>Ga0115006_10000836_pt1 | contig 17783 bp, 16 predicted proteins | sample ArcOceMetagenome_3_FD_88943 | JGI IMG/M metagenome (GOLD analysis project Ga0115006, IMG submission 88943) | Marine eukaryotic phytoplankton communities from Arctic Ocean - Arctic Ocean- Svalbard ARC20M Metagenome | ecosystem: Environmental > Aquatic > Marine > Oceanic | place: Arctic Ocean...
AGCCAGCCTTTTGAGCGGGTTTATCCTCAGAAACCCCATCAATTCGCATTCCTTTTCCGTCAAACATATAATCAGGAATTACACCCAAACCAACCTTAAACCTTGGTACACTTTCACTTTCATTTTTTGTTTTTCTGAAAGGAAGCTTTCCATTATTATCTAAATCAGAAATAATATTAAAAATATAATTAGAAATTAAATTCATTCCATCATAATTCAGTTTATCTGAATCATCTCCTGGTTTGTGATAATCTTCATGCTGTCCAGTAAAGAAATGTAATACAGGGATATCTGCAAGATAAAAACTTGTATGATCACTTGGGCCAACACCAGATTCTTGCTGAACTAATTTAAAATTATCATTATGAGACTTTAAAATTTGTTTAAAAATTGGTGAGGTTCCTGTACCGTAAACGGCCAAAGAAGAGTCTTGTTTTAAACGCCCCACCATATCCATATTAATCATATATGATACTTTATTTATATCTAAAGTTGGATTTTTAACAAAATAATTAGAACCTAATAAGCCCATCTCTTCTCCAGAAAAAGCCATAAATAAATAATTACTCTTTGTGTTTTTCTTTTTTAATTTTGCAGCTAAATTCAGTAAAATTGATACTCCAGAAGCATTGTCATCGGCACCATTATGAATTGCCTTTATAGAATCTCTATACAAAGATCCTTCGCCACCAAAACCCAAATGGTCATAATGCGCACCAATAATAATAGTATTTTCTGCTTTATTGTCTATAAGCCCCATAACGTTATTTCCTGTAATAGTTCCATCTCCATTTACATCAAATTTTATTTCGTCATGTGGGTTTGTTTTAGGCTTAAATGTAAAAGGTTGTAGAAATTTTTTTGTCCCTTTTGGTACCAATCCTAATTCTTTAAAACGATTAGAAATATATTTTGCAGCTTCTTTTTCACCCCTAGTTCCTGTTTGTCTTCCTTCTAAAAAATCAGAAGCCAAAAAGGCCACATCTTCTTTGATTTGATTTTCTTTATTAATTTCTGATTTACAGGAAACTAATAAAAATAAAAAGATGAAAAATAGCAGCTGTCTCATGATGATAAATATTATTTTTGTAAAGTTAATTAATAAATAAGAAAATGAGAATTGTTTGCTTCATTGTGTTTATAATGTTTTTTACGTCATGTAAAAATGAGAAAAAATCAACAGAAAAAGCAGCAGTTATAGATTCATTAATATATCCTGAAGAAATCCATTTTAAAAGCATTAAACAAGTAACTTTTGGTGGCGATAATGCCGAAGCTTATTGGAGTTTTGATGATAAACAATTGGTTTTTCAATCTAATTATAAACATTGGAATGTGGGGTGTGATCAAATGTTTTTAATGAACGTTGATGAAAACTTTAAGGACAAAATACCACCCATGATTTCAACAGGAAAAGGACGCACAACATGTGCTTATTTTTTACCTGATAATAAACATATTATTTATGCATCCACTCATCTGGTAGATGATAATTGCCCGGAAGTTCCTTTGCGTAAAAACGGAAAGTATATTTGGCCAGTGTATGATAGTTTCGACATTTTTGTTGCAGATTTAGAAGGTAATATCGTTAATCAGTTAACCGATGAAAAAGGATATGACGCAGAACCAACAGTATCACCAAAAGGTGATAAAATTGTATTTACATCAACTAGAAGTGGAGATTTAGAGTTGTATACTATGAATATTGATGGCTCTGACGTTACACAAATTACAGATGAACTTGGTTATGATGGTGGTGCTTTTTTCTCACCAGATGGGACAAAAATTATTTTTCGATCTTCAAGACCTAAAACTCCAGAAGCTATAAAGGCTTATAAAGATCTATTAGCAGAGGGTTTGGTCGAGCCAACAGAAATGGAACTTTATATTTGCAATGCAGATGGCTCAGAATTAAGACAATTAACAGATTTAGGAAACGCAAATTGGAGTCCGTTTTTTCATCCATCAGGGAAGAAAATTTTATTTTCCTCAAACTTTGAGGCAGAAAGGGGTTTCCCTTTTAATTTATATTTGATTGATTTGGATGGAAAAAACTTAGAAAGAGTAACACATGGAGAAACTTTTGACGCCTTTCCTGTGTTTTCTAGTACTGGTAAAAAATTAGCTTTTTCATCAAATAGGAATAATGGAGGTGGTAGAGATACGAACCTGTTTATCGCAGAATGGCAAGATTAACAAATGGCTTGGACTAAACAAAAAATACTAAAGAATATCGAAAGTTTAATGAGAAGTAAATTTACGACTCCAAAAGAAGCTTTTAGTTATTACGATGAAGATAAAGATGGGTTTTTAACAAAATCTGACTTTAAAAAATTATTAAAAGAGGCAAAGGTTAGCTCATTAGTTAGAGGCTTAGTTGCAGAATTTATGATGAAAACTTTTGATTTGAATAATAATAATACAGTAAGTTGGAAAGAGTTCAAGCTGCTATTAAAGAGTCTGGTATAAAAAAGTAATATAGAAAAAGGAACGGAATTCATTGTACTTTTTTTATTTGACAAGGTTTCTAAATACCATATCTTTGCAAGCAGAACGAAGCTAGATAACGAAGTATGAAGAACATTAGGAACTTTTGTATTATTGCACACATAGACCATGGTAAAAGTACCTTGGCAGACAGGTTATTAGATTATACTGGTGCGGTAACAGATCGTGAGAAGAAAGACCAGTTATTAGATAGCATGGATTTAGAGCGAGAACGTGGTATTACCATAAAATCGCACGCTATTCAGATGGATTTTGAGCATAAAGGAGAACAATATGTCTTAAATTTAATTGATACTCCAGGGCACGTAGATTTTTCTTACGAAGTTTCTAGATCTATCGCTGCTTGTGAAGGTGCATTGTTAATTGTAGACGCTGCACAAAGTATTCAGGCACAAACAATTTCTAACCTATACTTAGCGTTAGAGAATGATTTAGAAATTATTCCTATTTTAAATAAGGTCGATTTACCTTCTGCAAACCCAGAAGAAGTAACGGATGATATTGTAGATTTATTAGGCTGTGATCCAGAGGATGTTATTCATGCTAGTGGAAAAACAGGTTTTGGGGTAGATAATATTTTAGAGGCTATTATAGATAGAGTTCCTGCTCCAAAAGGTGACCCAGAAGCACCATTACAAGCGTTAATTTTTGATTCAGTTTATAATTCTTACAGAGGAATTGAAACCTATTTTCGTGTTTTTAACGGAGAAATTAAAAAGGGGCAACGCATTAAGTTCATGGCAACTAATAACGAGTATTTTGCTGATGAGGTAGGTACTTTAAAATTAGAGCAAGTTGTAAGAAAGTCGGTAAAAGCAGGTGATGTTGGGTATTTAATTACAGGAATTAAAACAGCCAAAGAAGTAAAGGTAGGAGATACAATTACAGATGCTGTAAATCCTACAACAGAAAATATTGATGGTTTTGAAGATGTAAAGCCCATGGTTTTTGCAGGTATTTACCCTGTAGATACAGAAGATTACGAGGAGTTGCGTTATTCTATGGAAAAATTGCAATTAAACGATGCATCTTTGGTTTTTGTGCCAGAAAGTTCTGCAGCCTTAGGCTTTGGTTTTCGTTGTGGTTTCTTAGGAATGCTGCACATGGAAATTATACAAGAACGTTTAGAACGCGAATTTAATATGACTGTTATTACAACAGTTCCCAATGTTTCTTACCACGCATACACCAAGAAAAATCCAACTGAAATTGTTTTATTAAACAATCCAACAGATTTACCAGATCCATCAAGATTAGATAAAGTAGAAGAACCATTTATCAAAGCAAGCATTATTACAAAGTCAGATTTTGTAGGACAAGTAATGAGTTTGTGTATTGAAAAGCGAGGCGAAATTACCAATCAAACCTATTTAACTACAGAAAGAGTAGAATTAACCTTTGATATGCCTTTGGCAGAAATTGTGTTCGACTTTTATGACCGTTTAAAAACAGTATCTAAAGGCTATGCATCTTTCGATTATTCACCAATTGGTATGAGAGAATCGAAATTAGTACGAGTAGATATTTTATTAAACGGATCGCCAGTAGATGCGCTATCTGCATTATTACACGCTGATAATGCCTATTCAATTGGTAAAAAAATAGTAGAAAAATTAAAACAATTACTACCAAGACAACAATTTGATATTCCTATTCAGGCAGCAATTGGTGCAAAAATAATTGCACGTGAAACAACCAAAGCATTGCGTAAAGATGTTACTGCAAAATGTTATGGAGGAGATATTTCTAGAAAGCGTAAGTTATTAGAAAAGCAGAAAAAAGGGAAGAAAAGAATGCGTCAGGTGGGTAATGTAGAAATTCCGCAAGAAGCATTTATGGCTGTTTTAAAATTGAATGACTAGAAAAAAGAATTCTTCATCATAATCAGCATGAATTCTTCATTAGGAACTGTGGAATTTTATATAACAATTAGGTATGAAATATAAACTTTTTGTATGTAATATTGTTCAATTACATTTTCATGCAGATTTTCCTTGTAAACAAATGATCCTTGTATCAATAATTTTAGTGGGTTCAAATATATATTTTAAGTTACATTGATTGTAACATTAAAAAGATACATAAAATTAAAAGAATTAATGAAGGTAGGTGTTTTATAAAAGGATTTTTAACTTTAAAATGAAAATATTGAGCTCCAATCATAAATAAACCCATTAAAACAGAGGAAATTAAAATAAATGATGAGTGCCAAATCCCCACAATCAATAATGTTGCAATAGAAATTTTACTGGCTCCTACAATGTTTCTGATTACATCACTTAATCCAAACGCTTCGAACTCCTTTATAACATTGTGAAATCTAAAAACCCATACATAATAGGCAGAAATTGCTATTATTAACTGAGCTATAGTTATTAATTCTTCCATTTTTATTCAAATAAATATTCCTTATAATATACCCTTATAAAGCTAGTTTATGTTAGCTTTATAAGGGCATTTTATGTAAAATTACTCTTGTTTATAGATAGACTTTCCTCCTTTAATAGTTTCAACTACTTGAATGTCTTTAATAGACATTGGTGTCACTTTTAATGGATTTCTGTCTAGAATAACCAAGTCTGCTTTTTTGCCTTTGGCAATGGTTCCTTTACTTTTTTCTTCATCAAACTGTTCTGCAACATTTATAGTCATTGTTTGAAGTCCTTGATAAGGCGAAACAGATTGATCTAAACCAACTTCAGCACCTGCTCTAGAAATTCTGTTTACGGCAGACCAAAGCATCATCATTTGATCTAAAGGAGCCACTACAAAATCGGTATGATTTGTAGGTCGCATTCCCATGTCTATAGCATCTTTCATAGGGCTTATATATTGTGCTTGTTTAAAACCTCTATTTTTTAAGTGAGCTTCATAAAAATAATAGGTATGAAGCGTATAAAAAGAAGGACGGATTCCATACTCAACAAACTTAGGCATTTGATCCTTTCGCATAAACTGACTGTGAATAGAAGTTACATTCCATGGCTTTGAATAATCGCCGTCTCTAGCATATTCATAAGAAGTAAGAAAAGCATCAATAGCAGCATCTCCATTACAGTGCAATATTAAAGGTACGTCCATACCTAAGACTGTTTTTACCATTTCATTTGCCATATCTTGTGGGAAAGTCATTTCTCCAGTCCAATTCTTTTCTCCAGAAGGACCTCCATCTAAATATGGAGTAGAAAAGAAGGCTGTTCTTCCCTGTGGCGATCCATCGATGGTAATTTTTACACCACCAATTTTAAACATATTGTCGTATTGTAACCATTTATCACGTGGCATTAATTTTAGAATTTTTTCTACATCGGTGATGAATGGATAGGCAACAATATCAATAATATTAATACCCGATTCTGATACTCTTTTGATTGTTTCAATTTCAGAGATGTGAGATGCTCCTTCATGAGCCGTTGTAATACCAGCCTTTGCATATAACATTTGACCAGCTTTTGAAGCTGCTATTTCTTGTTCTGGAGTCATTGGGTCTGATTGTTCCATAATTGGAAGAAAAGCAGTTTCCATAATTAAGCCATAAGGCTCTTGTGTTCCAGGCTTTCTAACAATAACACCTCCTGGAGCTGTTTTGGTTTCTTTATTAATACCGTATTTCTTCATTCCAAGACTATTTAGTACACAGCCATGCATAGAAACGTGATCAATTCTAACAGGATTATTCGGGAATGCTTCGTCTAGAATATCTCTGTTTAACAACTTACCGTCAGGCATTACGGTATCATCATAGCCATACCCCATAATCATTTCACCATCTTTTATATTTTGATCTTTAGCGAATTTTTTTAATGTATTCACAATAGATGCTATATCTGCGCCAGGTCCGGAGGGAGGAGCGTATAACTGACATTGGTTTGCTACCCATAAAGAATTTATATAATGACTATGAGCATCCAAAAACCCTGGCAACATTGCTTTTCCTTTAAGGTCAACAAAATCTGCTTTGTTTTCAAATCGCTTCATAGCGTCTGCTTTTGCACCTGCATAAATAATAACGCCTTCTCTAACAACAACGGCTTCCACATAGGTAGGTAAATCACCTTCCATAGTTAGTATGTCTCCTCCAAAGTATACTGTTTGTTTTAGTTTATACGGTTCTGCTGAGGGGGTATCTGATTTCGTTGTTTTGGAACAAGAATAAATAAATACAGACAGAAACAAACAATAAAATACGTTTTTCATGATTTTTACTTTTTTAAATTATTAGATTTAATGATGTTAAACTTTCCTTTAAATATAGTAGCTAGCACTTTAATTTCTTTAATTTTCATGGGTGCTACTTTAAAAGGATTTTCTTTTAAAATTACCAAGTTTGCTGTTTTTCCTTCGGCAATAGAACCGATTTGTTTTTCTAAGTTTAAGGTTCTTGCTGCATCAATGGTGATTGCCTTCATCGCATCAAAAACAGATATTTTTTGATCCTGTGAAAAAGCATTTTTCTCTGAAGTAATGCGGTTAATTGCTGTCCATGCAAGTGTTAAAGGTTCCATAGGAGCCATTGAAAAATCGGAATGGAATGACACAGGAATCTCTCTTTTAACTAAGCTATTGATTCTAACTAAATTTTCACCTCGTTCTTTACCCAAACCATTTTCACTGTATTTGTCTGCCAAAGCCCACAAATAATAAGGGTTTACAGAAGCTTCTACACCCAAATCTTTTATTTCTTGTGCCATTCCATCTGTGTAATACCCCATATGATGTAAGGTAAATCGGTGGTTTTTTCTAGCATATCGCTTTTGGTCTATTTCTAAATAATCTAATACTTGCTGAATTCCTTTGTCTCCATTAGAATGCACATGAATTTTATAATCATTATCCCAATACATACTTATTTGCTCTTGAAATAAATCTAAAGGAGTCATCCATTCTCCATGATGTCCATCCGTATAATCATCTTTCATTTGCATGAGCTGAGAATAGATGGCTCCATCTGAAAATAATTTTACTTGCTTGGGTAAAAATTTAATATTGTCGGTATTGTAAGTGTCACTTAAAGTTTCCATAAAGGCCATTGCCTCTTTATTTCCTCCCTTCATACCAAACAATTGGGTACCGCTTGGAATAAGATACACATCGAAAGGAGGGTTTTTGGCCATTTCCTTTTTTAATAATGCCAACTCTCCATTAAAGTCAGAACTTGGAAAACCTGGCTCCGCAACAGTGGTTATACCATTTTGTTGAATAAGTTGTGTCATCATACCAAGACCTTCCATATATCGAGTAGGTTCCAGCATAATAGGAGCCATTTTTGGAACTAGTTCCAACCAACCGCCTTCATAGAAATGTCCTTTATCCCATTCTACTTGTGGGTTTCCTTTAAAATCATCTTCAGTGACACCAAGTAATTCGATGGCAGCATCATTTACATAAATTTCATGAAATGATCTATGAATAATTCCAACAGGATTGTCTTTTGTAATGTTATTGATAATATCTTTAGACAATTCTCCGTGCCATAATTGGTGGTACCCCCAAATAAAGTACATTTCTCCTTTTTTGGAGTTTTCAGTAATAGATTTGGTAATTTTATCGATGTATTCTTTATGCCCAGAGACCCCTTTTTTAGTACCCGTTGGTAAAACCCAATCATAAGGAGCTATTATTTCGTTGGGAAGCATGGTTGCTGCTAAAGAAGGATGAACGTGTGGCTCTACAAAACCTGGCATCAGGGTATTTCCTTTCAGATTATGAGGCTTTGCTTTTGGAAATTGTTTGTCTGCTTCTTTTTTGGAACCCACAAAAACAATTTCATCAAAATTGGTAACTACTGCTTCTGTAGTTTCCAGTTTTTTACCCTCCATGGTAATGATATCGCCACCAAAATAAGAAACAAGTCCTTTGTCATAATTTTTGATATTTTCTTTTTTTGATTCTGTACATCCAATAAGGATTAATATAAATACTACTAGATAAAATATTTTTTTCATCTTTCTAACTTATGTATTAATTACGAAATCTACCGCCATTATAAATATCAAAATCTACATGAGGCCTAACTTTTGGTCCGTTTGGTCCCCAAGTAACGTTGACTCCTGCATTGGTACCCCATCGGGCGCTTCCACAACTGTCTAATCCAATAAGAATAAAAGAGCATGCAAGGATGTATAATATTTTTTTTATTTTTTTCATATGTAAAGTTATTTAGATTGAATGCATAAAATAGCTCCGTTAGGATCTTGAAAAATACCTAGTTTTCCGTTTCGGATATTCTCTGTGGGCTTTAGGATCACAAAACCACCTAAATTAGTTACACTTGAAATTACCTGAGTTGGATTTGTGTTTTTTAGGTAGGGCACCCACTGAGATTTTTGATTCTTAATTGGGTTTTTTACCATTCCTGCCACACTATTTCCTTGTTCTTTGAATACCCAATATGGCTTTTTGTCAAACAAAGATTCACTAACTGTAAGTTCAAATGTATCTTTATACAATGTTGCTGATTTTTCTGGGTTGTCAGACCATAACTCCATCCCAATCCAATCTCCATTATTATCAACTGAGGCTGGTGTTTCTGTTATAAAAGCAAACTCTTCTCCTTGAGGAGATTCAAAAATCACTTGTTTTCCTCTACCAGCTATCTTTAAAGGTTTTGTAGCTAGTGTACATCCGGCAGCAAGGGCTAATTTTATTTTTTCTCTCATCTCTTTGGGTGAAACTATCAAGGAAGTAATCCAAACGGAGGATTTGGCTGAGGATATTTCTATCATTCCTCCAATAGTTTCGGTATTGTTTTTTATAAGTGTGTATGAAAACCCTTTGAAGTTTTGATCTTCAAAAGTCCATCCCAACAAATTCCCATAAAATGCTTTAGAAACTTCTAGATTTGGCGTAACTAAATCGTGCCAAAGCGAACTTTTAGTCATTGTTTTTTGGGTTTCGGACGCAGACACATTAAATACCACTAGAAAAAGTAGCAGTGTTAAAAAAAAATTTGTTTTTTTCATTTTCATCTTAAAATTAAATATTATTAAAGTTAAATTCATAGCTAAAGCCTATAAGAAAAACGTTGTGTGTTCTTGTATCTAAAACAGACTTAGAGTCATCAATTCTACCAGACATATAAATTTTTACATAATCATCAAGGTTATAATTGATATCTAAAATATAGTGCATCAGTTTGTATTCTGTATCAAAATAAGAGTTTTTGCTTGTTTCTTTCATGTAATTAAAACCAGCTTGTACTGTTAGTTTATTAGAATGTTGATAGCTTATTAGACTTTCTAAACCATAGGTAGGAAAAGAAATTACGGTAGATTCATCTAATTGAATAAACTCATCATCATGCAAAGAATAGGTTAGGGCAGCTCCAATTTTATTTTTAGCATATTTTAAACCAAAAATAAAATTACTAGAATTGGGACCAATATCCGTAATAAAATTTCTGTATTCCTCTCTTATTTCTGCAGAGTTGTAAGCGGCCCCTATTAAAAGGTTAATAGGTGTTTTATATTGTATGGAAGCACCATAATTATGAGAACCTCCTATTAGTTGTGACTGAATCGCCAGCGAGAAATTATTAAAGTTATTTCTGTAAAGTACAGATTTGTTTGCTCTACCGGTTCCTTTCCACCCTCCATCAGAATTTCCAGCATAGGTGCCGGATGCACTTCCTCCAAAGACTACAAAATTATCAGTATATGCAGCAATATCATAATAAGCACCCCATTGTTTACCAAATGATATTGAACCATATTTAGCATGGCGTATACCAAGAATTGCTAATCTGGATGTGATTGCATCTCTTTCTTTGAATGGATCTTTAATAAACTCAGAGGAGGTACTTGCGTCATTATTAAATTCAGTTCCTTCTATAATATGAACACCCAATTCTAGTTGGCCAAAAGCCTGAAAACCGTTGTCTAAATTTCGAGAAAGGGATGTTCCTACTCTAGGAGAGTTCTCTTGTAATTCAAGTGTGCCGTCAAATACGGAGGCGTGAACTCTTAATTTACCATAGATGTTTATTGAATCTAAAATTTTTTCGTCTTGTGCCTGTGAGACAAATACAACCTGTAAAAAAGTAAAGAATACTATTTTTCGTATCATGTGTATGGACTTTAAATATTCTTGCTTTGTGGCCATATTTTACTGAAAGTAAATGCAATTCCCCAAGAATTATAATAATTCCATTTATTATCCCAAACTAAACCAACCCCAATCTCCCAATTATTTGGAATATGAAAACCATACTCAACACCAAGTCGAGTCATTGTTAAAGTGCTTTCTTTTGTAAATTCGGCTCCAATACCTGCGATTAGTATAAGTCGTTTACTAGGTTTAAATAATACTACAGGAACACTTGCTAATGGATAGGAACGCTCTAGTAATTCTTCATTTCCGTGTTCAATGAAAAAGGACTCTAGTATTATATCATTTTGCAATCCAATAGCTAATTTATCAGAAATCCAGTAATCATAATTTAACGTCCAAGAAGGCAAAGCCAACCATTCTGTTTTGCCATCAATTTTACCTTCAGAAACATGGGTATGTCCCAAACCAAGAGTTAGTCTACTAGCTCCTTCATTTCCGTTAGTAGAATGGTCTGCTTTAGTCGTATGGCTCTGTTGGGAGTAAGATGTTACGTAGAATAGAGTTGTAAAAATTAGGCATAAAATTACCTTCATTATGAATAGTATATTTAATTTAATCTTTTACTTTTTGCGTCTTCTTTCATATCATCATTCGCATAAATACCCAACTCAACTCGTCTGTTTTTGGCTCTACTAGCATCGTCATTTGCGAATTTTGGTTGAGTTTCTCCATACCATTTTGTTGTAAGTCTAGAGGCATCTACCCCCTGAGAAATAAAATAGCTAGATACTGATTTTGCTCTTTTTTCTGACAAGGTAAGATTGTAAGCAGCTGCTCCTGAATCATCTGTGTGACCTTCTATTAAAATATTTGTATCGGGATAGCTCTTAAATACTTGAGCTGCTGCCGTTAAATCATTTTTATAACTTTCACTTAATACAGATGAATTTACTTTAAAAGCTAAGCTTGTATCAAAAGTCATATTAATTCCTTCTCCAACTCGATTTACTTCTGCAGAGGGAACAGCTTGATTTAAATCTCTGGCCTGAGCATCCATTTTTTTACCGATTAGGTTACCAGCAATACCACCAACAGCGGCACCTGCCAAAATACCCCATACGCTTCCTTTTGAAACCGCTGCGCCAATAAGCGCTCCACCAGCAGAACCCGCAATGGTTCCTTTTTGTTGTTTGTTTAATGCAGCACAACCTACAAATAAGGTCATAGACAAAACTAAAATTACTATTTTTTTCATCATTTTTTTATTTAATTACAGATTAGAGCCATAAAAAGCTCTCTATTCATATTTTTATATCCTAGGGACTTTGCTTTATTTAAGTCATCACAGAGTGTTTTTTTCTCGTCAGGTGACATTTTCATACGCAATTCTTGAGCCTTTTTTGTACCGTATTTCTCTTCCATCATTCTCAATCTAGTATTGCTTCTTGAAATTGATAATTCGATATTTTCTGGGTCCATGTTTTGAGCTTTATCATAACTTTCAAAGGCTCTAACAAAATCTTTTTTTGTTGAGTACATCGATCCTTCTTGTATCAATATATTTACATTATTTGGGTCTAAAGCTTTGGCTTTATCAAGATAAATTTGTGCAGAATCTGTTTCATTTAATTGCCTTTCATACAAAGCGGCCATTAAAGCATAGTTTGAGGCCCTTTGAGTAATGTTTTTATTATTTTCTGTGAGCTCCATTACACTGTTCAAAGATTTTTTAGAACCAACTATGTCACCCATTTTATTTTGAGCAACTGCTTTTTGAAAATAACCATTTAAGCTTTTATTTTTTGAAATTTTAAGAGCATAGTCTGCTTCAACTATTGCTTCTTCATATCTTTCAAGCCCATTGTAGGCTTCAGCATTACCAATAGCATTGGCTTCTTTTGCATCTTTAGTTCTACATTTTGCAGAAAAAAGAGCAAATTGATCTAGTGCTTGAGTATAGTTTTTTGATTTTAGAACAGTTTTAGCGTTCTCTAAAGATGCTCTACATTTTTTACCCATTGTAAATGTCTGAGCATGATTAATGTGAATTACCGTCAGCATAAAAGCTATAAGAGGGATTTTAAGATTCATTTTTTAGGTTTGTTTATGGAAAGTATGTTAGCGTATTTAATAGCAAATTAATTTCTTAAAAAATTAAAGTTATGGTTTTTTTTTTAAAAATCGAATTTTTATTTAAGTTATGTACGTTTGAGATTATACGAATGATATGATAATAATTAATTTTTTAATGCTCCTACATACTTATAACGTAATATGTATTCGATTTTTTTAAAAAAGGTATGACTTGTTTTTTTATGACTGATTATTGTTTAAAACTAATCTAAGTATAAATAGCTTCAAGTGAGTTATTTAGATTTATTCTAATATTTTTTATTCATACTTTTATATGGAATTAAAAAAAAAGATATGGCAATACGTTACGGAAATACTTGTGCTAATTGTGCAAGTTTAGATACAAAGAATTTTTGTGATCAGCACAAAATAATGGTTGATAAGATCTATACATGTGATCGTTTTACAATGAAATCGGTCTTAAAGGATATGAGAAGTTGTAATTCTTGTTCAAGATATAATAAAAGCGATTGCGCACATCCAGAAAAAGCTTCCTTAGGAATGTTGTGTTCTCAATGGGCACCTCAGCAAGCTTCAATGTAATCATTATTAAATTTATTCTTTTAGAACTGTTCAAGAACATATATCTTGAACAGTTCTTTTATAAAGCAGGGAATATTATTTTATAATGGGTTCCTCGATCTACATAAAATGTTAGGTTTCCACGAACTTGTGTTGTAAAATCTTCTGCTAACTGCAATCCGATACTATTTTTTCTAGCCTTATCAATATCAATTCCTATCCCGTTATCACTAATGAAAAGGCTATAATTTTCCCCATCAGATTCAAGTGAAATGTCTATTTTACCTTCTTGCATTTGTATGAAAGCATATTTAAACGCATTTGTAATTAGCTCATTTAAAATCATTCCCAAAGGAAGTGCTATTCCTAAATTTAATTGCAACTCATCCATATTTATAGTCACCTCAATAGGTTTTTCATTACTTTGTTGAGAGCTTACAATAGAATCTACAATATCAGTAAAATATGAATGCGCATCAATAGTTTCTTTACTGTCATCGGTATACAATTGTTCATGAACCAAGGCCATTGAAAAAATTCGATCAATACTTGTTTGTAATTTTTCCTTTAATTTTAAGTTTCCGCTAGCATCTATTTGCATTTCAAGAATACTGCAAATAATTTGCAAGTTGTTTTTTACCCTGTGATGCACTTCTTTTAATAAAACATTCTTGTAATTAACGGTTTGTTCTAAGTCTAAGTTTATATTTTCAATTTCTGTTTTTTTGTGCACCAGTAAAGTATTGCTTTTTCGAAGTTTTAATTGATATACAACCAAGATTATTAGCAAAACAAAAAGGATACAGAGAAAAACACTAATTAAATTACGTTGACTCTTTGCAGTATCTTTTTCTTTTTCTGTTTGCAGTAGTGCTGTATTTTTCTTTTCCACTTCATGTTTGGTTTCCATTTCAGACATGAATTCTAACATGTCTTTTTTAGAAATACTATCAGTATAATTTTTATAGTTTTTGTAGTTGTATAAAGCATTTTTGTAATCTTTTTCTTTCTCATAAATTCTGGTTAAAAGATCATAACCTCTTATGATTTTTAGTTTATGACCATATTTTTCAGCAATTTTAAGACCTTCTTGTCCAAGTTTTTTTGCTTTCTCAATTTTGTCTTCTTGAAAGTATAGATCTCCCAATAATAATGAAGAATAGGCAATTCCGTCAAGATTACTTATTTTTTTAAAATGATCTAAAGCTTTTATAAAAAAGGTGTCTCTCTGTTTTAAATGACTACTATCCTTATAAATTTTACCAATTTCACACAAAATATGAGATTCTAAATAGAGATTTTTCTCATTATTTTGATTTATTTGATAGGCTTTTAAAAATTGAGAGAGTCCTTTCTTGTTTTGATTTAGATGTATATAATCCTCTCCAATATTAGACGTACATCCTGCTACACGTGTACTGTCTCCAGCTTTTTTATAGTATGTAATAGCCTCTTGATAATATTCAATAATGGTTTCCCATTTTACTGTACCACCCATCACATCAGCTTTTCTGTGTATACACTGCGCAATATTATATTCATCATTTAGGGTCTTAAAAATAGTTTCGGCAGTAGTATAGTTTTTTATAGCAACATTTCTTTTAAGAGTAAATCTTCCATAATCTCCCAGGGCTTGGTAGCATTGCGCACGTAAATTACTCGATGTAATTATAGGAAGCGCTTGGTTTAAGTACTTTTTCCCTTTTTCGTAGTCGCTTAATTCGCAGTTATTGTTTAGGTTAAGAATACCAATAGCGATCAGGTATTTTGCGATGGAATCATTGTTTTTATTTTCAGTGGCTACTTTTAATTTTTTTCCATATTTTTTTTCTTTGGCTAACCAATCTTGCATTATTTTTAACTCACTATTTGGTTTTTGAGCATTATTAAACAATGGGTAAAAAAGAAATAATAAAAAAGAGGTGCACAAAAAAAGTTTTTTAAATGGCGGCATTCGATGTGATTTTATCTCTATTTTCAATAGACCAGATAAGTAGCGCATTGTTTGTATTGGTAATTTCTATTTTTTTTATGATATTACTTCTGTGGTTTAGAACTGTTTTAGATGATTTATTAAGTTCTAAGGCAATTAATTTTGAGGAAAGTCCTAAGCTTATCAGTTGAAGTACTTGTTTTTCTACTTTTGTTAATTTTTCAAGATTTAATTTTTTAAAATCGGTGTTGTCCCTTTTCTTTTCTATGAGTTGATTAAGTATAAGTTGTACTGCTATTTCTACTTGAGATTTTTTAAAGGGCTTAACAATGTAGTTAAGGGGGTTTAATTTACTAGCTAAAGAGAACGTGGTACTATCAAAATAAGCTGTAATAAAAATAATTTCGAACTGGTGCTTATCTTTAAATTCGCGAGCAAAATCGATACCTGTTTTTTCCGAATCTCGAAGGTTTATATCTAATAAAACCAGAGAGGGCTTTAAGAGTTTTAAATGTGCTGCTGCAGTATTATAATCATGCGCTATTTTAACGATTGCATAGGGGGTAACAATTCTCTCAAGACTTCGAGCAATAATAACTTCATCTTCAAGAATTAGAATATTAAGAGGTTTATTCATATTCTGTAAATTTACTGAAAGCTTTTAAAACTTTCAAGAAGTAGGTATTTTTTTTACTACGAATAGAAAAAATGCGTTTTTTAAAAAAAGATGTTTTTGGTCATTAATTTAAAACGGCATTTTTGAGTTTTATTTAATAAGTAAAAAAAGCTCTTAATGGCTTACATGATTGAATTATCTAATATTATTGATTAATTTGTTTGAATACAAAAAAAAGAAACACAAAACAATAGGGTCCGGACCCTATTGTTTTGTGTTTTTGTATAAACTAAATTTGTTGTAGATAAAATAAAAAACCAAAAGAGTTTGCGACTATTTATAAGATTAGGTGTTTATACTGAGTTGCAAAAGACAGTGAAATGTTATTTTTGAAAGTGGATTATAGCATTAAAATATTTGATATTAAACATATTTTGAAAAAGAGATCTTTGTGAATGTAGTAAAATGCAGATTGTTGCTATCTGCATTTTACATCACAATTTTTGGACCTTAAATATTACACAAAGCAAATAAAAAAGTACTTTATTTTTTTTAAAAAAAAATGAAGAAAAATTCAAGTGGATGAGCCATAAAAAAAAATGTTCTTGTCGAACCAATTTTAAATTAAATGAGTTTGATGATGATACTGTAAGAGTCAAAAGAGTTTGGTGGATGAAGATGATACCCTCTTCTAAGTTGTATAAATGTAAAAAATGCTATGGTCGCTATATGGTAATAAATTTAATACATGTAGTTATAACTTACAAAAGAGGTCTTTATAATTTAAAATTAAATGTATACCAAATAAATAAATGAGGATAAGGTTTTGTTTTTATTTAAAAGATTAGGTGTTTATACTGAGTTGCAATAGATAGTAAAATATTATTTTTGAAACATAATAAAAACATAAAAGTATCTTATACTAAACATATTTTGAAAAAGAGAACTTTGTGAATTAAGTAAAATGCAAATTATTGCTATTTGCATTTTACATCACAATTTTAAGCACAAATAATTATTGATTTTAATTCAATTTTTTGAATAAAATTATACTAAAAATTAAGCTTATGAAACTTTGCCCAAATTGTAAAAGTAAAGATCGAAGTAGAATGAGAATTAGTTTCTTATATAAATTAGTTCCAACTTTTAAAACCTATAAATGTAGGTTGTGCAACACTTTTTACTTCTGGAATTCTCTACTCAATCATTCTTTTATTTACAAATAAATAGTAGCTTAGTAAGCTTATTACTTGTTGTAGTTGTTTAAAAAGGTGTTCAATCAATTGAAAAATTTATTTTTTTATCAATATTATTTTAAATCTATCTACCAGCTACATTACTTTCACGCTAAATACTATTCTTAATTACTGCTGTTTTTTTAAATTTTTTGAATCTCTACGTTTTATTAGTTAGTGCTATTTAATTCTAAGAATAAATGAAAAAATAGTCAAATAGTATTAAGATCTATATTATTTTTAAATTGTTACTTTATATTTGTTTGATAAATTTACAACATAAATTATTTTATAGTCTAGCAAATGCAGAATAAACCAAACATATTACTAGTTTATACAGGAGGTACCATTGGTATGGTTAAGGACTATGAAACCGGTGCTTTACGAGTTTTTGATTTTAGTCAGATTTTAGAAAGAATTCCAGAATTACGTCAATTAAACTGTACCATAGAAAGTGTTTCTTTTGATACTCCTATAGATTCATCGAACATGAACACTGAATGTTTTGTTCAAATCGTTGAAATTATAGAAGCTAATTATAATACTTTTGATGGTTTTGTTATACTAACAGGATCAGATACCATGTCTTATGTATCATCTGTGGTTAGTTTTATGTTTGAAAACCTACAGAAACCCGTAATTTTTACAGGTTCTCAATTGCCAATTGGGGATTTACGTACAGATGCTAAAGAGAATTTAATTACTTCTATTGAAATTGCATCCTCAAGAAAAAATGGAAAACCATATGTTTCTGAAGTAGGTTTGTATTTTGAATACAAACTATACA
>Ga0115006_10000841_pt1 | contig 17755 bp, 24 predicted proteins | sample ArcOceMetagenome_3_FD_88943 | JGI IMG/M metagenome (GOLD analysis project Ga0115006, IMG submission 88943) | Marine eukaryotic phytoplankton communities from Arctic Ocean - Arctic Ocean- Svalbard ARC20M Metagenome | ecosystem: Environmental > Aquatic > Marine > Oceanic | place: Arctic Ocean...
TGTGTGTGTGTGTGTGTGTGTCTATGTGAAAGCACTGAAAACGTGCACGCACGCAGGAGCGCTTGCGAGATCGTGAAGACTTGCAGCGCGAGACGTTTGAAAAGTGGAGACTTCTTGAGGAGCTCCGGGGTATCCGCGAATCGCTGCGGACACAGGCCATTGAAGAGAGGGCCACACAGACGCAAGAGGAAGCAGAAGAGCAGGAACAAGGAGCACAAATCCCCTTCCTTTCTCTCCTGGGAAATCTGCCTGCTTCTCTGCCCCTTTCACCCCGCTGGGAGGTGGTGAACAGAGACGATAAGAAGGGAAGGAGCGTTGGCGGAGCTACCAACGGGCTGGTTGTTGGAAGAAACGGGCGCAAGGGGGGACGAACAACAGCACAGAAAGAAGATGAAAACGGCAGTGCAGCTGCGGGTGGACCGAAGGAGAATACACGACGCACCAGACACAATGATCTTACGAGCGAGGCAGATGCGTGTCAACGCGCGCAACAGTATGACACAGAGCTCTTGACTGCGCGTGGGGAGGGAAAGGATGATTGCGGTCAGGGATCGCCGTTAGATGTCGAGGAGGCAGCTGAAGATGGTGAACAGGATATGAAGAGAGCAGCAGCAGGCAGAGCGAGGCCAGTGGTGGCGGCGAAACAGGAAGTTGCAGCAGCGGATGCAAGGGCGGAAGGGGTTACGAAGGGAGGAGCAGGTGTGACATTCTTTAGTGACGAGACGTTTGCTGAGCTTTTGGAGGACACGCGACACTTAAGAACGATGTTGGGCATCGCGCATGATGATGTCCAAGGAGATGAGCATGCCAAGGGAGTTTTGCGAGAAGTAGGGAGTGATGGGGACAGTGTCGAGTTGACCTCACTACGCCTGACTATTTAGACACAGATTGTTCAATACAAGTACTCCCGACTCACTCTCCTTGTGTACCCACTGCATCCTTTCCAAAATATCCCTTCTCATCTACCGCGTCTCGGAATGTAAGTCGTCCAATTTCACTCTGCAGAGTAGAAGGGGTTTCGAGTGGACGCATTAAGAGGTTGGTGTCCCAGATGGTAACACGTGGAAACGCCAACCTGCCACCTTTTCACCGACTGGCATCCCCTCCTTGAAATTACCATGAAATATGATCTCCTCGTGTTTCTGTCCATTTTCATCTTCTATTACCTGATATTTCATCACAAGTCAGACATCTGCTTGCCGTACGACTGAAACCTGGTATTGCTTAATGTACGCATAGTAGGCATAGTAGGGCAAGTAGGCATAGTAGCGCTAGAAAGCCTAGTAAGCCTGGTAGTCATACCAAGCGTGGTAGGCCTAGTAGCTTTAGAAGGCCTATTAGGGTTTAGCTTTCCCTTCTATCCCTTCTATCCGTACAATAAGCAATACCATAATGGGATAGCTTGCATTTTTTATGCTCGACGTATGAGAAACAATGGTCACAACGGACCTGGACAAACTTTCCTTTGCCACTGGGCTCGCCATCAATGAAAGGTCCTGAATAAAACGACTTCTTGTCCGGAAACGTAAGCTTGCCCAGCCCATGTGCCGTCCAACCCTGAGAAGCAAGTTTCCGGCCACTCATCGCGCTCAGATACACTCACAGCTGGCATCTCGACCTTACTTAGATATGACAAAAAAAAAGTGCCCTATCGGAATCGACCAACGGTGCGGGCTGCAGTCGTCACGTTCCGTTTGGGCATGCACACGCGCGCATTTGCTGTGTTGCCATGTATCAAATCATATTCTCCAAACACCTGCAGATCGCCATTGTATAAAGAATCATTGTCAAACGTTCTTTGCCCTGTGCAATTGCCCGCTGGAAAGCCTGTCGAAGATGGAAGGGAATTTGAGAGAAGATGGAAGGGAATTTGAGACGATTCATGATATCATCAACTTCCGCGGGAGTCTGTGTGCACAAGGTAATACGCGACGGGTAGAAACTCACATCTGCAACAACTTACGTCTGCACGCAACCGAACACAAATTAGCAGAGTGCACACATGTTTGCGCAAATGTCGTAACGCACCGTCACTGAAGTGGCCCTCGACATAGTCACCATTCGGCGTGGTCAATTTTCCCATTCCCTGCAAATTTTTCGTTTCCCACGCGCAAGAGCATCGTCAATAGACTCTCACAGGTACGCACAAATGCACACCAGCAACCAATAGACGAGAAAGATCGACGACAAGTCAGGCAAACAATCATGTACATGCGCAGGTACCTCCGGTCGCCCGTCTTGTACCTCTCCAACATACACATCTCCCCACGGGAATTCTAGCCTTCCTCTTCCACACGGGACCCCTCCCGCTACCTCAACGCCCTGCACATCATTTTTATAAGATACATATCGAGGCAAAATCACCGCACGTATGGCACGTTAAGGTGTGTGCGCGAGCGCCAATGGAACTTGTCTCGGGGACGGGAGATGTTGACCTTGGACCCAGGGCGACGAGGACCGGGGTCAAAATCGCCTTCAAAGCCACGGCCGTCAAAATACATCGCCTGCACATGTGCTTGTGACAGCTAAGACTACCATTCTCATACTTGCAGGCTTGCGCACTTGTCTCGCACAATCATTACTTCTCATGTTGACCATACCAGACCGACGATGTAGCACGCGAGTTCGCTTCCAGCACGCGAATTTGTTTCACACATGCGCGCGTATGATCTCTACCACGCGTGTGCATGTGTGACAACGTCTGCAAGAAATGGTCATACCTGGCCTCGCCCATGAGGATGGTCCTTTTTCCATTCACCAGTGTACGAAGAACCACAGGGCCAGTACATTTCACCCTTGAGCACGCATTATTTCAGTCAGATTATGAACATTCTGCCCCGCGTTCTTTGTAAGTGTTTTGGGTTCGAAAATTTGATTTCTAATTCACAGCACAAGAAACTCACCTGCCCACTACGCATATCGTCCTCCCACAATCCATCGTACACAGCAAAGTGGCCGTCGTGCTCAATGATACTTTTGCCCCGCCCACTACGCCTGTCGCTTTTCCTGCATTTGTAATGAATGTGTTGCGTGGTAGGATATGAGATTGCTAGTGTCATGGGAAGCTGCGCAGGCTGCATTGCGACTTGAGTCCTGGGAGGAAATTCAAAACTCACCACTCTCCCTTGTAGCGCATACCGAGAGTAGGCCATGAGCACTCCCCCTCACCATGCCGCATGGACCGCAGGATGCCTCCCTCATACTCCCAGCCTTTTGAGTTATGTATGTTGCCATGCCCGCGCTGTGGCTTACCGCGACTCCAAGTTCCCTCAAAAAAATTACCATCTGGATGTGCCACTGCGCCTTGCCCATTAGGCTACACGAATCGAACGCATAATGAGGGAGAGACAATAAATCTGGTCAGGGACGTGTCCACTACGCAAATAAATGACGCAACGACACAAGCGTGACAACGACGCTGCAATGGGAGTATTCATCATTGAAAGAGTGTACCAAGCTATCGCGCCATTCTCCCTCATATCGCGACCGATCAGCATAATCGCACGTTCCTGGTGAGTCCGTGCGGGTGTTTGGTTGTGGAGATTGTGCGTGTTCCGGAATGGGCGTTAGCGTTTTGTGCATGCTACTTGCGCCGGAATCAAATTGAGAACGCACGCACAAAATTGCCAGCGCGCGCAGAACAGTCGGTGCTTGATCGGACAAGCGCCGACTGCGCTTTGCCAGTTTCCCAAAATTTCGATAATCCAGACGGTGCTCTAGTGGCGACGCCAGATCACCTTGTCCGAAGAAATTATATTCAAAGTCTATTTCCAGTTCTCCGCGATGTTTTCCAGCCTGTCCCTCCTCCAGCTGATGCTTGGATATCGCTGACAACTGTGCTGACAAAAGGGACTTTAGTAAAAGAAGCCGTCGCCCTTGGTCAACGTCAAGTTTTAAAGCAAGAGGATTCTGGATTCATCCACGTACAAGCCAAATGTATTAGAATCGCCTTTGCCTTGCTTTCGCCAACTGACTGACGCACTGATATGCTTGGCTTAAAAGACACGCACACACATCAGAACCTGTCCGGTGTAAACAGCACCATCTGCACATGTGCGACGCCCGATGCCATCTGCACACGACCCGTGGTTCCATGTCCCTGAAAGCCAGCAGACGCATGCGTTCGATTACGTAGCACTGGAATGAGGAAATAACGGTGATACTCTCTGTGCGCGCGGCGGCGAGAGTGCGCCCCGGCAGTCTGCATGCAGATGTGCCTAGGGAGGCGCGGAAATGGGCATAGAACACCTTCGACGTGGTCGCCATTTTCGAACGTGAGTTTGCCGGGGCCATGTTGAATGTCCAAAACCTGTTTGAGTGGCCATGCCCCAAGCTTCATTACCTCACGCAAAGCCATCTCTTCTTGAAACAGGAGAAACAAGAGAAGGAGCACGTAGGCGGATGATTTGAAAAACTAGTACCCACTCGCCGTCGAAGACAGCACCGTTCTTGTACGTGGTGGCCCCTTTCCCACTTCGAACATTTCGCACGATTTTGCCCGTATATTCATCTCCGTTCTGGTACTTCATGGTGCCAATGCAGTTTCCATTCTCCCACGTGCCTGTGCACCAGCGCGGGCGCATGCGCATGCGGCGCACCGAGGTCATGGGCATTTTTGCGCTTGATCGCAAGATCGTGCAACCGGGCAGGCCATGAGGTCCAGGGCGAACCGACCCATGCAGACTGCTCTGGTGACATTGATTCACTCATCATGCACGTGCACGTGCATGCACGCACCTACTGTCACGCTGCCGTTGGGCATTGTTACCGTGCCCGCGCCTTCGAGCTGGCCGTCGCGAAAATTTCCTGCCAAGCTCGGGGTCAACGCTCGGAGCTTTCCAGCCAACTTGCGTCCCCGCTTCCGCGAGGCAAAGAGCCCCCTCTGGGTGTCGCAATGCGCGCCGTGCGGTCTGGCAATCCACACCTGTGTACAGGGCGCCGGTCGCAGCCACGCGGTACTTGCCCTGCCCGACTGGGTTGAAGACGGTGTGCAAGTACTGCATCGGGCCCTCAAACTCGTCGCCGTTGGCATACCGCAGCTTTTCATTGCCCTGCCCGCTCTTGGACACCTGCACGGCAGCGGTACGTCCGCGACGGCAGGCTGCTCGTGAGCGCGCCCGCACAGCAAGCCCCGCTCTTCCCGCGTGGCCCATGCGCTGACCCGCGGGCGCCCACACGGCACGGGCGCGCGCGGTCGCACCTTGAGAGGCTCGAGCTTCTTAACATCGAACTGGCCGCCCGGCGTCTTGCGCCCAAACGAGCTGGCATTTGTGCCGGGGCGCGACGGCGAGCCTGCGCGAGGGGGGCGGGTCACGCGCGCGCTCGGCCGCGCCGCGCCGCAAGCGTGCAGAGCAGGCGGGGCAGGGGCGCAGGGGCGCAGCGCGAACCCCACCGCCCTTCCCGGAGCTGGCCGTGCCCGTCTTCCGCGCCGCCATGCCGTCAGCCCCCCCCTCGATGCCCGCCAGGCGGGGGTCCCCCGGGCACAGTTTGCAGTTGCGGGAGATGGTGTGTCGAGTTTGGTCACGGCCCGATGACCAAAAAAACTCAAACTTAATTCGTGAGGCCCTCTTCGAAACGAAACCAGCCTTCCAGGCTGCCCGGTTGCCGGTAGCCCAACGCCAGCGCACGGGGCTGCGGCAGGCGCAGCGGAGCGGGGCAACGGGAGGACAGGAACCCGGGATGCCCGCGCGCTCCGTGGGAAGCAGCAGGGGCAGCAGTGAGCGAGGTTCCCCCCCGACCCCGAGCCCGCTTGGGCTGATGCTGTCCGAGCCCGCGCGCGGTGTGCTGTGCGCACGGCCGGGGCGCTCGGGTCGTGCTGCTGGCTGGCAAGCGACCTCGCCTGCCCATGCGCGCTGACGCTGTCCGTTTCGCGCGGCCTCTGCAACAGCGCCCACCCTGAGGCCGTCGGGGGGCCGCGACCGGTTCGAGCCGGCGCCCGCTTCCGGCCCGGGCAAAGGTCTGTCGCCTCCGCCGCCCGCTGCCGTTGCCCTGCACTGCCCTCGCCACTGGCGGCCACTGGCGGCCACTGGCGGCCGCCTGTCCTGGATCTCACTTGGCGTGTGCGCAGCGCGTAAGCCTGCCGTGCCCAAAACGTCGGGGCGTGGCAAAGACGGCGGCAGCACGACCACCGCGAGCCGGGCTTCGCACGCCTCCTCGCGGTCGCCAGATGGCCACTCTACGGCCAGAACCGACCGCTCAAACGGCGCTCTGGCCGTGAGCCTGGATGGCGTCGGAGGGGTTGGCATGGTGCTCGTGGCAAATGACAGGTGGGCACTGCCGCTGTGGGGCCATTTCGAGCCCCGTGCCTGTGCGAGCAGGGAGACCGCGTCGCCGAAAACGTGTTGGGGGCACACACTTGGACCCGAGAGGGCCCGCGTGCAGCCTGCAGTAGTGATGCAAATGCCTTGCGTATCTGCGTGCTGTGATGCTGGCCAGGAAGCTGTGAGGGCTGACGGCTCGGGAATGATTGTGCAGCAGAGGCCTGGCAGTACAGCGACTAACAAAAGATGGCCCAGCCATGCAGAATGGCATGGTCAAAGTAGGCGACACCCTCATGAGCGTTGGCGGTCAGTTTCAATCACGCACGTTGGACAGATAGAATACTCCGTTTGCCTGCGCTGCGCTGCCCGGGTCAGGGCTCTTCACACATGCTCTGCGGATGCTCGCATGGCGGGCGTCTTTGCTGCACCGAGGATAGACTGAAGCGCTACGATTTGCGCGCAGGCATTTCGATTCAAAATATGGCCCACGATTCCCTGCACGATCTTGTGATGGGTGAGCCCTCGTCACAAGTACGCCTGGGCCTGGAGCGTAGTGACAAAATGACTGGCCGAACATTCTTCTACGAAATTTCCTTGCAACGGGAGGAAGGCCCGAGCGAGGTGTGCAAAGGCAGGGTGTGGTATTGTCCGCATGCGATTATGCTCACGCGCGTCCATGGCGCCGGCGGCGCCCCCCGGCAAGCCCAGGTGTTGTTTGCGCGCAGGGGAACGGGCATTCCCGCGCACTCCTGTCATGGGCCTCTATGGGCCCCGGGGAGCCCCGCAGGCCGGCTCCGGCCGGCTCCGGCCGGCTCTTTGGGCCTCTATGGGCCCCGGGGAGCCCTGCAGGCCGGCTCCGGCCGGCTCCGGCCGGCTCCGGGGGGCTCTTTGGGCCTCTATATTATATCTATGGGCCCCGGGTAGCCCCGAAGGCCGGCTCCGGCCGGCTCCGGCCGGCTCCCCTCGACGCCTCGGTTCTCGTTTGCAGTAATTCCACAATCTCACGCAGGATATCAGCACCTGGGTTTAGGGTTTAGGGTTTAGGGTTTAGGGTTTAGGGCTTTTAGGGTTTAGGGTTTAGGGTTTAGGGTTTAGGAATGATCACAAGGGCTTGCCGGGGGGCGCCGCCGGCGCCATGGACAGGATTGCTGCTGATACTGTTGTGCGCACAATGCAGGTGCCAGGCCTAGGTGAGGCCGCCGCAGCAGCGGTGGAGTTGGATTTGTCGCCATCATACGGAGGCTCGTCAGGTGGTAGCACTTCATCCTTTTGCGTACAGGCTCAATTGCACGCTAAATAGAGGCGCGAAAACACACGGGTGGCCATTAGGATGTCCTTCTTACGCTTTCAGGTCATCCTTTCTAACAGATTACTTGTCGGCACAAGACACCAAACCGCGAACCACCGACACAAGTAACACGCCACTTTCCTCCCTGACGTCACTGCCTCACACTCGGAAGCTAGAATCCGAATCAGTCCCTAGCTCCCGCCAAAACTCCGCACGCCGCCCAGAGCCTGAATCATACTCCCGCCAAAATTCTTCTCGGAGACCGCATGCTGTGAGCCCCTGGCCAACGCCATTAAGCGCACGAGGCTTGTCTACAGTTCCATTGGATGGTGGGGAAGCAGGTAGAAACCCGTTTCAAAAAGCCACGCACAGCAGTACGAGCTTTCTTGACTCTCCATGACGTGCCTGCTCGCAGAGCTGAATTTGCATGTCTTGCGGTTGCGCCCCGTCCATGAATGATTTTTCTGCGTGAATGCGTGCACCCACACACTCTCAGCATTTCCGGCAGAGCTGTCGTTGGCGCTCTCAAAAAGCTCCGTGGATCCATACTCAGTCCTCGGAAAACGCAACCAGGAAAACATGGCCGCCATGGCTGCAGAAATTGAAATGTTGCAGGTGGTGAATAGTGCATGAACATTTGCAAGTTGAGAAATTTTACGTGTGTGATAGTGCGTGTGCCTCACGGGAATCTGTGTGCATCGCTTGGCAAATATCTCATTTGGGACACTTTTGGCGCAGGGGGAGGTTGCGACCGCACGTGCGGAGGCAAATGAGATGAAAATTCGTGCGAAAGAAGCTGACGAAATGGTAAAGTTGGAGAAAACGAGGAGAGAGTCCGAGGAAAAATTGAGACAGGACGCAACGGAGCGAGAAAAGAAGGTAAACAAACGCCAAGGCTTGCTCGTGCACACGCATACGCTGATGCACGCCCCGATCCACACAGAAAAATACTCATGTTGGTGTGGTGCTTGCGCACTATGATAGGTCTACGAGCAGTGGGTCGATGAGCATGAGATTCGCAAAGAGGCCGAAATGAAGATGGAAAAGGTCTTGATTGTTGTCTGGATGAGTTCGTATGTGCAAGTGCGTGTGCAAATATGTCTATTCGAAAATATTATGGAAGGTGTGTAAGATCGTCCATTGCATCGTATGATCACACGCGCTCTTAGAATGGAGCCAGAGGTGGAGTAGGAAAGAAAACGGCGTGACGTCTTCAATGTCTCTGGATGATTCACATGCATTCACGTGCCCACTTACACAGATGACGCACGATCACTCCCGCGCTGCGAACAAGATTGAGGCGCTTATGGACGAAGTCGAGCGTCTTTCAAAGGACCAAAGCCAGGTTTTTTTTGCCTGGAGTACCTGCTGCGTTGAATTCTTTCTTCAGCAACCCACCAAAGTCAACCTCTCACATCACCTTGTCTGCCTTCTACCTCCTGCTATGCGTCAATAATCAATTGCAGCACACAAAATTTTGCTTTGCTCTGTTATCCTGCTCGTTTAATCCCTGTTATCCTTCTCTTTGAACCCAGGTGATATAATGCATCATCTGCTGAGCTACAGGCTAGCATTTCAAATGTTGAATGACGTGAGTGCGATCATGCAAAAACTGACTTAAGCAATAACTCAGTTCAAGGCTAAAATTGTGAAGCTCGAGAACGAGGCACGAGAGTCAACAGCCAAGGCGTGGACGCTCGATGATCAAAACAAAAAGCTTACTCAAAGCCTCGAGCGAGCGCAGAAGGTCAGAATAGTTTATGCATCTGCACCTGTGTGCACAGACCCGCAGCGCACATTTTTGTGCTCCTACTAAAATGGGCGCATGCATGCATTTTGTCTTCCTACTCTGTACATTTTTTTGGCTCCTGCCAACGAAGCTCATTTTGTGCTCATACTAGGATGAACACATACCAACTGGCGGCAGATCAGGCCTACTCAAAGTAGGCGAATACATCTGTCACACACAGTGGGTGCTCAAGCATGTCACTCTCTGCAAATTGACCCCAGAAGCTGACCCAAAGGCGTTTGTGCAGGAGCTTATGGAGGCACAAAATGACAGCACGAATCTGTCCAAGGTGACCCAGCAGCTGAAAGACACGACAAAAAAGCTGGAGGTGATATTTGTATTACATTAGTCACGCATGTTGAGGTGATTTACGTAATTTGACAAGCCAAAAGTTGTTCACGCAAGACGATTTCTTGGCGCAGTAGTTGCTGTGGCGATGCCGGGACGTTTTGAACGCATTGAGCTCATGTATGTACGTGTTGACTGCATGCGACAGGCGGTGGAGTCGAAATACGCAACTCGGGACAAGAGCGGGACTCTGAAACTGAATGAACTTAAAGAGGCAAATGCCAAGTTGCTGGTATCTAAAAGTACCGGCGGGCAGCTTAATGTGCGCAAAATGTGTGCTTTGTAGTCGTGCATGTATATCTCATTCTTGCTTGGGCGCGCTCTCTATGCCTGGACAGGAAAACGTTGAAAGGGTTGACGCATTGAACAAGAAGCTCCGCGCTGACCTTGACGCCCTGCAACGGAAGCATACATCTGCTACAGATGCTCTGTCTCAGAAAAAGGCGATGATTGAGCGTAACAATGAAATCGAACGTCAACGTGTTGTGCAGGTCACCCGAACTTGTGTGACTTTGCGCACGCAAATACAGATATGCGACCTTAAGGACACACAGAAACGACAGAGCTTTGCTTTGCTATAATGCGTGATGCTGTTGTAGAATGAATAGCTACAAAATGGCTGCGCAGGCTGAAAAAGCTGACACCGAAATCAAGCGTCTCCGGGGGCTAAATGATACTTTGGAGAAAGAGCTTGAAAAGCTGCGAGGAGAAATGGAAAGTTCTCACACAAGGAGAAAGGTTGAAACCCCAACTAACAATTGTACATATTCATGTTTGCATGTCCGTGTATCAGTGTGCCCTCTCGCACATGCATACCAAAGTGCATATTCATGTGTACATGCACACAGACACATACGCTTGCACATGGATTGATTTATGCTTGAATGCATATCTTCGAAACACATATTAGCTGGACAAAGCAGAAATCAGCCAGCTGAGGGCGAAATTGGAGGAGACAATGGCCGAGGTCAATGAGTCGTCGACAGACTGCCAAAAGGAGCGGCTTGCTCGCAGTCAACAGGACGAGCGAGAAAAGAACATGCAGGCTGCGATGCTGGAGACAGAGGCACGGAGGCGCGATCTTGATTCACGCCTTTGGCTTCTGGAGGAGCGCAGAAAGCAGGTACACTATAGATTTATTGTGTACGCATCCGCACCCCTGAATTATTGTGCCCTTGCATTAATGCGTATAGATTTAAATGGATCTATTCCAGAGCTGAAAAATTCTCGATTTCTGTGCTGCAATCGCAATTTATTTTCTCCATCGGCACAGGATCTGAATGAATTTACCCAGTTGCGCAATGATTACACGAGCCTGGAATCGAAGTATGCAGAGTCTGAGGTGCGCCTTACTGATGCTGTTCGTCAGCGCGATGCAAAGGTACATTTGAAAACCACACCCATACGAAATAATTTGCCTCTGTTTTTGAAAAATTGAATTCATTTCCCTGAGATTGAGTCGATGATGCGCAGACAAGCGAAATTGCGCGCCTACAGGAAAAAATTACTGAACAGGTTGCGACGATGTTGAGCCGTGACGACGAGCTAGCTTCTATGAAAAAACACACTTCAACGACCGAAGCATACTTGAAAAAGATGCAGATGGATTTGGACTTGGCCGGAAAAGCAATGGCAGCAAAAGACGTGCAAGTTGAACAGCTGCAAGCAAACGTGAGCACGCTCGATGCTGAGGTCATGCGCCTCCGCAAGCTCAACAATCAGCTTGAATGCGATCTACACCAAGCGCAAGAAGTAGGGCGCACACTAGATTCTGAAAGTGGGCAGCACAAGTCACAGTTTGAGTTGCTGCAGGACAAGATCAAAAATGTCACTTCAGAACTCCAAGGCGAGAAAGCGCGGCGATTGTCAGCTGAGGAGCGAGAGCGCGAGACGCGGCACGCTTTTACCATTTCACAGGAGGCGCTTCGCACGTTGGAGGGAAAGTTTGAAATGACATGGCAGGAGCACGAAATGATCTCGTCACAGACAGCAAAGCTAAGGCAGGAGTACGCTGTGGCTTCTGCGCAGCTCAAAGGCCAGACTGAGGAGATTGAAGAGGCTCAGCGGTTGCTGCGGGATGCAACCCAAATGGTTGAGATGGAGCAGTCGCGTCGCATTGCAGCCGACGATAGAGAAAAACTTGCAACGCAGAATCTGATGACGGCTGAAATGGAAAAACGAGAGCTGGAGAACAAGATTTGGCTGTCTGAGGAACGACAACGACAAAGCGAAGCTGGTCTGGAGCAAGTGCGCGAGAGTTTTAAGGCCCAGGAGGACGACAAAAAGAGCTTGATGAAAAAACTCCAAGAAAAATCGCGAGAGCTGGAGGAAGTCAAGGAGAAAAGTAAGGAGCTAGCCTCCAAGTTCCAGCTGATCGGCAGCCTGAAGAAAGAGTTCGAACTCGCAGAGCGTCATCGGTCGTCTGCAGAAGAGCGTGTCAGTGCGCAGGAGAAAGAGCTCGAGGAGGCGCGAGATATGGCGCGCAAGGCACATGAAACGAGCCGCGAGCTTGCGGCAAAATCAAAAGAGGATGATGCTGAGATCGAAAGACTCAACCACGAAATCGTTGCGCTGCAAGAAAAGCGTATCGCTAGTCAACAAGAGCGAATGTCACACGATCGCTCGCAAGAAAATACTACCAAGCAATTGCGCGAGAGGCTGCGGGAGGCAGAAGAGAAGCTCCAGATGGCAGAAATGCGGTACCGCAAGTCCGAAATGCAGAAAGGTGAGATTGAGGCGGAACTCGTGGACGCGAACCGACGTATTCAATCGCTTGAACACCATGCAGACGCATTACTACGACAGGGTAGCATCCACACATCTGTTTCAGACGCCTCTGAATCACTGTGCGGTGTCGGAGGCACCTTTCAAAAAAGTGGCGGCGGCTTCGTTGTTACCGGGCTGGACAGCGCCCCAGAGCACATGTCAAGCACGGCTGGCTCGGACAGGGCACTGCGCATGGGCGACCTTGCCATAGCCATCGATGATATTCCTCTTGCTGACATGTCGTCCATCCAGTTTCGCAACGCAATACAAGGACCCATGGGAACCTCTGTGTCTCTGCTCATAGGTATTCCCAAATTCATGCACTAATTTGATATGCCCTTGATTCAGAGTGAACGAAACTGATTGTAGTGATGCAAATTTTTGATGCATGATTTTCTCTCTCTCATACAGTTCGTCAAGACCACACTTCCGGTGCAAACCTCGCCCCCGCCGACCTTGTTCTTAAGCGGCGGCCGTGGCATGCTGGTGTGGAGATAGGGAATGACGATTCATCGGAGCAAGAGCGTAAAAACGAGGCACCACATAAACCCGAGCAACACCACCAAGATCGCAGGCCGCAGCAATATCATTATGAGCAACAGGTGCAGCAGCAGCATCAACTGCTGATGCATCAACAGCAGCAGGGCCAGACGTCCTTACCCACCTCTGTTCAACAAGGCATGGATACGACAACTCCGATGCGGGGTCGTGCGCCATCGCCTGTGGTGAGGGAGACTTCACCGGACATGGCGCCAGTCCTGCTACAGCCAGTGGAGAGGATGAATCAAGATGGTGTTCACCATTCCAGAGCGACTTTCTCTGCGTCATCCGAGCCGCCCGAAGAAGAAGTGCAAGCACGCGAGCGCAGCGAGGGTTCAACAAATGGGCTGCTTAACGGCCAGACAGAGGCAGGAATGACACAGTGGTCCCCAACAGTTGAATATCGTCCATCCCAGGTGCAAGCGCTGGACGCGTCGCATGCCCACATCAGCGAGCAGAAATCCGCACAGGCAGAAGCGCGCCAATCCAGCGTTGATAGCACAAGTACAGATCACGAAATGAAAGTGCCAAGAGCTGTGGGCAAGCAAGAAGCTGACAGCAAGCAACCGTCACAAAATGGGCCGGCGCAGACGCAGGCGCCTGGGCAGGGAGTCACGCGAGCTAGCCCCAAGGCGAATGTTTCTCCTCGCACGAATCCCAGCTTTTCAGTGAAGGAGAGAGCTGCTCAAATGCAGGCGCAATACTTTGCTGCACACACTTCAAGTGCAACATCGAACCCGCCCCCCTTCAGCCGTAAAAGCTCTGCTAGTTCGAACGGCAGCAATTCAGCGCGAGGGGACGCTGCCTTCGTTGCTGGAGCCGATGCTCCACATTTCGGCCAATCATCTACAGTTCCGCCTGCCATATCACTTGAAGTGGGAGCGCAGGGAGGTGATCTGCTGACGCCTGTCAGAGCAGCCAGAGCTCGTGAAACCAGTCCCGACGATTCGCCTCTTCCCCCACCGCCAGGATTAGTGAGAGGAGCAGTGAAGCAGTGAACAAAAGTAGATTTGAACGTGTGGGTGTTGCAGAACTAGACTGAAACTTGGTCGTCAGAGAGTTTACCGTTCTGATGATTCCAATGAATTCCCCCGCGCCCGCCCCTACGCGCACTCTCCCAGCTTTCGTGTTCTCTGTCCTCGCCATGCCCTTCCCTGAACAAAGGTACCTAGAGTAGCTGCTGGGCGTGCCATCAGACCACTAACGTCATTAAGGTTCGTGAACCCGGTTTGTCCATGTGCCCTGGTATATGCACTTATATTTGCCCTCATGTGGGCGCATCGATATACAGTATCCTCATACTGTAAAGCCCTTACATATGCCCGTACATGTGTGCAAACACCTGCGGTTTCATCACCGAGAGAAGTGGGCAAGTGTACGTAGATTGGCTGTGTGGTCGGAATAGGACACGCCAATCGCCGATCGTTCAACACCGGACTTGCACTGGAGTTCCATTGTCGCATGCCGCTGGTCTCTGCTGAGGCCCTAGACCATCACAGTCTCTGTGTCAAGTCTCGCTGTTCTGCGCAATCGGCGTCTGCCGAGACGCGCTGAAACTTGCAGACAGTCCTGCCTAAAGGTGCAGGGGTTTTTGCCTTTGCCGTGCAAGTTTTTACCCTTTTCTTCTGTATTAATTCATTAATTTGTCATTTATGGTTGTGATTACTTTGAAGGCGTAGCGGTAACTGCTTTGCTCATCTGCGTTGCAGTGGTAACTGCTTTGCTTGTGACATTGCTCATCTGCGTTGTAGTTGTTCCGGTCCGGCTAAACTTGCTTTGAGCCGGCAGATTTCCACTGTTTCCGCATCCTGGTTGCGACATCTCGGCATTCTGTTCCGCACTTCCTTTCTCTTCTTCCTGGCTCCCTTCTTCCTTACTCTTGTCAATTATGTGTAGGTTCGCTTCCAATTTATGGAAGCGCGATTCCATTTTCCTGACTTCTGTCAATATCGAAAGCACCTGTTTGTGTATGTGTGTATGCGTGTGTGTGTGTGTGTGTGTGTGTGTGTGTGTGTGTGTGTGTGTGTGTGTGTATGTATGTGTGTGTGTGAGAGAGAGACAGAGAGAGCGCGCGTAAGCGCGTGTATTCGTTCTTGTGCGTGCATGTGCTGCGCGTTTGCCATTCAAGTCAGCCATCCATTTAAACCATGTGCACGGACACGACCATAAGCTCAACTGCAAACACTGTGACAAGCAGCACCACACCGTCTGGTTCAATGGATCTTGCGTCTTGCCGGAGTCGCATTTGCTTGACAATCGAGTCTTCAATCTGTTCGCGGATCGCCCTGCTCTTTGTGACTCCATATCTTCACGAAGGAGGCCCGCCGTGCCAATCATCACAGCGCGAACGGCTTTGCTGCACCAATCACCTTGCATCTGCGCGCGATAAAGCTCTCGAAGTTGGTACCTTCTCAAGGCCGTCTTCATCAGCCCCCGAAAGCCCATGCCTCCAAGCAAACCTCGGTGGTTGCAGAATGGTATGACTTGTGTCGAGTACTGGTTGCGAGAAATAATCAAAGGCGGGATATAATCGGTCAGCATCTTGACCCCTCGACGAAATTCGACATAGGTCACAACAAAGTTCTTTGGCTCCTTGAAACGCCATGCTCGCACTGCGCTCTTCAGAAGGCTGAACTGCTTCAACGACAATTCATGCTCCGCAGAATGAAAAGTGTCGATTTGCCTGGAGGAGCAGGCGGCAAACGTGAGTGATCTATGCAGCTGCCGCGGCAGTACCCACGGCGGCAGCAAGTCGACAGTCCTGTAAGTGACTGATATCCCATGCTTGCGCTAATTGGTCACGTGTAGTGAGTATAAATGTGTTGGTTTTTGAAAATCTTCGATGGTGCAGTGAGCGCATATACATGACAATACAGCGTGAGTCCAGAACATCACACGTCCTTATCCAACGTGCCATCACATTTCATGTAATCTAATCTTGGAATGCAGACCTCTGCACTTGTATGATGCCAAGATTAAAATGGAAACTGATGCACAAACCTACACACAGAAACACACACAGATCACGCACCCCTTGTGTACAATCGCTTCCCATATCTGTTCAATTTTCATTTCAAGTGCCGTGAGGCCGCCTGCAACGCACAGATCTTTGGCTATGCGCTCAAAGGGACACGGTTCATAGGCATTGTCTTCGTTTTGCTCCGTAGGACCCCCCAAGGACTGGGCAGCCTCCTCTGCCGAGGCCTTTCCAAACGCGTCGAGCAAAACCGCAATCACCACGTTGACCAACACCAACGAGACGAGCAACATGTAGCTCACGTAAAAAATCCCAACCATTGGGCCCTGGCCAGTCTCTGCCATCAAATCCCGACAGTCTTCGGACCAATTATCCCCCGTCATGGCCTGGAAGAGACTAAAGAACGAGATGAAAAAGGACGAGAAGTTGTGCGGCGCAACCGTAGAGAAGAATGTGACTCCAACGATTGCGTAGATTGCAACCACGAGACAAACGATGCAGAAAGCATTTCCCATCGGCACCAGAGACTTGGTGAGCGCGCCCATGATTTTACGCAGGGATGCAATGCGCTTGAACAGGCGAAAGACGCGGAAGCATCGCATCAGTCGCAGCACGTCCGCGCCAGGCAAGTCTGTCAAGACGAGCGAAATGAGGGAGACAAGGACCACAATGAGGTCGAACCAGTTCCACGGGTCGCCCACAAACTCCCACAGAAAGGTCGCGAAAATATTGACAAGCAGCTCGATTGTAAAGATGCAGGTAAAGACCAGATCAACACGTTCGAACAGTCTGTTCGCGTTTGCGTCATCGTCACTAACTTGCGCCTGGCAGATATTCAACATGAAGTTGCCCAAGATGAGGGCGGCGACGCCAATTTGGCAATGGTCCCCAATGTATCTTGAGCGCACACGCTTCCTGAAGTTGAAGAACGCAGTCGTCTGCACGACCGGATTTTCCTTCCTGGCATGCAGCAAGCGACTGATGGTTTCCGTCCATCTTTCTCTTGCCTCCATGTCTTCGACCCTGAACACAAATGTTCGCCCTCGGTGAAACCCGATGGGGGACGTGAAGAGCGCAAAGTCTGTGGGCGCGAGTCTGTATGAAAACGCAGCCCGCTTCTCGTCCAGCATCGCGGACTTGAAGCGCCAAAAGACTGCGTTCCCGGTGCTGCTGCTCCCCCGCGTGGCTGCAGCGGGGAAATGGGACGCGGCACTACTCGCGGCCCGCTCCGCCCCATCGGAGCGCCGCTTGGCCTGCACGCCGTCGTCTGCGGCCTCCTCGATGCCCCTGGTTCCGATTCCGATCACCTCGTCCATTTCGATGCGGTCAATCACCTTGGTGTTCTCGAACTTCGAGTAGGTGACGCACATCGAGCGCACCACGACCCAGCGCGACAAGAAGGCGTCGTCCTCTTTGGACCCGCGCTTCTGGATCTGTCCCTGGAGCAGGATGCGGTCCTGCAGCGTCGAGAACGCGGACGAGCCGGCGTCGTGCATGAGCTCCCATGCTGCGTTGTCTTTCAAGGACTTTACAAAGTCACTGGCCATCCCTGCCCGGCCGCGGGCTTCGCGTCCGGGCCTGCGGACGGCCCCACCAACGGTGTGTTGCCGTGTCAACGACCTTGACTCAACATGTCCCAAATTCGAAGGCTTCATGGGCTTCATCTCTACACTGGAAGCTAAGTCCAACATAAATCTCAACGCTTCGGAGCCGGTGATAGGTCCCGGTACAAACGATCACCATACCAAATGTTGAAATTTGACTTGAGAGGAACGTGATATCAGAAA
>Ga0115006_10000843_pt1 | contig 17745 bp, 17 predicted proteins | sample ArcOceMetagenome_3_FD_88943 | JGI IMG/M metagenome (GOLD analysis project Ga0115006, IMG submission 88943) | Marine eukaryotic phytoplankton communities from Arctic Ocean - Arctic Ocean- Svalbard ARC20M Metagenome | ecosystem: Environmental > Aquatic > Marine > Oceanic | place: Arctic Ocean...
AGAAAAAGCAAGATAAACCGGAAAAGAGTGGGGGAAGGGGTGGGAGGCAGAATAAAGATAATGGGAACGCAGGGGGGAGGGGGGGGGGGGGGAGAGAGAGAGAGAGACAGAACGCACGCAAACACAGGCAGCAGACCAAAGAACAGGGGGACACAATTATACACATGCACACACACGATCAGAGTCAGCGCCAGCAAAGAACATCGTCGGACGCAAGATAAACCACTCTCCTACGCATGCTGTCGCAGAGCATTCCGTGGGGCACACAGCAGGCAAGCCAATGCGGAGGGCCTGCAGAAACTTACTGGCAGCCACGTAGGCATCGCGGGAGGCCTTGTAGGGGCCGGTGGCGAGCTTCAGGGCCTCAGCAGCCTCGATGTATGCATCGCGCGCGGCCGTGTACTTGTCCGCATAATCCTGCGCGGCGAGCGTTGGGGCGGGCCGGGGGTGCGACGCAGGCAACGCAGGCACGCGCGCGTGCAGAGGTCACACCATGCCCTGCGCACAATGGAAACGCGCCATCCGCACCCTGCACCCGTCGCCACCGCGGAGACCACGGCAAACGGCGAACACGGCCTCGTGGAACATCAACCCCGCCCGCCGCCTCCCCCCAGGCTCTCGCCGCAGCAAACATGCTCGCTGCGTGCGGTCCAGCGGGCCCGTGCCCCACTAACTGGGGCGCCATACTTTCAGGCATGCAGCGCGAGCGGGCGCCAGCCCGCGGTGCCCTGCACCATGCTGGCGCGCGCTGGCACAGTCCCACCCTCGCTGCTGCCGCCCGCTCGCAGGTCGCCTGCTGCCCGCGGGACAGCGCGTGCCGCACGGGGAAGCCCGTCCGGGGCGCGCTAGGCCGCCATTTCTTGACACACACGCTTCGCCACCTTGCTGCATCCCCTGAGCGCTCACGCGCTGCACGGCATGCTCCCGCCACGCCTCGCGCCGCGTCCTGGCCCACCTGGAGGTCAAACTCCTCGCCCTCGTCGCCGAGCGCGAGCATCTGCGTGTCCTGGAAGCTGCCAAACAGCTGCATCGACTGGCGGATCGTCGAGAACATGCTGCCAGCACACCGCCATGCAGTCAGCACCCGCCACTCCCCGCCTCACAGCGCCTCCCCGTCGCCATTTACCTTCCGCTCTGCCAAAATAGCTCCACCGGGTTCGTGGGAAGATGAGGTGCGATTTTTTTGTTTTTTGAGTTTTCTTTTTTGTAAGCGGAGGCTTTGAATAAGACCCGGCACGGACGATCGGCCGTCGGCGGTGCACCCGAGAGAACCATCTGTGCTCGCCCCGGGCCGCCGCGGGTCCCGCGCCTCGCTGCCGCGCGCGCGAGCGCTGGGCTGCGATGCAGCCCAACAACACCAGCTACAACCGCACATCCAGCTCGCCCGTAATGTACCCAATGCGCGCGAGCTACGGGTCCGGGCAGGCGTCGACGAACATGTCGCCCATGCCGCCGCAGCAGCACGGTGCGTGACCGCCCTCGGCTCCCGGCCCGCGCACTGGTGTTTCGCGCCCGCGCCCCGCGCGCTCGCGAGGCGCGCCTGCGCCCCCGCCGCGGGGGCGAGGTAGCGCGCGCACAACCGGTACCCTCACTGGGACACCTGGCGGCGCCCCGTTCCGGTCGCGCGTGGCTATAAGGCGCTGCTGGCCAGGCAGCCAACTCGATGCGTCTGTGCCGCCTGTCCTGCAGAGTTGTCAGCCGAGCGCCGCTGCGCCATATGCGCGCGCACTTTTGCCGGAGCTCATGTATGCAGGCTGCGACGCTCGGTGCAGTGCAACTTCTGCGCAAACTGACCGCGGCACGCCACCGCGCAGGGTCCTTGGTGGGCACGAATTTCCAGGCCATTCCTGCGTATTCCTCGTACAGCGGCTCTCCTAGGTAGGAACCGGCAGCCCATGCTTCGCGCACAGTGCGGTACGCCCAGCTCGCATGTGCCTCTGCTCGTCTCACCTATGGTGTGCGTCTGCTCGCGGGGTGCGCAGCATGGGGAGTGTGCTGATGGCAAACTATAGCTCCAGCTCGTCTGCAAGCGGCCCGCAACTCAAACCGCAGACGCCTGTGAACGGCATGCCAGCACACACCTCACCGTCGCCGGCGCCACACAGCGTGCGCACGAGCTCGTCGGGGGCGGCAGAGAGGCCGGGGTCGCCGGTGCGGACGACAGCGCCCCCAGCGCCGGTCCTGGCGCCGTCTACAATATCAAGTAACGGCACGTCCAAGGAGCGCGCGCTGGGCGTCAAGATGCACTCTTCGGGCCTCCCTGCGTCGCCCAGCCTGATGCTGCTACGAGAAGGCGGCAGCTCCAGTGCACGCGGTAGCAACAGCGAGCTGCATCGCTCTGCCGCTGGCGCGCCGAGCGATGCCGGGCCAGACCTTGGACAGGCGGTGTATTCGTCATACGGTTCGCCGCATTACAGCAGCAGCAAAGGTCCAGGGGGCGGGGCCGACGACGGCATTTACGGAAGCCAGAGACAAACTACGCGGCGCACCAACGACAGTGTGGACAAGGACCCCAATGGGTTCGAGGCGGGGCTGCGAGCGAGCGGAGAGAGGTTTGCCCTGATATTCAGCCAGCTGGACGAGCTGTCGCTCAACTCCCGCCTGGGGAGGCCCGACGCGGCCAAGTCGAGCGCGTCCTCGGAGACCACCGCTCCTTCGACAGGGGCAGGCGCGAGTGAGTCCATGTCGAGCAGCTCCACCGCAGATAGGGAAGGCCTGCTGTCGTCCCAGGGGGCTGCTCAGTCGGAAGCGGCCAGCGCGGGGCAGACGGCGGCTGGTCATCCTTCGCCCTCGCTGCAGGCTTTCCCGACTCCCGCGGCCAACGCGAGCGAAGATGCAACGGGAGCAGACACGCCCATGGTGGAGAAATTGCAGAGGGATCTCATGGCGACGCAGCGATCACAGCAGGAGGCGGTGAGCCGTGCGACGGTGCTGGCTTCGCAGACGGCTTCGCTCCAGGAGCAGCTGGCGCGCGCGGAAGAGCGGGAGAAGGAGCTGCAGGAGAAGATCCGCGAGCGCGACATGAAACTCGCTGCCTCGGCGGACAAGCTGCAGGCCATGGATGAGGTGAAAAATGACTCGGTCAGCAAAGAGCGGGAGCTGGAGCACATGACGAGCCGCCTCCGCGAGGCCGAGCGCACGCTGTCCAAGGTTGTGGCAAGTAGGCAGAGCGGGAGCGGCTCCGAAGTAGCACAGCCGGGGTCGCCGGCTGTGGGCTCCGCCCCGTCGACGGCAGCAGGGACGGCAGCAGGGCAGGACGGACACGGGCCTGTCGTGGAGGAGCTGATGCGGCGATTGCGCCTGCGAGAGCGCGAGCTGAATGAAGCAAACGGCAAGATCGAAATGCTCATGGTGGATAGGCGGCGCGGCTCAGACTCAGCAGAGAGGAAACGGCATAGTCTGGACCCTGCGAGCATGTCCCTCGGCGCCGTGGCGCGCGAGGACTCGAGCATGAGCGTGGGGTCTCTGAGCACGAGCGGCATGAGCGGGGCCATGAGTACTGCCAGCACCCAAGACTCGGAGATTGAGATCAAAAAGCTCAAGGAGCGGATGAAGATAGTGGAGGAGGCGCTGCGCGCCATGCGCGACGAGGCGCGCGAGCACGTGCTCGCGATCAAGTCGCAGGACATTGTGCTCAACCGGCTCCTGGGCTCGGGCAGCTTTGCCGAGGTGCACCAGGCGACGTGGCACTTGCCGTGCGCTGTCAAGAGACTGAAAGACACGGTACGGCACAACAAGTATGAAGTGCAGAAGTTCCAGCGCGAGGCCTACCTTCTTCGCTCGCTGCTGCACCCCGGCGTGCTGCGTGTGTTCGGCTTCTGCAAGGTGGACCATCTGCTGGTGACCGAGGTCGTTACCGGAGGCTCCCTTCACAGCATCATTCACAACTGCTCTGCCAGCAGCTCCACGCCTACTGGCGGCCCCAAGAAGCTCATGGCCCACCGTGAGGTGAGTGTAGCGTGTGCTGCTGTGTGTCGTGTGCATGCGTGCGCGCATGGGGTGGTGCGCGTGCGCGTGCGGACACCGAGGGAGGCGGCGCATGTGCATGCCGTGAAAGCTGGCCAAGTGACAGGCGGTGGGCCCGTCAGGTGCTCGAGTACTCGGCGCAGGTTGCAGACATATTGCGCTACCTGCACTTGTGCAACGTCGTGCACCGCGACATCAAGCCAGAGAATCTGCTGGTGGATTCGCGTGGCCTGCTCAAGCTTGCCGACTTCGGCCTTGCGTGCGAGAAGAAGGGCGTTTATATCCAGGTCTCGCTCCACCCTCCCTGAACCCCCGCCTGACCCTCACCCCTGGGTCACGCCCCACCCCCCCCCCTCTCCCTGCCTGTCTGTGTCTCTTTGCCATTGTCGCCGGTGTCTGTCTGCGCCCCGTTTCCGCGGCTGATGTGCGCGCGCATGCACATTCCTGTGAGAGGCACACTACAGTCGCTTGTCGCCTGTGCTTGACACGTGTCTGACGCGTGTCGGGTCCATCGTGTCGCCACACAGACGAGGAGCAACTTGGCAGGCACGCCCCGGTACATGGCGCCAGAGTCCTACCGCGATGAAAAGTGCACGGAGAAGATTGACATCTACTCGCTGGCCATGATGGTTTGGGAGATGCTGACTGGGCAGCTACCTTGGGACGGCTGGAACTTTCAGGTTTTACATCTACATCTACATCTGTATCTATATCTATATCTACAGTATGTCTATGTGCATTAGGTGCTCCTCTGGCGCGCGTGAGAGCGAGGCGCGGGACGCGCGCTGTAGAAATTTGTCAGGTGTGCGTGGAGGCATAGACATTCGTGCGCGCTCCCGCGGCTCGCGCGGTACGGCGTAGTGTTAGTGTATGCGTCTATATGCATACATGTACATGTGTGTGGGCGTGGGTGTGGGTGTGTGTATGCGGCAATAGTGGGCGCAGCGCTGAGGCTCGTCTGCACTCGCGGCGGTAACGTGCATGCGCGAAATGCATCGCAGGACGTACGGCACGCGGTAGCGACGGCAGGAGAGCGTCCTCCCATTCCGCCAGACTGCCCCACACCATTGGCCCATTTGCTGCGCGAATGCTGGCATCCTCTGCCAGAGCACCGGCCGAGTGCCGCAAGTGTTCTGCAGAAGATTTCGCAGATGGGCGTGCGCTCCAAGTTTTTGGAGCTGCGCGAGAAGCGGCACCGCGAGGAGAAGGAGCGCCGTGCCGCTTCGCAAATGGAGTCGGCGCGACGCGACAGGTCTCTCCCGCTCTCACGCGCTCTCTTTCTCGGGCGCTCTCTCTCGCTCCCCCCCCCCTCGCTCGCTCGCTCGCGCTCTCTCTCTCTCTCGTTCTTTCTCTCTCTCGCTCGTTCGCCCCCCCTTTGTCTTGCTCGCTCTCCCTCTCTCTCGCTCTCGCTCTCTCTCGCTCAGTCGCTCGCTCACTCTCCCGCGCGCACTCTCTCTCTTGCTCACTCGCGCTCGCTCTCTCTCGCTTTCTGTGCGTATGTGCTGTGTTGCGCTGCCCGCATGTGTTTGTGTGTGCGCGCGCATGCGTATAACGCGCGCATACTGTAGTGAGAGCGCGCGGCAGAGAGATGCGCTAGACAGCGGTGCGCTCTGCCAGCGCTTGGTGGCACTGGCATGCTCCTCTGGGGTGCGCTGACGCAAGAGGAAATGCAGTGGCAACTTGTCGGCGCCAGCGAGTGGGGGCGCAAATGGCAGCGGAGGGGCGGTGCGCCGGGAGAAGTCGGGACAGGATTTGGTGCCGGCAGGTACGCTTCCTCTCCTGTCATCGTGTGTGTTCCCGGGTGGTGGGAGAGCGGGACTGATCTGAGGCGGGGTGTCGGGGTATGTTTACCGTATGCGCTGCTCCTGGCTGGTTCAGCATGCGCGTGCGCGGTTGCGTGGTTCACAAACCGAGGAAACGCGGGCGCCGCCTGACGGCCGCTTGCTGTGGTTTCTGCCCAGAGCCTGGGTCGCCTGCAGTAGGTCCGCCGAGCAGTGAGCGAGGAGCAGTGCCTGGACGTGACTACCAGGTGGCCAACTGCTAGAGGAAAGGTCAGGAGGCGGTCTCTGGTCCGGCGGGCGCTGCAGCACACGACGATAGTCTTTGCGCGTGCCATGTGTATTCTGAACAATGAATATGTGAAGAAAAACTATTGTACCGTTTGCCTGAACCCTCCTCTGTCATATTCATCCGAACGGTGAAATGTAGTTGTTCCGGGGGGAGCGTTCATGTGAAACCGCAAACTTAAACTTGAAGTCCCCGCTGCTATGTATGCCCTTCCAGATGCGCGCGCCACAGCCGTTGCAAGTCAACATACGATACTGGTGTCACTTCCCGTTCGTGCTAGGCTTTCGCTACTGCTGCCTCGAACCAGACCAGGACGATCCCGCGGCAGCTGCAGCTCTGGTGGCGATGGAGGCGGCTCAAGAGAGGGTTCAATCAGCGCGAGCGGCAGGTTTTTCGCAAGCGCTGCTTTCCCTGCGGAAGGGGGTTGCTGATGCGGCAGCCCTGCGCCCGTAGGAAACAGCGACCGCGACAGCGAGGCTGCGCCTTGTTTCGCAGCCCCACTGGCCGCCTGGTTGCCCGTTGGTCCAAGTGACTTTGGTGTCGGTTTTAGCAGCGGGCGGCCGGCATCATCTACATCGCGCTCGAACGACAAAATGGACTCAACGCCGCGTTTTTTGCACTTTATGCTGAGCCTGCTGCCCACTGGTCCCCGGCAGGCGTCCTTCAAAGTCGCAACTGCTCACCAATCTCGGGGTCATGAAAAGGGTTTGTGGGAGGCTGCCGCGTGCGTTGCACACTTTGTGCGGGGCACATTAGCCACCTGAATGAACGGGTGTGCCGTCGACGCTTTCAATCTGCCAGCATGCGAAAGTCAGACTAGGCTGCCGAAAGAGCATGAGCGCAACGCCCGTCAACTAGAGATGCAGCACTCAAGCTGGGCTCTGCACCAGTGTGCCTTCACAGATGAAGCCCGCGCACGGACTGTGCTCCAATACGCCCGTCACCTCGATGGGGCGGCTGCGCCCCCACGCCTTGATGGTGAGCCCAAGGGAGTAATTCTGGAGCGCAAGCGCCTCTTCGCAGGTCGCCAGCTGCTCGCACGTGCCACTGGCAGTCTCCGCGGCGGACCGCTCGTCGTCATCTCTTTGACGTCCACTGTGGCAGGCGGCGATTAGCGCCCCGTCGTCCTCGCAAATGGCGGTGCCGGTGCCGTCGGGGTGGTGCGGCGGGAGCGCCGGGCTCCGGTGTCGCGCCTTGGCCACGAGAATCGGGCTTGGCGGGCCGCCGCAGATCGCGGTGAACAGCGCGGCCTTGCTGGGCGACCCGTGCATGCTATCGTGCTCGCGTGGGGGGAAGTGGTGGCCAGGATTGGACAGTTGTGGAAGCGCAACGCTTCGCGGGATGCGGACAAAAAACGCCAACGCTGCGTGTACCAGAAGCATGTGTAGTAAAACCACCTCACGGCCCAGTCGTGCTGATCGGGACCGCCCCCCAGACGAACAACTGGCCAGCGCTGCGCCCAGGCCCGGCGGCGGACGGGACGGGACAGATGCGCGGGGAGGCTGCGTGAGCACGGCACCAGGGGGGGACTCCCTATTTCCCCCCCCACCGCGATATTCCGGGATGGTCCGTGACCCTTTCCACGGACCAGCGGGGCCTGGGGGGCCGGCTGGTCCGCTGGACGATGGCGCGCTCCCCGGTCCAGGCGGGAGCGACGCGACGCCCGTAGCGGGAGCGGGCGACGATCAGGCAGCAGGATTACCGGCGTATGGTCGAGAAAGGTGCGGCGCAGCCGGCGACGCACCAGGCGACGGCCTGGCCGTCTCGCCGACGGTGGAGTCTGACGCTGCAGAGTCTGACAGCGAGGAGGAAGAGGGCGCGTCTGAATGCGGCGCCAACCAGCAGCAGCTCAGCATTGAGACAAGCCTGCAGCAGAGCCTCGAGGCCCTGCAGGCGCAAATCGCGCAAGTCGAGCGAACAAAGCGCGAGGCAGATCCTCGGAAGGCCCGACAGCAGCTCGCACTGTTGCAGAGGGCCAAAGTCAAGTTGCAGCACGAACTGAGTGACCTGCAGAGCAATCGAGTCGCAAATAGCATTCGAGGCGCAATTGATGGTTTCAGAGACAGAGTGCACAGCAACATGTCGCAGTGGATGGGCATTCCAACGCTGCAAGACGAACTGCAGCGGGCTCTCCGCGCGATGCCTGCGTACGATGAGAACTGGGGAAAGCTTGCAGCTATCGACGCGCCTTCCAAAACTAGCATTTTGAAAAAGCTCGCGAGCGAGGAAAGTGCTGCGGTGGACGAGTTGGTGTACGAGATCACACAGTCTGACAAGGGGCTAGACGCAAACATGAAGCGCATGCAAGAAATGCTTCACCACCTGGAGCGCTTTGCCGAGGATGCCGACCCTAGCGTGAGCCGCAGGCGCCCAAGTGTCGCCCAACGCAAGGAGGTCATGGGTTTAGGGTTTAGGGGTCGGGGTAGGGATAGGATTTGCCGCGTAACCCTGCCTTGTGTTTGGAAAGACAAAACTGTTTTGCCCTTCTCTAGTCATTCCTGCGTGGAGATTTGCCTCGTGGTTCAGTACAACTGCGTTTGGTAAGATGCTTCGGGTGTATACTCCGCTGAATCTAGCCGCGGCCATCGTACAGGCTGCTCGCCAAGCAGTAGCTCTGAAGCAAGATGTGCAAGCCCTGTCGAAGCACGTCAAATCTGCTGCACGGGTCATCGGCTGGTTGGAGTACGACCATGATGACCCTCAGGGTCGTCTGGAGTATGTTGGACAGTTGGTGCGACAAACGGGAGCACAAGGTGTGGATGATAGCATTGAGGACGGGCTGGGCTGCATGACTTGGGCTGACGGAGCAACGTATGCGGGAGAATTTCGAGATGGCTGTCTCGACGGATTTGGACACGAAACTTACACGGACGGATCGACATACAAGGGCCAGTTCGCCCGTGACAGTCGCCATGGGCTCGGCGTTTATAGTATGCAGTCGGGGGAAAGGTACACCGGGGGATGGCAGAATGGCCAAAGACATGGGCTTGGCTTCTTCACACTTGCGTCGCAGGGACACCAGATCGCTGTCATGGGCGATTTTGTGGCTGGAGAACTGGAGAGGCAGGTGGTAGACGATCGCAAGGCAGAAGTGCTCCAGATTGAACTCAACGAAGTTCTAAACGACACCATGGAAATTGCAGCCCTGGCGCGTAATTTGGCTCCGGAAATCCGTGACCGGGCTGAGGAAGCTCACCAAAAATTGCTGCAAAAAGAGCGCATGGAGTCAACGTTTGCGGCCGCGATTCTTGGCCCCCGTCTTGAAGAGGTGTCAGCAAGCGCCGGGCCGGACGATCCGGAGGCACGTCCCGCCACCCGCCCCCCCAAGTCCTATGACTCTTGGGAAACGTGGCTTGAGCACATCGATATCTGCCACAAAACTACCAAGACGGTTGTTTCCATCAAAACAGAGATCTTTCAAATTTCTGCAAACATGCGCAAGCTTGGTTATGACAGGCCTGCGAAGCTTTTACCGCTGCTCGCCGACACAGAAGCCTTTGACAGTGTTGTAGACAGTGTGGGTCTGAAAGCTAAGCAATCGCGGTCGCTATGGAAGGCTATGGAGGACTTGAATGTTGTTTTGACCCCACGCTCAATTGGACATGAGGCCGCTAGAGGCCCCAACTTTTTTGAAGTGGACCAAAAGAAGATGCAGCAGCTCGCGATGCTCTTTGAAAGATTTTGCGAAAGACGAGATAGACAAAACCAACCGAGGATGGGAACCGCAGGCCTCCACAATGCACTTGTATATATGAATGTCCCGCACGAAATAGAAGACCTTAGAAAGATCATGTCAAGGCTGGATACAAATAACGACGGAGACATTGATCTAGAGGAGTTTATCATGGCTGCTACTGAAATTGAACAGGTACGCTGATGCATACACGTCTTGTGCATGATGCATATGCCTCTCTCTCTTTCTCTCTCTCTCTCCCTCTCGCTCTCTCTCTCTCTCTTTCTCTTCTCTCTCTCTCTCTCGCTCTCTCTCTCTCTCTCTCGTTCTCTCTTCTCTCTGTGTGTGTTTGTACATGTGTGTGTACATGCGAATGTGCGTATGGGTGTGTTTGCACATGTTAATTTGAGCTGAGAACGTGGAAGACCCTGCTCGGCTGGCGGTGAGCATTAGCACCATCTCTTTTGCATGGGTCTGGGACCAACGACTGTGTGTTTGATTCGCAGGTAACGCACATGAAGCAAGTAGCGGAAGAGGAAGCAAGGCGACAAGAAGCAGCCGCGCTGGAGGCCGCTGCGGCAGCGGAAAGGGAGCGACAAGAGCAGGAGGAAAGGGAAAGAAAACGACAAGAACGTCTACTTGCTGCCAAAAACGAGGAGGAAAGAAAACGCGTCGAGCGCGAGATGAAAGAGGCCGCGGAATTGGCAAAGCGTCGAGCAGCGGAGGAGGCGGAGCGAAGGCGCGCAGAACAAGAGGAGAAGAGGAGGAAGGAAGAAGAGGAACGGCTCAGATTGCTGGCAGAAGAAAATGAAAGGGAGGCGGCGCGCAAGGAGGCGCGGAGAAAGGCAGTAGAGGAGCAAATGCGCTTGATGGAGGCCCTCATACTGCTCCAGGCTGCTATGCGACGCAAAACAATGCGTAATACATACTCAAGAAATTTGCGAAGTATTCAGATGCTACAGCGAGTTGCCAGGCAAAATGTGGTTCGCATGAAATATGGGAAGCTGATGCTGAAACGCATGGTTGCAACTCAACTGCTTCAGGTAAAGCATGTTTTTTTCTCTTTGAGGCTGGGTCAAAGCCCGTTTATCACGCTTTATCACTCATCTGCTGTGCCATCGTGTGCTCGCGCAGGGCGCTTTGAGGAGGGTGATACCCATTCGAGGTGTACAACCAACGTTGGACGCTGTGCGGCAGTCTGTGAAGACTGTGTCCGCCGAAGTGTTCACAATGCATCTCCGGATCACTGGCCAGCTCGAACTAGAATCCACAAGAGAGGTATTGCACGGAGGACAGAGACAGCAAGCAAAAAGGGAAGTGCCGAGCAACAAGGATCTGCAACATCGATTTCTCTACGATGCGCTAGATACGAATCGCGTGTGGATTGAGGACCCCCGCCCTCTTCACGTTCTGCCTCTACTTCGAGCAGTCTCACAAGAGCAACTTCTGCAGCATGAAGCTGAACTTGAGGTTGCTACTGTCGCTGCTGCCTCAAATATACTATTCAGAGCCTGCGTTCAGCGCAAGGTGCAACAAATACGCACACGGCATCTAGAGCGGAGGGCTCGCCAGCTCGCGCAGGAGCAGGAACGCCAACGACTGATTGAGGAAGCACGTCTTCGTGAAGAACAACGATTCGAAGCATGGCTTGGTACGGAAATGGCAAGGGCTGGGTGTGCACGCGCGTACATGTGCGTGCGCGCGCGTGCATATGCTCTTGTGAGCACTTATGATGATGCAACGTGTTCCCCTCCTGACTCGTAGCGCTATACAAACAAATTTCACTCGTGTCGCATGGAATGCGAAAACAGCTGCAGAACGACAGGTTGAGAAGGAAAAGTTACAACGAGAAGAGGAGGAAAGACAGGCAGAAAAGGAGGTAACCACAGCGAACACTCCATCGCTAGCGTATCAAGTCATCTGTAAATGCTTGCCAGTGGTGTGTGTTCATTAAAATAGAGCACCGAAAAAGATTTCATCGCTGCAAAATATTATTGACGATAGGTGTCTGTGTCGTTACATACAGGCGCGGCGACATACTGCGTGGGCTGCCGAGGAGGCCAGAGTGAAGCAGCGAGCACGAGATCGCGCCAAGCTGCTCGAGTTACATAAACAAGAAGAGCTCCAGAGGCAGAAAGAGATTGAGCAGGCAAAGAAGAAGGAGGAAGAGCGTAAGGGCAGAAGAGAGAGCCTTTTTGCCATTCCGTTCGCAGATCGTGTCAAGCTGACTCCGCTCAAGTCGAAAATGACGGCAATGCTGTTGAAGGCCAACCATCGTGTCCCTGGCCGCAATGTGCCTAGCTCACATGTAATTTCCTGGGATAATTCACCCCATGCGAAGAGTTGGAGCGAACGCTCACAAATTGCTCTTGCGGCGACTACAGTAGCCTCGCATCTCCCTACAGCTGCAGACTCGCGCATCTCTGCGGCTTCGCCCGCGCGTCTTCCGGCCCTTTTTGACCCCCGAATGGGGGCGCAGCACGTTAGAGAGACGGAGACAAGGACGGTGACGCAGAAAAAGATGCCGAAAGAGAGTGTTTCGACTACGGGAGAGCGTCACGACAACCTGATGGTGCATGGAAGGCCGGTAGAACATCGTCGTGCACGCTCGATTCGGCACCTAGGGGAAAGGTCTGACATGAAACAGGACCAGGCATTGAGGCCCAGAACAGAGTCGACTGTCAGAGCCAGAGAGCAAGCGAGGAAAATGGAGCAAACGTGCGCTGTATATACATCTCACAAGCCCAAGCGAACACGGCTGCAAGCTCTCGATAAGTCCGAAGCACCCACTCTTCCAGCATCTCTAGATCCCATGAAGGCTGGCGTGCTGTGGACAAATCGCTTAAAAACTCCAGAGCTTCCATTGGGCGCCTTGTGAGTGCCTGCACCCTGTTTTACTCCTTAGCCGTGTAAGTGTCTATATGTTGTCGCGCGTGTGCACGGCAACAAGCACACTGACATTGTGCTCGACGCAGGGCCTCTGCGGCGTGGCGATGCGCCCATCCGCATGCTGTTATTCGTCCTCGAACCTCTATACGGTAAAGATTCTGCTGGCCTTGCACTAGAGGGTTCCGCTATTCGAAGGGCTTCTGCTGACCTACGAGCGGCAGCCCTGTGCGGTGAATTGCAATACAGGGCCGCTGACTTCGATTTAATTATTGCTATTTTGCAGGAAACTGCTGCTCATTCAGGTCGAAATTCGACTTCGACACATGCGACGTCTGGAAGCTCGCCGTTTGCGCATGCATCAGTTGCGTGTTTCGGAGGAGGGAGAGGACGAGCACGGCCCTGTTGCTGCACGCCATGATTTTGTTTCCACATATCTCAAGGTTAGTGTGGGTGTGGGTGTTGTTCCTGTGCAGGCACGTGCATGTAAATCCGTGGAAACTTGTGTTGAGTGTGGTTGACCATGATGATGGTTGCAGGAATGGGAGACGAAGATGCAATCGTTGGCGCTGACAAAACAGGACGCGAACGCCTCTCCCGCTGGTGGGAATGCTGATAATTGGTTGAACATTCCGAAACGGGTTTATTGCACACTCGCTGTGGTACCAGGGCAGAGACCTGGCACAACCGGTGGCAGGCGGCCACCTTCACTAGCTTCGAACATTATTGCGCGCCAGTAAGTGCTCTGGATGAGCATTTTAATCTTTTGGCCAGTAAAGCGTCCAAAACACCAAGCGCAAGCACCAACTAATGCCTCTCTAGTCTCTTTCCGGCAAATCCCAAGTCACCTCGCGGGTTACGGTGTTCCAGTAGTAAGTGTTGCCTGTCGCCTGGTCAGTCGCAGGCAACCACTCGCCGACAGAACCCGAGGAGGGTACCTTCACCTCCCCTGGCAGCTCTGACTCTTGCGCAGAGGGGACAGCCAAAGGGGCCGATGGTTCACTTCCACGCAGCGCAGGCGTACTCTGAGCCTTCAACTCCATCTCGTCATCTTTCGTCTCAGCCGCTCTTGATGATTCTTCCAGAGTCCTTGCTGGTGCTTCTGACAGCCCGGAGAGTCCTCGCAGGTTGAGGTTGAACGATCGGAATAATGACCTGAGTGGCGAAGCTGCATCCGCAATTTTCTCAGCAGGCGCATCCTTGCGCTTGCTGTTCGCTTCCTCCTCCTTCCTCTTCGCCTCCGCCGTCTTGGCCTCCTCTTCCTTCCGCTTCGCCTCTGCCACTCTCGCCTCCTCCTCCTTCCTCTTCTTCTCCTCTGCTGCGTTGGCCTCTTCCTCTTTTCTCTTCGCTTCTGCCGCCCTCGCCTCCTCCTCCTTCCGCTTCGCTTCCGCCGCCCTGTCCTCCGCTATCTTCTTCAACACCTCCGACGCCTTCTTCTCCACTTCTGCCTTCCGTTTCGCCTCCGCCGCCTTGGCCTCTTCCTCTCTCCTCGTCGCCTCTGCCGCCGCCCTCGCCTCCTCCTCCTTGCGGTTCGCCTCCGCCGCCTTGGCCTCCTCCTCCTTCCTCTTCGCCTCCACCGCCGCCCTCGCTTCCTCCTCTCTCTTCTTCACCTCCGCCGCAGTTTCCTCTACCGTCGATCCCTCTACCTTCCGCAGAGGCGGTACGGTCACCCCCGATGCAGCTGATTTTGCAGCATCGGGCGTGACATCGGTGGTGACGAGGGTGGATCGCAGTTCACGCAAGGCCTCTCTGCGCAGATTCGCATCTTGCATGCTCCGCCGCACGACGTCTGGCGCCATTTTGAAGGCGCTGCTTAGCATTTCGAGCACCTGTCGCATACGCCATGCCGCCACACACAAGCGTTCAATTGTGCGCTGGGCGGGCGCTCTTTAGCAACGCACTATTCCATGCAGATACAGAGGGAGGCGGGCCAACAGCGTGCTGGTGTAAACCAGCGCACCGCACATGCAGCACACAAATTACCTGGCCGGCAACGGGGGGTATTGTGGGGCCCGGGGCGAGCTCGGGTTTGTAACTCTGCGCTACAGCCTGCAATGACGAGCACGTGAGCGAATGGCAACCTCACTTACAGGAGACACGCGCGGGCCGCTTCAGCCAAACTCCATCGCCCGTGAAATCCATCCAAGGACATTCACGCCCTCACTGCGGACTAGGGGGCATCACTTGATGCACGGGGGCGGACGGATGCAGACCTGCAAGGCGTTGACCGACACTCGGCTACTGTCGCCTGGTACCCGCTCCATGCCTGCGAGGTCAGATGCCAGTTTTTCCGACGAAACAGAGATGCCGAGATCCTTGAGCACGGGCACAACGTCTGCCACTGCAAGCGTTCCCGTCGCCATTTTGTCGTACTTGCGCGCTGCTTCCGTCACTTTGGGGTTGGCCTTGTCGATATTCTGCCCGTGTCACGAACGCCAAGGGTGACCAGTCAGTCTCGCGGGAGAGCCGGGCGGAAGACAAGCGTCAGGCTCGGGTGCAGATGTGCAGAGTAACCTCGGCCATCTACTGGTGCTCATCTTACCCCTCCATGAAGCGGAGGGATCGCCCCACGAGAAAAGACGGAGCAGAGGGGGGGAGGGTGTATGGGAGGCTATGTGCGTATGTATGTATGTATGTATGTATGTATGCATGCATGTATGTATGTGTGTTTGTATGTATGTATGTATATAGCATCCGAGAGGGGGCGGACGGTCTAGACAGACAGCACAGCGCTGCACTACGTCCCCACGGTCATGCGACGACGAAAATTCAAAAAGGCGATGACAGCAAGGCTTTGCACCTGCCGATACATTCTGGCGCGCTGCTTCCACTTTTCCAGCAATTCGCCCTTGGTCGCCTTTTCAGCCCGCTCTCTCGCATCACCGGTCTCGCCTTCTGCCCGTTCTGCAGGCTGCGGGGCAGATTTTCGCAAGGCAGCCACAGCGGCTGTTGTTGTGTTCGCCAGCACGGCGCAAGTTAGGTCTGAAGTTGCGCGCAGGGCGGCAGAATGCCCAGCAGCTGGTAGGGTGCCGACAGCCGCGTTGCAACCATCGCCGGCCAAGAGGCTCAGGGCATTATGGCAATGGTATGAGGTATGGCAACGGTAAGGCAATGCTCTGCCAATGTCAAGCGGCGAACTAGGCTCAGAAACTATGCAAAACTCCAGCCATTGGCACCACTACTTCTGCCGCCTGCTCCTAGGGTGCGACGTTACCTGCCGCTGCCTCAGGGCCTTCCATGCGAGTGACGACCAAATCCTCAAGCTCGCTATCCTCGATATCGTCGTCGAGATCGATCTCCATGTCATCGAGCTGCATGAGCTCGTCTGGTCCATCGAACTCCTCGACATCCGGGTCATAGTCGGGGTCCAAGTCCTCCATGGACAAGAGCTCATCTGCAGTTTTGGGTTACACGTTCAGGCTCAGTTTGGTTTAGTTTAGGTTTCGCGGACACAAAATGATCTGCCAGTCAAAGTTCTCACTGTCGCACACACACGGCACACTTGACAGAAGTTCTCCATCTGCAATACGCAATGACCAGCAACCCTCCCCCTGCCAATACCTAGCGAAACCCTCTAGCCCCCCTCCCTCGCAAACAAACGAAATGCTCTATCGGCAATGACAAACAGACAACTCTCTGTACCTCATGCACTCGCCATGCCAGAACAGGGCCACACACACACACACACACACACACACACACACACACACCAACCTGCAACATTGTTGAAAATTTCAAGGGCGTCACAATCGTCGGCGGACTCCACCAGCTCCTTCAGCTCCTCAGACGCCGCCGCCGCCGCCGCCGCTACCTCCTTCACTTTCTTGGTCCGCTGCCGAATAATGGCAGCGGTTGAAAGAGCCTTCATACTCAGCATCTCTTCCTCTTTCTGCTTTGCCACGGCCTCCAGCTCCTTGATCTTAGCCTCCGCCGCCCGTGCCTCCCTCTCCATCCGCTTCGCCTCCGCCGCCTTGGCCTCCTCCTCCCTCCGCTTCGCCTCCGCCGCTCTTGCCGCCTCCTCTCTCCTCCTCTTCTCCTCCGCCGCCTTCGCCGCCTCCTCCTTGATCTTAGCTTCCGCCGCCCTAGCCTCCAGCTCCTTGCGCTTGGCCTCTGACGCCATTGCCTCCGCCTCCTTCCTTCTCGTCTCTGCCGCCCTCGCCTCCGCCGCCTTCGCCTCCGCCTCCTTCTTCGCAGCGATCGCCTTGGCCTCCTCCTCCTGCCGTTTCGCCTCCTCCGCCCTCTCTGCCTCCTCCTCCTTCCGCTTCGCCTCCGCCGCCGCCGCCCGTGCCTCTTCCTCCTTGCGCTTCGCCTCCGCCGCCCTGGCCTCCTCCTCCTTCCTTTTCGCCTCCGCCGCCGCCCTCGCCGCCTCCTCCTTGCGCTTTGCCTCCGCCGCCGCCCTCGCCTCCTCCTCTCTTTTCTTCGCCTCTGCCGCCGCCCTGGCCTCCTCCTCCATCCGCTTCGCCTCCGCTGCCTTGGCTTCTTCCTCCGCTCTCTTCTTCGCCTCTGCCGCCGCCCTCTCCTCCTCCTCCTTCCGCTTCGCCTCCGCCTCTTTGGCCTCTTGGTCCTTCCGCCAGCGCAGGCGAAGCTCCTCCGCAGCCACCTTGGCCTCCTCCTCCTTGCGCTTCTTCTCCTCCGCCGCCTTTGCCTCCTCCTCCTTGCGCTTCGCCTCCGCCACCCTCGCCTCCTCCTCCTTCCGCTTTGCGTCCGCCGCCCTCGCCGCTTCCAACTTCATCCTCGCCTCCGCCGCCCTTTTGGCATCCGCCTCCTTCTTCGCCTCCGCCGCCCTCGCCTCCTCCTCCTTCTGCTTCGCCTCCGCTGCCGCCCTCGCTTCTTCCTCTTTTCGCTTCGCCTCCGCCGCCGCCTTGGCCTCCTCCTCCTTCCGCTTCGCCTCCGCCGCCGCCCTCGCCTCTTCCTCTTTCCGCTTCGCCTCCGCCGCCGCCTTGGCCTCCTCCTCCTTCCGCTTCGCCTCCGCCACCGCCCGTGCCTCCTCCTCCTTGCGCTTCGCCTCTGCCGCCCTCGCCTCCTCCTCCTTCCGCTTCGCCTCCGCTGCCGCCCGTGCCTCTTCCTCTTTTCGCTTCGCCTCCGCCGCCGCCTTGGCCTCCTCCTCCTTCCGCTTCGCCTCCACCGCCGCCCGTGCCTCCTCCTCCTTGCGC
>Ga0115006_10000845_pt1 | contig 17734 bp, 13 predicted proteins | sample ArcOceMetagenome_3_FD_88943 | JGI IMG/M metagenome (GOLD analysis project Ga0115006, IMG submission 88943) | Marine eukaryotic phytoplankton communities from Arctic Ocean - Arctic Ocean- Svalbard ARC20M Metagenome | ecosystem: Environmental > Aquatic > Marine > Oceanic | place: Arctic Ocean...
CAAGGTTTTCCTGATCAAATAAAAGAATTGAAAGAGGATATTAAAGTTTTACTGAATGAGTAATTTAGCACAAGAAAAAAAATATAAAAAAATAATTACTGCATTGTCAGTTGTCATCCCATTAGCCGTTGCAGGTTTATTTTTGGTTAATTTAAAAAAACTAGGATTTAATGTTGAGCCACTAACTTTTTTACCTCCTATTTATGCATCAATTAATGGTTTAACAGCAATTCTTTTAATTGCAGCTGTAGTTGCAATTAAAAATGGAAATAAGAAGTTACACGAGCAATTAAATACCTTTGCAATTGGGTGTTCTTTGGTTTTTTTACTTCTATATATTTCATATCATATGACTTCAGATTCCACTAAATTTGGTGGAGAAGGAGCGGTTAAATATTTTTATTATTTTATTTTAATTACACATATTATTTTATCAATAGTTGTTATCCCCTTTGTGTTAACCACCTATATGAGAGCCAAACTCGATAAATTTCCTCAACACAAAAAAATAGCAAAAATTACATTTCCGTTGTGGCTTTATGTTGCCATAACAGGAGTCGTTGTATACCTTATGATTTCACCTTATTATGCTTAAAAAAAGAAACCTTATTGTTCTTACAGTTATAATTTTAGTTTCAATACAAACTATAACCTCTCAATGCGCAATGTGCAAAGCCGTGTTAGAAACCGGAGATGTTTCTATGGCCGAAGGAGTAAATAATGGAATTTCTTACTTAATGGTATTTCCTTATTTGTTAATAGGTACTTTATTCTTTGTGATATACAGATATAAAAAGAACGCTAAAAATTAACACTTCAATAAGAGTAAAATAGTGTAACATAAATTACCTTTATTCGTCTTATAGGAACTATAGAAAGATATTGCTGTTTAATCTTGGATTAATAGAGTGAATTCATTTTATAAATTGTAACAAAATTACCTAGAACTTAAAAAAATAAAACTTTGAAAACTAAATTCATCCTATTACTTACTTTAATAGTATCATTAGCATCATTTTCACAAAAAAATTGGACCCTTAAAGAATGTGTGGACCAAGCTCTTCAGAAAAATATTTCTATTCAACAAAATAAATTAAGTTTAGAATTGGCTAAAAAAGATGTTGATATTGCAAAAGGTAATTTTTTACCTAATTTGAATGGAAGTTCTTCGGGTAGATTTGGATTTGGATCTATCATTGATAATATCAGTAACACACGAATATCTACAGACAATTTTAATGCTTCTTTTGATTTAAATTCTAATATTACTCTTTTTAATGGATTTAGAAATACAAATACTTTCAAACAAGCTCAACTTGGCGTTGAGTCTAGTTTGTTAGATTTAAAACAAATAGAAAATGATATTTCATTAAGTGTCGTAAACACCTACTTAACTGTATTATTTGCCAAAGAAAATTTGGAAGTAGCAAAGGTTCAAGCAGAAATAAGTACCAAACAAATAGAAGCAGCAGTTGCTAGGTTTGAGGCTGGATCTATTGCTAAGGGAGAGTTGTTAAATTTTCAATCTACGGCAGCAAATGATTTGCAAAGTGTAATTATACAGGAAAACGCTTTAAATTTAGCATTATTAAACCTCACACAACTATTGCAAGAACCGGTAGAAAATTTTGAGGTTGCTCCCATAGATGTTGAAACTCCATCTACTAATTTATTGTACGCGAATTCTTCTTCAGTATATAAAAAATCTTTAGATTATATGCCGGAAATAGCTAGAGCAGAATTGGCAATAGATAATGCAGATTTTAATATTAATTTAGCAAAGGGTTTCTTTCTTCCAACTATTACAGCTTTTGCTGGAATGGGATCAGGTTTTAGTCATAGGTTCAACGAAATATTTTCGAATGATTATTTTTTTAAACAATTAAATGATAATTTAGGATATAATATTGGAGTCTCTTTAAACATTCCTATTTTCAATCGCTTTCAAACTAAAAATAGAGTCGCACAATCTCATATAAACAGAGAAATTTCTGAAATGAGATTAGAAGGTCAAAAATTACAATTAAAACAAACCATTGAGCAAGCATTTCTAGATGTAAGATCTGCAATAAAAACTTTTGAAGCGGCTAATATTTCTTTAGATGCTCAAGAAGAAGCTTTTAAAAATGCCCGAGAAAGATATAATTATGGTGCGATGACTTTATTCGATTTCGATTTGGTTAGAACCCGATTTGTGACTGCAAAGAGTTTAATGATTCGTTCTAAATACGATTATGTTTTTAAAACCAAAGTATTACAATTCTATTCTGGAGAATTGGTTTTCGAATAAAGTTTTATTAATAGTATATTACCTCACAAGTTTAAAATTTGTGAGGTTTTTTTTTTAACGCTTATATTTGCATAAAAAATATAAATTGGCAATTATTTTAAATATTGAAACCGCAACCAAAAACTGTTCCATTAGCCTTGCTAAAGATGGAAATACTTTAGCAATAAAAGAATTGAATAATGGTAATTATTCTCATGCAGAAGTTTTACATCCCTTTATTTTAGATATTTTAAAAGAAGCTAAAGTTACTTTACAAGAAATAAACGCAGTAGCTATTAGTAAAGGACCTGGTTCATACACTGGATTAAGAATTGGTGTTTCAGCAGCAAAAGGATTGTGCTTCTCTTCTGATATTCCTTTAATCTCTTTAGAGACTTTAACCTCTTTATCTCATTCTATTTCTATTGAAAAAGGATTAATAGTACCAATGTTAGATGCAAGAAGAATGGAAGTATACTCTGCTGTTTATGATAAGAATCATCAACAAATCAGAGAGATTAAGGCAGAAATTATAGATGCGCTTTCTTTTAAAGAGTATTTAGAAAAACACAAAGTTTATTTTCTTGGAGACGGCGCAAAAAAATGCAAAGAGTTTATTACACACAAGAATGCTATTTTTATTGAAAATAAGTTTCCATCAGCCAAGGAGATGGCGAAATTATCTTATGATAAGTACAAAAAAAACGACATCGAGGATGTCGCTTATTTTGAGCCTTTTTATTTAAAAAACTTCATTGCAGTTCCTCAAAAAAAATTAAAGGGTATTATAAAAAATTAAAATCTTTTTTAAATCATCTACTTTTTTGTGACTTAATTTATTGCGTTTGATATATTTTTTTACTTCATTTTTATTTTCTTCAAACAATTTTAAAAATTTTTTATTGCTAGACGGAATTATTAAAGCATCATTAGAATCTAAGCTAATAAAAGTCTTATTATTTACTTTCTTAAAATAAGATTGTTCATATTCTTCGTAAGTGTTTTTGGGTTTTTTTCCGCCATATAAATTAACTTTTTCTTTGGTGAGAATAAAACTATTTTTTTGTTCAAAGGTTACTTTATAAAAAGACTTGCTATTATCTTTATTTTGAAAAACTTGATATTTTAAATTATCATTGGTAAATATGACTTTACTGCCAATGTTTTTTGTAAAATGAAAGGTTTTTTTTGCATTTTTAATTTCAAAAATATCTTTATAAGCATCATACCTTGCTAAAACAACAGTTTGATAATTATTTAACCTTACTGGTAAATAAGTGTCGTTTAAAAAAGGAGAACCAGTAATACTCTCATAATAGGGCTTATTGAGTTCACTAGCTTTATTCATACTTGCATAACTAAGATAATAATTTCTCCCTGACATTACGGTAATTCCTTGTGAAAATATAATGGAAGACGAAAAGAAAAGTACGAGTGAATAAAAAAACTTAAACTTCATAGTGTTAATTTTTAAAAATTAATAGATTATGAAGATACCGTAAATTTTTATAGTATCCTAATCCTTTAAATATCAAAAACTATAATTGATTGTAATAAGTAACTATTTCAACAAGATCCTTTCTTTTTTTATGACTTAGATTTTTTTCTTTCATAAAAGATTTCACCTCATTAGATTTTTTATTAAATAACTTTAAGAAAGCTTTCTTTTTTCTAGAAACTAAACTAATTTCCCCTTGATCGTTTATGATAAAAAATTGATCCCTTCCTCTTTTATAACTTGCAGATGTTGCAGAACCGTAGCTATTATCTGGCTCTGATGCTGCTATAAATTTAACGTTTTCTTTTAATAGTAATTTGAAATCTCCATCTAATAAATTTACAAAATAAGACAAGTTATCATTGTAATTTTTTACTGTGTATCTTTTGTTGATAGAAGGAAATTTAATTTCAACGTCTTCAGTCTTTCTCAAATAGAAAACTTCATTATTTTTCATATACTCCATCTCATCCTTATAGATATTAAATCTTAAAGGAGAAGCCTGGTCTACATTGCTAATGTTAGCGTTTACAAAATTGAAATTTAAATACTGCTTTTTTTGAACTTCTTTCGGAATTACATCAATCTCAGACGTTTTAGAAATACTAATCATGTTTGTATTTTGCCTTATGTTTTGACCAAAAAAAGTTAATGATGACAGTGAAAATGCTAATATTAAAAAAGTTTTTTTCATAATTTTATTAAGTATTTTAATTTTTTTAGTAGTCTTGATTTTTATTTTAAGAATTATTAAACAAAAATAATAGATTAAAATCAAGTTTTTTATTTTGATTTGTTAAATAACTATTAATAAATCAGATAATAATTACATACATACAATGCCCCAAATTTATGGATCAGAGTGACTAGAAAAAGCATCCCATGTTGTTGCACATTCCTTTGCATCTATTCTTTTAAAAAATAAAGGAAATGGGCAGTTTGTCATTGAAGAATTACCATCAGAAGCACAATTTTCACCCACCTTAGGTCTGGAAGTTGCAGATATAAACAACGACGGTTTTTTAGATATTTTTGGTGTCGGAAATGTATATGATTCTGAAGTAGAAACCATACAATATGATGCTTCTAAAGGCTACCTTTTATTAGGAAATAAAGAAGGAAAGTATACATTTTCAACTGATAAGAGTTACTACACAAACAAAGAGGCTAAAGAAATTAAGAAGATTATAATTGAAGGAATTTTGCATTTTATCATAGTTCATAAAAATGATTCACTCACATTGTTAAAAGCAAAGAACACTAAAGTATAAGCTAGAAACATCTCCTAAATATCACTTCTTTTATTTATCCAAAAGGTGTGATATTTTTTTATAATTCTTTTCTACGTACAACATTTATTATCATCTTCTTTTTAAGCTCTGATGTCTTTATAAAGTATAACTTACAAGATACACTTCAACAAAGAGATCAGGCACTAAGTTTGCACGCTTTTTTTTAGCGTCAAGGTTTCTAAAGCACTTCATTAGGTCACATCAGTTGTTTTTAACCATTTATCTTTCAAAAATAGAGTTGATTGCAAAACTATAAAACCCTTACAACTAGTTAAATAGCAATTAAAAAAACTTCAATGTTAATTTAATGTTACGTAATTGTTGTGTAAATGTTTCTAAATCGCTATATTTGATTGATTGTTAACTTAAAGGACAAGAACATGAAAAAAACACTTTTAATAGCTCTATTTTTTATCACAGCGCAAGGATTTTCTCAAAAAATAGCTCCTACTTTTGAAAAAGAGGGAGAGTTGGTAAAAGCAACTTATTATAATGAACAGGGAAGCATTAGCGTTCAGGGATTCTTTAAAAATAAAAAATTAACTGGAAAATGGATTTGTTATGATGCGAATGGAAATAAAACAAAGATTGCCTACTATAATGAGGGTAAGAAAGTTGGAAAATGGTTTGTTTGGGATAAGGAATCTTTGAAAGAAATAAACTTCAATAATAATGTCATTGTAAGTGTTAATACCTGGAAATCAGACTCAAGGTTGGCAATAAACAATTAATAATTGCTATATTTCATTTAAATTCATAAAAAAAAGCAGGGGTTAAGCCTGCTTTTTTTTATGAATTTAAAATAGAGATTATAATCCTCTAGTCCAACCTTCAGCCCAACCAGGTTTCGCTGCACCATTCCCTGCTCCAGTGGCAGTTCCTGTTCCCACAAAACTTTGATTTGCACCTGTATAATCAGTTATTTCAAAACCAGTAGCATTATTTTCAAACTGAACATTGGTCATAATTAAGGCGTTATTTTCAATTCGTACCCCAGCTTCAGTATCACTACTTTTTACTTTTATTCCTAAATTTGCACCAGAAATAAAGAAATTATCAATATTGAAATTTCCTCCTCCTTCTTTGTAATATAACGCTCCTTCCGTTACTGGACCTACTACAGTAATATTTTTCAATGTCGCATTGGTTACGGGTGTTGCATTTCCATTATCTCCATTGTTTGAACCTTCAATTCCTGCTTTAGCTCCTCCAGAAATATACCAATACTCACCAGTTCCTGCCCAACCATCTGCAAAGTCAATTGAATCGTCTCCACTATTGGTAGACACTAAGTATGTTCCGTTTACAGTACCGCCAAAAAACTCAATACCATCATCACCACCTTCAAAAGATTGCACATATTCTACTGTGGTTCCCGAACCAACACCAAATAAAGACAATCCATTAAATTCTTTAGAACTGTTAAAAGTAGCTCCTGTATATTCTAATCGTAAATATTGAATAGATCCAGAATTATCATCAGAAATAGAACCCCCATAGGTTAAGTCTGCAACTTCAGAGGTTGCCACCGAACCAACGTTTGTGGGTGCTTTTCCACAGACCACTAAACCGCCCCAATCTGAAGCTGAAGGGTTTGCAGTACCCGAGGTCATAACAACAGGGTCTGATGCAGTTCCTTCGATAAATATTTTTCCTCCTTGAGCCACGGCAATATAGGAGCTTGTACCCCCAGTAGCCTTAATGGTGGTTCCTGCAGGGATTGTTAAAGATCCACCCTCTTGTACAATGAAAGAGCTTGTTAATTCATATTCAATATCGGCATTTAAAACCACGTCTGTCGTTATCTCTCCTGCTAAATTTTCTGTCGTCACTCCACTGTTACTCAAACCTCTTGTCCAACCAGCTGCCCAGTCTGGAGCCGCTGCGCCATTCCCAGCACCTGTAGTAACTCCTTGTTCAATGAAAGACTGATTTGCACCTGTATAATCAGTTTGTGCAAAACCACTAGCGTTGTTTGCAAACTGTACATTTTGCATCACTAGTTCACCAGCCTCAATTCTAACGCCTGCTTCAGCGTCTGTATCTTTTACTTTTACTCCTAAATTTGAGTTTGCAATGTAAAAATTTTGGAAGTTGAACTCTCCACCACCTTCTTTATAGTATAGCGCCCCTTCAGTGACAGGTCCTACCACTGTTACATTCATCACTAATGGAGAAGTTACTGGTGTTGCATTACCATTGTCTCCATTATTAGACCCTTCAATTCCAGCTTTAGCTCCTCCAGAAATATACCAATACTCACCAATACCAGACCACCCATCAGCAAAATCAATCGAATCATCGCCACTATTGGTAGACACTAAATATTTTCCGTTTACAGTACCTCCAAAAAACTCAATACCATCATCACCACCTTCAAAAGATTGCACATATTCTATGGTGGTTCCAGCACCAACACCAAATAAAGACAATCCATTAAATTCTTTAGAACTGTTAAAGGTAGCTCCTGTATACTCTAATCTTAAATATCTAATAGAACCAGAATTGTCATTAGAAACAGTACCTCCATAGGTTAAGTCAGCTACTTCTGAAGTAGCAGTAGCTCCAACATTTGTAGGTGCTTTCCCACAAACAACCAAACCGCCCCAATCTGAAGCAGCAGGATTTGCTGCACTGGAAGTCATTACAACGGGATTTGCCGCTGTACCTTCAATAAATATTTTTCCACCTTGTGCAACGGCTATATATGAGCTTGTTCCTCCTGTTGCTTTAATAACAGTTCCAGCAGGAATGGTAAGGGTTCCACCATCTCTAACAATATAAGCAGCTGCCAATTGATACTCTATGGAGGCATCTAAAAATACGTCTTCACTTACATCGCCTTCTAGAATATTATTTTCAATACAGGGAGTACAGTTACCTCCACAGTCGATACCCGTTTCGTTTCCATTTTGAATTCCGTCGGTACAACTTGCTGTGGTACTAATTGGGTCATCACTTCCACAAGATGTAATGATTGCTAATGCAGCAATCATCATAAAAGTTGTTAAAAATTGTTTTTTCATTTTTTCTTGAATTGTTTGATTATAATTTATAATACAAATTAAAAAAGCTTGTTTTAAGTTAATCTTTCTTAAAAATTAACCTTTCATTATTCAAATGTTAATTAAAAGTTATATGAAAACGATAGATTAACATTGGCTCCGTTCTTAAAAGATGAAACCAGTACATTCTGCGTTTCTTGTTTTCTTTCTATGGTTGGGTTTAGTAAATTTTTGGCAGTAAAGCCTATTCCTATGTTCTTACTCAATTTTGCTTTGATGATAAGGTCCAGTACCCCAACACCAGCATCGATTAAGTTTCCTTTTCCTTCTGTACCCAGTGCAAAAACTCTATCTGAAAAATAATTAAAAGCCAGTGTAGCTTGTAGGCTTTTGTCATTTAAAAAATCTTTATAAAAACTAACATTGGTGTTTAATAAAAAGTCTGATGCGCCAGAGATTCTGCTTTCTGTATTGGTAAAGTCTACACTAATAGGGAAGCCTCTTTCAGTTGTTTCTTCTTGCACTTTATTACTGTCTAATTCTTGATTAGAGTTCATGTAAGAAACATTTAGACCTACAGATAGCTTTTCTTTTAAGGTATTTTCATTGATCTCCTTTTCATGGTTCAATATATTTTTTCTTACTTCTACTTCGACTCCTACAACAGCAGCCTTGTCTCCTGAATTTACCCAGCTAACATCATTTGAAGCGGAGTTTATTGTGGCCTCATTGATTGGGTTTTGAATATGCTTGTAGAACAATCCACCAGAAATTAGTTCACTTGATGTAGGGAAATAATCCCATTTTAGATCTACATTATAATTTGTTGAAGCATACAGAGCTGGGTTCCCGATATAGGCTTGGGTAACCTCTTCAAATTGAAACAATGCCCTTTCTTTATATTGCGGTAATGTATATGTTTTACTTCCAGCAAACTTTAAATTTTGCTTTTCATTCAGTTCGTATTTTAATGTGATTGCTGGTAAAAGTTCAAAAAGATCTAGTTCACTTGAATTACCAGACGGATCTAAAGAGGTACTCCAATTTATATTTTGATTTATTTGTTCTCCTCTAAGACCAATAATCGCAGAGAAAACAGGAGAGAACTTGTATTGCATTTTTGCAAAAGCAGCATGTATTGTTTGATCACCATCATAGGTCTGAGGTAACAATACATCGATACTTGTAGAACCTAAACCACCTCTAAATGTTTTAATTTCAAACAAGCCAGCGTTAAAATTTTCTTGATTAAAATAGGCATCTAAGTGATACTGATCGGCAACAATTGGTTGGTTATTTCTGTCTAAAATTCTAAAGTTAAATTGGGTCGCCCAAAATTTAACATTTTTAAACCTTCCATTATACCCTAAGGTAAGTTTTCCTTTAACGACATCCTCCTCATCTTTATTGAAATTATATGAGGTAGAAAAGTTAGCAGCTATTTCTTCTTCTTCTAATTTTTGATAGAACCTGTGGTTGTCAGATTCGTTGTTGGTTTGTTTAAAAGATTTTGGTCCCTCTGGGATGTCCCAATTATCTGGGGTAAGAATTACTTGTCTTCTATCTGGAATGTTATTTCCAACAAAATTATAAGAACCGCCCCAATTGATATTAAAAGCATCGTTTAATTTATGTGTTCCCAATAATTGGTGAATAAACAATTGTGTTCTTTCATAGGTTGCTCGTTGCACAAAAGCTCCTCCTTCAGGGGCATAATCAAAGACATCTACTGTTCCCGTGTACTCATCTTGTTTTTGGGATGAGGTATTGATGGCTAAAAAATTGTATTTAAATTTATTGTCTTTTAATTTAAACCCAACATTACCCATTAATGTGCTATTTGTGTTGTATTCATAACTTTGAAAATCGTAATCTCTTCTGGCAAGTCCACCCACATTTACACTTCCCCTAGAAACACCTTCTTTAAAGGTATAGCCATTATCAAAACTAGCAACAGCGAAAAAATTTAATTTAGCATTATCTCCAAATTCATAAGAATCTCCTGCTTTAATAGATAGGCTAGAATTGATAGGAGGGCCTGCTTTTTCTCTATCCCAACTTGTACTAAAATTATAGTTATTCAAGGGAAAAGCCGGATAGTTTTTGTTATAAAACCCAAAAGCATCAGGTCCGTCATTTAAGTAAAAACTAGATTGGCCAATAGCTTCTGAATTAACAGCTGATCCAACACGAATTTCAAAAAACCCTTTTCCTTTATAGTCTTTAGATGAAATGTCAATATTAGCTCCGCTAAAGTCTCCATAATTTCCTGCATCAAAAGTTTTATCAATACTAATATATCCTACAATGTCTGTTGAGAAAATATCTAAGTCAATATTTTTTCGAGATGGGTTGTTAGAAGGAAGTGGAAGTCCGTTTAAGGTAGAAACATTATAACGATCTCCTAAACCTCTTACAAAAACACCTCCTGAACCTTCTTCCTTAGAAATTCCAGTTGTTTTGGTTAATGCAGTGGCAACATCTCCAACCCCTTTTGAGGCTAATTCTTGTGCTCCAATCTTGGTTTGAATACTCACGGCTTTCTTTTGGTCTAATAAGAGTGCATTTACCGTCTCTTTACTTGTAGAAGATTTTACAACAATTTCATCTAATGAAACCCCTTCTTCTGCAGACATCAATTGATTTACAGTAATCGTTTTTTCGGCCTCTACAAGCAGCACTTTTTCGATCGTTTTATATCCTAAAAAGCTAAATACAATGGTTTGTGTACCCGCAGGAACAGACAAGGTATAGTTTCCGTCAAAATCTGAAGTGGTTCCAAAGGTTGTCCCTTTAATAAAAATAGTTGCAAAAGCCAAAGGCTCATTATTTACTTCCTTATCAGTTAATAAACCTTTAATGGTTCCTCTGTCTTGTGCATTGATAGATTGAGTTAGCAATAGAATTGCAATAAAAATTAATTTTTTCATTTTTTGTATTATTTAAAGTGCAAAAGTCTAAAGGAGATGTAAATTTTATGTTAGTTCTAATTTATCCTTACATTATAGAAAGATGAAGCCAATGTTAAGTGGAGCTATTTGTTAGCAATTTTTTAATTTAGAGAAAACATTGAATTAAAAAACTGATTGCATATTTGTATCAATCTATAGAGACTAAACGGTCATTGTAAATGCATTAGTTTTTGTCGACTATTTTATATGACGAACTGCCTTTGGCCAAGGCAGTTTTTTTTTTAATATGAGTTTGTTACTACAGATTAACATTTAGTAATATTTCATTAACATTTAATAATACTTCATTAACATTAAGATAACATAACTGTTAGTTCTTTGCACCGACAAAAACTAATAATTATGACTTATAAATCGATACTTACCACACTAAGTATGGTTGTTTTCTTGAGTGTAAATGCGCAAGAAACAAATGCTCCAAAATTTGGAAAAGGATTGTTCAATTTAATTGGAAAAGACAGTACTTTTTCGATGAACATCTCTGCTAGAATGCAGTTTTTAGGAACTTCGCAATGGGATGCAGACAATGGATTGTCTAATCCAGAATCGAATATGCTTGTACGAAGAGCCCGTTTAAAATTTAGTGGTTTTGCGTATTCACCAAAATTAAAATACAAGTTAGAATTAGGGTTGTCCAATAGAGACATTGGTAAAGCTACTTCATTTACAAACGATGCCCCAAAATATATTTTAGATGCCGTTGTAAAATGGAATTTTTCTGGAAATTTTGTGCTATGGTTTGGGCAAACTAAATTACCCGGTAACAGAGAGCGTGTAATTTCTTCAGGAAACTTGCAACAGGTAGATCGTTCTTTATTAAACAGTAGATTTAATATTGATCGAGATATGGGATTCCAATTAAGACATCATTTTAACCTTACCGATAGGTTTATTGTAAAAGAAGCCTTTTCTATGGCTCAAGGTGAAGGAAGAAATGTGACTACAGGAAACCTTGGAGGACATCAATATACCTCGAGAATAGAATTGTTACCTTTTGGAAAATTTTCAAGTAAAGGAGATTATAAAGGAAGTGATTTAAAGTTTGAAGCAGCACCTAAGTTAGCAATAGGGTTTACCTATGATTTTAATAATGATGCTGTGAAAAACAGAAGTAATCAAGGTTCTTATATGAGCAATGATACAGGCTTCTATTCCACCAACATTTCTACTGTTTTTGTAGATGCCATGTATAAACACAAAGGCTTTTCATTTATGGGAGAATATGCATACAGAGATGCAAAAGACCCATTTGCTAAAAATTCAGACGGAACTTTAACAGGTGATGTCGTACAAGTTGGAAATGCATTAAACTTACAATCGGGGTATTTATTATCTAAAACATTGGAAATTTCTGGTAGATATACCAACATTGATTGGGATCAAAATATTACAGGAAAAGGGAATGAGAATCAATATACAATAGGATTGTCTAAATACATTCTAGGGCATAAATTAAAAGTTCAAACAGACTTAAGTTATTTAGATTTAACAGGTCGTACCAATGAATTGTTATATAGGTTACAAGTAGACATACATTTTTAAAAACATAACATTTACATAACACTTTAGCAAAAAACTCTATTGATATTTGCAAAAAATTAAAATTAAAAATCATGGATAATATTTATTTACTTATGTTAATTGCTATTGTAGTCTTAGCGGTCGCTGATATTATAGTAGGGGTTAGTAACGATGCCATTAATTTTTTAAATTCTGCGATTGGATCAAAAGCCATTTCTATAAGAACTATTATGATAGTTGCCAGTTTAGGGATATTTATTGGTGCAGTGTTTTCTAGTGGTATGATGGAGGTTGCTAGAAAAGGTATTTTTGTTCCTGCTCAATTTCAGTTTGGAGAAATCATGCTTATTTTTATGGCGGTAATGATTACCGATATTTTGTTGCTAGATTTTTTTAACACCTTAGGGATGCCAACTTCTACAACAGTATCTATCGTTTTTAATTTATTAGGAGCAGCGGTTGTAATGTCTTTAATTAAAATTAGCCATTCAGAAACAGAAACTTTGGCAGATTTAGGAACTTATATAAATACTGCGAAGGCTCTTGAAATTATTTCAGGAATATTGCTCTCTGTGGTCATTGCTTTCTCTGTAGGGGCTTTAGTTCAATGGATTTCAAGAATTTTATTTACTTTTAATTATGAAAAAAGAATAAAAAGTTTTGGAATTTTATTTGGAGGTGTAGCACTTACTGCCATTACGTATTTTATTTTCCTAAAAGGGTTAAAAGGGACACCGTATTATAAAGAGTTGAAAAGTATATTAGTTGGAAATGAAATTTATGTTATTTTAATAAGCTTTGCTTTTTGGGCATTATTTTCATTTATTTTTGAAAAATTAACGAAGAAAACGGTACTGTTAGTAGTTATAGCTATTGGAACTTTTGGATTGGCTCTTGCCTTTTCTGGGAATGACTTAGTAAACTTCATTGGTGTACCAATGGCTGCGTATCATTCATACGAAGCATGGGTAGCTGGAGGTATGGATACCACGATGTCTATGGCTGTATTAGATAAAAAAGTACCAGCCGAGCCTGTTTTACTATTTATTGCAGGAACTATAATGGTATTAACTTTGTGGTTTTCTAAAAAAGCAAAAACAGTTGCAGAAACAGAAATCAGTCTTTCAAGACAAGGTGAAACTCATGAAAAGTTTGAACCAAATAGAATTTCTAGATTTATTGTAAAAGGAACGACGAGATTATCCAATTCTATTTCTGCGATACTTCCATCCTCTTTAGGGGATAAAATTAATAAGAGTTTTGAAAAACCAAACTATACAATGACCAAAAGTCAAAGTATAGAGGCACCTGCTTTTGATATGATTCGTGCTTCTGTTAATTTAATGGTTGCAGGGGTATTAATTGCTATTGCTACTTCTATGAAGTTGCCTTTATCTACTACTTATGTAACTTTTATGGTGGCCATGGGAACTTCTTTGGCAGACAAAGCTTGGGGAAGGGAAAGTGCTGTGTATAGAGTTGCAGGAGTACTAAATGTGATTGGTGGATGGTTTGGTACTGCATTAGGAGCTTTCATTGCTGCGGGTACTGTAGTGTTCTTAATTAGTTTTAACCCTCGTGTTATCATACCAATATTACTTTTATTAACGGTTATTTTATTGTACAGAAATTATAAAGCTCACAATAATAAAGCAACAAAAACCAATGATGAAGACAGTTTAAGTGAAGCAGAAAGTAGTTCTGTACAAGGAGTGATTCATGAAAGTGCTAAAAACATTTCTAAAGTGGTGAAGCGTACCAATAGAATTTACACCAATTCTGTTGCTGGTCTAGCAAAACAAGAGTTACCACTGCTGAAAAAGAGTAAAAATCAAGTTGTGAAGTTGTCTGATGAAATTGATGATTTACGTGATAACATCACTTATTTTATTAAAAACCTTGATGCGTCAAGTCTTGAAGCAAGTGGTTTTTACATCAATATTTTAGGACATCTTCAAGATATGTCTCAATCTTTAGAGTATATTTCTAAGATAAGTTACAAGCATATAAATAACAATCATAAAAATTTAAAATCATCTCAAATAGAGGATCTTAAAGAGATAGATGACAAACTAGAAGCTTTATTTACGGATACAGAAAAAGCTTTTAAATCAGGATCATTTGAAGAAATAGGAGCCATCTTAAAAGATAAGAAAGTAGTTTATGATTTGGTAAATGAAAAAATTGAAAAACAAATAGGGCGAACTCGTACAGAAGAATCAAGTCCAAAAAATACCACTTTGTATTTTGGCCTTCTTATTGAAACAAAAGATTTATTAGATGCGACTATGAATCTTTTAGAAGAGTATCATAGTTCTTTTGATGGTTCTGTGAAACCAGCAACCATTAGTTCTTAAAATAATTTAATAGTTAAGAATATCTAAGAAATAGAATTTTATATAAAAAACCGAGCATTTAGCTCGGTTTTTTTATGGGTATAGGATATACCTCTCTATCAATTAATACGATCTTTTAATCCAGATATACAATTAGGATAGGAAAAAATTTGATCCACTTCAGTTTCTGTTTTTAAGTTTTTTTAAGCTATTATTGGATAATTTTTAGCGTTTTTTTAAAGAACATAAAAACTAATTTTCCATAGACATTAAAACCATTTTCAATTCCATATACGTATAATTGGCATCTACTTTTTCTTTAAGTGCAGTGAGTCCTTTTACCGTTCCAACTTCTTCAATAGCATTTCTAATTTTTTTATACCGTTTCAACTCCATCAGCTCTAAAACATCGATTTCTCCTGAAGGAATAAAGTTTGCTAAATGATTTTCTATTGTTCCTGTTGTTAAAGATCTTTCTTTCGCTATTTCTTTTAGAGATAGACCAGATTTAAACAACTCAAAAGAGATCTGTTTTGTTGATTTCTTGTCTTCTTTTTTCTGTTCATTAAGTTTATTAATTCCATTTGTTTTGCAGTATTCTTCAATAGTTTCTAGGATTTCATCGCCATATTTTGAAACTCTTGCTTTTCCCATACCCTTTACTTTTAGCAATTCTGCTAAAGTTCTTGGAAGAATATCACACATTGCATATAAGGTCTCTTGGGTAAATATTTGAAATGCAGGGATACTCTCTGCTATTCTAATTTCGTCTCTTAATTCACGTAATTTTAATGCTAATAATGGATCTTTTCTAGTAGATATTTTTTTCTTTTTAGCCGTAAGCGCTGTTTTTTGTAAAACTGCTTGTGCTCTAACCTGTAAAAATCCCTGAACTTTAAATCCGTTAGTCATTTTCTGTAATGCAAATAACTTTTCTTCCAGTTTCTCTTGAAGTACATCAAATTGTTTTGAAAAGTCTTTCTTTACGGCTTTATTATCCGTTGAAAATTGAATTGCATCCAACGGTTTTTGAATATTATTTTTGGTGTTATTTAGAAAATAATCCACAGCTTTTTTAAAACGTTCTTGAACTTTTAAACTGTTTTCAGGTAAAATAAGATCCTCTGAAAGTTCAAGTAATTGATTTTTAAATCCGTTAGACACTCTCATTAAAGCAATAACTCCTTCATCTTTTATCGTTTGTAAATGGTCAATTACATCGCCCTTTATACTGGTTCTATTTTTGAAAAAAACATCTATTAATCGCGTTGTTGGATATAAAAAACTCTGATAATCAAACAATTCTGAAATTAAATTCAGTTGAAATTGTTGTTCGGATCTATTTAAAATATCTTCATCAGGATGATTTTCCTCTACACGTTCATTAAAGATACTTACTGTACTATCATTTATAATTGCACTGCTTGTAATGGGTGTTTTTAAGACCAAACCTTCTAAAGAAGTACACCTACTTAATGCAACATAGGTTTGTCCGTGTGCAAAAGATGCTTCTGCATCTATAATTGCTTTTTCAAAGGTTAAACCTTGGCTTTTATGAATGGTAATTGCCCAAGCCAATCTTAATGGAATTTGAGTAAATGAACCTACAATATCCTCTTTTAGTTCTTTGGTTTCTTCATTGATGGAATAGCTTATATTACTCCACATTTCTTTTTCTGTAACAATTTCATCAATTTCATTGGCACACTGTACAGTTACATTTTCTCTAGAAATATCGGTTACAACTCCTATTTTTCCATTATAATATCTTTTTTCTAACGAGGAATCATTTTTAATAAACATGACCTGTGCACCCACTTTCAATTCCAACTTTTCAGAATTTGGATATGAGTTTTCATTAAATTTTCCAGAAATCTCAGCATTAAAAAAAGTGCTTTTATTTTTAACTTTATTTAGTTCAGAATTGTTGATTAAATGGGCTCTTTTATTGTGTGTTGTTAAGGTAATATATCCTTCTTCTTTATTTGGAGAAAAACTAGGATTAAAATTTTTCTTTAAAATTTTTGCAGATTCATCTGATAATTTATCATTTCTAACTTCATTTAAAATTTTGATAAATGCTTCATTTTTTTGACGATAAATATGTTTTAATTCTATAGAAACTACATTCGCTTCCTGATATGCCTTACTACTAAAAAAGTAAACGGTATTGTAATGTTGTTGCAATAAACTCCATTCATTAGGTCTAACAACTGGCGCTAATTGTTGCAAGTCTCCAATCATTAAAATTTGTACGCCACCAAATACTTTATTTTTGTTTTTATATCTACGTAACACCTGATCTATTCCGTCCAATAAATCTGCACGAACCATAGAAATTTCATCGATAATAACCAAATCTAACGATTTAATAATATCAATTTTAGTTTTGCTAAATTTACGTTGAGCATGTGTCGTATTCGCAACTTGATTGGGTAAAATAGGCCCAAAAGGCATTTGAAAAAAAGAATGGATAGTAACTCCTTTTGCGTTAATTGCTGCAACACCCGTTGGTGCAACAATAACCATTCTCTTTAAAGATTCTTTTTTTATTTTATGTAAAAAAGTAGTTTTTCCAGTACCTGCTTTACCAGTAATAAAAAGATTTCTATCCGTTTTTTCTATGAATTGTACCGCAAGTTCTAATTCCGGGTTTTTAGGCATTTTTACTTTTTTAAGCAAGATACTCAATCATACATTATTTCATAAAAAACCCAAGTAAAATACGTGAGTTTTTTTCGTATTTATGCTTTTTCGTTATACATCTATACTTTGTACAAAATCTAAAAATACTTTTTTATGGAGTTTAAGGTTCATATTTGCAGAAAGAGCAACACGGGC
>Ga0115006_10000847_pt1 | contig 17717 bp, 11 predicted proteins | sample ArcOceMetagenome_3_FD_88943 | JGI IMG/M metagenome (GOLD analysis project Ga0115006, IMG submission 88943) | Marine eukaryotic phytoplankton communities from Arctic Ocean - Arctic Ocean- Svalbard ARC20M Metagenome | ecosystem: Environmental > Aquatic > Marine > Oceanic | place: Arctic Ocean...
GTGTCACCCTTTGCCCGGGCCACAGGGTCAGTAGGCCGCGGGGCACAGGGTCAGTAGGCGATAGTGTAGGCGAGGGACTGCAGGGGTGGGGTGAGGCGCTAGAAAGTGCGCATGGGGCGTGAGACTTTGCACAGGCAGACACAGGCTGCGGGAGTAGGCTCCCCAGACCAGGGTCTTTGCACTGTGTGGTCTCTGCACTGTTCCGTCTCTGCTCTGGTCCGTCTCAGTATGTTGCTGTCTCAAAATGTTGAGGTGTGCCGCCATGACTGAGCGTGGGCCTCAGCAGTTGATGCGAGGTGATAGTAGTTGATGCTAGGTGTCCCAAATTACTACTGCGCCGCCATATCTGAGCGCACGCCCTCGCCTACACTATCGCCTACTGACCCTGTGCCCCGCGGCCTACTGACCCTGTGGGCCAGAGCTGGCCGCGGGGCACAGGGTCAGTAGGCCGCGGGGCACAGGGTCAGTAGGCGATAGTGTAGGCGAAGGAGGGCCGGCGGGCATAGGGTCGGTAGGCGATAGCGCACGCGTACAGCTGTACGCCAGAAGCAAATTGACACCTTGGGCGGTGTGCGCGGCATGCGCGTGACCGCCACCCCTCCGCCACTTCCCTCCGAATCCACCACCACCAACTCCCCCGTTACCATCTCACTCTCGTCTATTTGCTGTTTACCCCGTACATTGCACGCACAACGCAAGAATCAACACCCTTTGTCACACAGCAACACACGAGCATGCTTCCGGGATCCAAAGTGCAAAGTGGATCTAGTGTGTGTGCACCGGATCTAGTGTGTGTGCACAGGACCTACAGTGTGAGTATAGGATCTAAAGTGTGTGCATCTACATATGCATGCATGCATACGTGCATGCATGTACACACGCATACGCACGCACGGACGCACGCACAAGCATGTACATAAATACACAAGAGGCGAGCATGCAGCACCATCTATGCGAACTATGGAGGCGTACACGCAGGCAGCACAGGAGGCCAGCCCTCGATACGGACTTGCGTAAAACGTAACACACAACCGAGCATACACACTACAGAACACGCACACAGCCCTTTGCAGACTTGCATGCACAAAGCACGCACAGAACACGAGAACAAGGAGACGGACCTTGATAGTTACTTCCCAGTCAGACATGCCTGGAGTAGTCCGACCAAAGTCGGCAGCCACCGTGGCCCCGCCGGCGATTTCGAGCTTTTCCGGCGCGCCGGCACCACCGCTCTCGTTGAGCATCTTGCGGTTGGCTCCATCCACCACCTGCACACGCGCAAGGAAACAGCCACCACAACACAGCCACACCGCAGCCACCACACCACAGCCACATCGCAGTCACCACACCATAGCCACATCGCAGTCACCACACCACAGCCAGCAGGCCACTGCGAGTGAGAGAGCGTCGGCACAGCCGTTGAGCCGTCACCTAGGGCACTACTGCGCGTCAACAGTTGGGAGAGGCGGCAAGCAGCGCGAGGGTTGGGGTGTAGGAAAGGTGGGGGAACATGCACGGCTGCGTGCAACACGGAGGGAGAGGGACTCACGCTTGAGCGCGGGGGCATGAGCACGCCAGATCGCACAAGCGACGCGATGGGGTGAGGCGGCGTTGCAACTTCCTCCCCGTGCTTGCTGTCCATCTTTTTGCTCTTGGCCTGCGGCATCGCTACCACGAGCGCGCCGCCTGATTCCTCCTGTTTCCGCATCACCCTTGTCACAACACTGGAGCTACGCGCCTCCATCGCTCTCCACGGGCGCACGCAACATAGACGCTCAACGGTGTAGGCATCCGGTTTAGGCACTAGGCATCCGCCCTATCCTCCTGTCTCCTACTTCACATCAGTCTCTCAAATCTAGACATGGACGGTGTGATGGCGGCAACGTCACGAGACACCGAATGATGAAACATCTGATGCCCATACACTGCACCGAATCATGATACATCTCATCACCGTACACTGATCACCATACATGAAATCACGATACATGAAATCACGATACATCTAAACGCAGACCTGATCGCGTTCATCGCGCAGCTTGGCTTCGATCGACTCCTGCATGAGCACGCCCATGCGGCTGAGCTCATGTGACTCAGTGTACATGTCCTTGCTCTTGGCCTCCTGCTCCAGCAGTTTGAGGCGCAGGTTGGCCTCGCTGGTCTTTTTCGGCGCAAAGTCGGGATGGATGGCCGTCTCCTCCATGGGTTTCTGGAAGGGGAAGCGCTTGTAGCGGAGACGGAAGCAGCACACAAAGATGAGGGACAATGCCACTAGACCGCTCAAGGGAAAGACGATATACAGCATCCACCATGCGCTCAAAGAGTCCACTGACTTTTCCCGCGGCGGTGGGGTGGTTTCAATGATGGCTGACGTGGGCGTTGCTACGATGACCGGTTTGTCGAGAATGATGAGGGCGTATGCCGAAAAGGTGAGCGTGTTGCCGATGCACTCGACGATCCACGACATATCATTCTTGAAAAGCATGGTATACGAAGAGGCGATTTCGCGCCATGAGCCCTTCTCCAGACGGAAGACGGCCGCGCGCTGCAGCGACTCGATGGACAACTCTGGAGCGACCGGCATCGACACATTGACTCCAGGGGGCCCGAAAGTCGTGCCTGAAGGCTCGAGATAGATAACAGGCGCGGCGAACCTGGCGTTGACCCCCGTGGGCGGCTCGACAGGAGGCAGCAACAGCTGCGTTACTGACATCTCCAGCGCGGGCGCAGAGGAGCGACGCGCCAGGGCACCAGGAGCCACAGCAATCGAAATGCCCGAGGGGAGGCTTGCGCCGCCGCCAGAGGCATTGGCCGCAAACGCCACACTGTCTTGCGGCCGATAGATGCGGCATCCGGAGTCGGCTGGCGACGAGCCATAGGCATTCAGCGGCACAAAATCTGTTACAAAGTCTTCGCTGTCGCCCACCTGCGTGCGGTTGATGTAGCCAACATGCCACCAGATGGGGCCGGGCGCCGCTTGGCGTCGGGCCGTAATGTATTCCGTTTTATGCGAGACATGGGTTCGGCCGTCGCCAGAAGCCAAGCGCACGGAAACCTGCTCGTCGCCTTCGAAAGGTTCCTCCGTGTACGAATGGACCCACACGTCGTAGAAGCCTACAGGCATGTGCTCGAGCGCCAGCGTCTCCGGGCCACTTCCATCGACGTTGTCGATGATGGTCTGCAAGGAGCCCTGCAGCAGCGCGGGCGCGGGCGTGGTGTCGGCAGGCGCCGGCTCCGGCAAGAGCATGCGCTGCGAGTACTGGCTGCAGCCCCAATAGACGGCGCCCTGAGCCAAAGCCTCTCCTTCCTCACAGCGCGTTGCCTCGAAATCCCAGCGCCCGGTGTTGGTGCAGGGAAAGAGCCAGAGATCGAGGTCCTTGCGAGACTGCCAGTTGAGCACCACGTACGTCATGTGATCGAGCGGCACCATGTAAGCAACCTTGTCTACGTGGAACTGCCGCCCAGAGAAGGAGACAAAGACGTCCTGGTCATTGTATCCGGGCTTGGACAGTCGCACGATATATTCCTGCTCAGGAAAGTCGCGGGCGAGACTGTTGTCTGAGGCGCTCGCTTCCCCGTCTGAGACCAGGTCTGCCAACTCCACATAGACTTGGTTTTCAATCTCAAACGTGGTCTGGGGCAGGTTGCCCTTAGACAGGAGGTCGCCGGCATTGGCGAGATTTCCGGCACTGCGACACTCGTACGTCACCCGGTCCAGCTTGGCGCCGTCCTTGGCAGAGAAGACCTCGATGTGGAACGAGAGCTTCCACCCAGGCTTGAACGTCTCAGGGTCCTTGGTCAACTGATCACGGTTCAGCGTGCGAAAGCTCATGCTTCCGTCTTGTACGAGAATGTAGCCCACGTGCCAGAACATGCCCGCCTGCGAAGCGCGCACGGAGCTGTAGACAGCCTTGCTGGTGCCCCCAGGTAGATAGACCTTGACCTCCTCTGCGCCTATCAGCAACTCGTCACCAATCCCCTCTCTTTCACTCACGTCCACGGAAGGGTACACCTTGACGGTCAAGTGGTATTCTCCGTCTGGTACGTTCCAAAAGTACAAAACTTCGGGCCCAAATCCGTCCATGGCGTCCTTTTCAAACAGCACCTCGCTCTCCTTCTGGACGAAGCCATCCTCAGTTTGATACAGCAGCTGCTGCGACCTGCAGCCCCAGTATACACCACCACCCACCAGAATGTCGCCATACTCGCAGGCCCCGTCCAACGGGGCAAATGTTCCCCTCTTATATTTGATGTTTTTGAATTGCACAGACAAATCCATGTCGACGGGTCGGGCGCCCCAGAGGAGCACCACCCGCGCCGAGGACATGACGGGCTGCTGCATGTACACGTCAATGATTGTCGAAGGCATATCCCACCACATGCAGTCTTGATAGATGGAGCGAATCTTGTCGCTACCGCACGCGGTGCCTTGCGCCACGACCATCCTATTGTCTCCGTCCTCTTGTGCGGCGATGGACGTGCGGAGCTCGAGACTGAGGTCAAACATGCCCGTTGAAGACATGGTCATTACCCACCTCCCCGCCGGCACCAAAATGCCTTCTGTGTCACTGCCCGGAACCGAGCACCCGTGGATGACGGTGGAATACCCCTCCTCTAGCGACCGCAAGGTATAAGTGACGGTGGTGAGGGCTCGCGGATAGTACGGATCGTCGGACTCGGGTTCCATGAGCTCACTGGTGTTGAATATCCTCAACTTGACGCGCGACGACAGCGGCCGGGCCCAGGGCGGACACGTAGACAGGCCAATTGATTGGTAGGTTGATCCGATGATGATGGTCGGGCGGGGCTGACCATATGGCGGATTGACAACATTGAAGCTGAAGGAATACGACTGATACTCCTTGAGGACACCCGCCACACGCACAACCAGGCTTTTCCGCATGTTGTCCCAATATCCAAACCCGATTTTGGCGCCCGACTCGGCGCTGGACTCAAACAGGGTGTGATGTCCGCTGGTCGAAGACAATTCAACTAATCCTGTGGTCCACATGGCTCCCTTGAGCCCCGAAATTGTGATCACGAACTTGTGCCGGGCGGTCACCAGAGTGTTGACAGCAAGAGTGACTGAAATCGTGTTTAGCTTGCCTGCCAGATGCAAACACACTCTCAACGATGGACTCTGGCTACAAAACACGCACATGCAGCCTGGCGATTCATTTTCCACGGATGGATGAAGAGAGTGACTGGTGACATGACACAGGGACGGGCAGGAAGGAAAGGAGGAAGGAAAGGAGGAAGGAGCAAACCGGGAAAGTTGGTTGACGTGCCCAGCTTGGTCTGGACCAGAGAGGCGGAGTAAGTGTTAAGTGGTGTTGCGTCCTCCCTCGGCAGCAGGTCGCCTTGCGCTGTTTGTAGAAGTGCACCGCCTGTCGAACAGAGAGCGCGCGACCCCGAATTCGGGAACGGCAAGGGCGGCTTTGTCACGCGTGTTGCCTGTATCTCTATTCCAGACGTTTGCATTCGAATGTCTGGCGACTGGCTCAGGCGAGGCGGGTTAGTGAGCTGGAAGGAGAAGGCGTGCTCGGTGTACTCTTGCGTGTCTTCGCGCAGGAAGAGTTTGACAGCCTTCTCTGTCTCGCTCCACATCGCCGTGCCGGCGGTCTCTTGAACGTGCGCTTCGGCGCCAGGAGCTAAACAGTCACCGAGGTCCCAGGAGTACTCGCTGCAATTCCACGCGCTGTCACAGACACCATCACCAAGGGCCGGCATGGCTTGGCTTCGCTGGTAGGCGGCGGCCGCCTGTCTCTGCCCTTGGAAGAGAGCCAGCAGAGCCTCACGCCGCTGCCATTCTTGCACGTCGCCTTCCACATAGAGAGTGTCGTCGAACAGACACATACCCTGTGCCCGACCCGCCCGCGCCTCATCTCCCCAACCGGGGAAAGGCAAGTTCATGTTGGGCCGGCACGATTCCAACACTCCAGAATGCGCGCTGCCGCCGCACACGCCGGGGGCGCTGACCACTGGGCCGCCGGGTGCATAGAAGCGCCGGTTATCCTGCGCATAAAACGGGATTGCGCCGTATAGACTGACGTTTGTCACGACCTCGCTTGACGTCTTTGGGTGTCGGCTGAGCGGCGCTGCGGCATTGGCCGGCTCCAGTGCAATAATGTCTCGGGTTGCGACTGGGCACGCGTCGGATCGCCATTTGGTGCCTGCCATGCCGGGCTGCGTGTACGTTGGCACCGCACCCGTGGCATTGGTAAGACCCGTGATCGTGATGACAATCTGGCACCTGCTGGATAATGGCACATTCGTAGAAAAGGTGACGGAAATGATGTTTGCAGCGTTGGGTGCCGACTGGCTTTGGGCCACGCGCAGGGTGTCGAAGCTAGCCACGTACACGTAGAGCGGGACTGCCGACCCGACGTCGGGCGTCTTGGCTGCGAGGCTGTCCTCCGTGAAGCTCGCACACCCGGTGATGGTGGTAGCGGGCAGATCAAAGGGCGCCGAGTCGCCCACACGCGCATTCAGACCCACGACCTGATACTGTGTCGGCGCTGCCTGGCCGGCGCGTGGATTGAAGACAGTGTAGGCAAAGGCGAAGGGCGAGCCTGCCTCGATTAGCACATGGTCCACGTTGGGCTGTCCAGGCACCTCCATCCAAAGCCGCTGCCTCTCAGTGTCCACGGCCAGCTTAAAGCCAAAGATCTCGGAAACATTCGTCGGGGTGTTGCGTATGTTTCTCTCCCTGAGGGGCCGGAAATCGACATCAATCAAGTCAATTTCCGTCCACATGTCGCCTTCCGGGGTGGCGTAGACGGCACCGTCGAGGCCCATCAGCTCCAACCTCAGCCCCCTTTTCAACGGCACATTCAGGGCAAGCGTGACAGATATCGTGTTGGGCTGGCACGGGTTGGCATCGCTCTGCTTGGCCGCCGCCATCAGGAAGCTCGGCGCGTCCACCTCGAGGGGTGGGTGGGCGTTGTCCGGTCTGATGGGTTCGGGGGCGATGAGTTGTTTGCCACCCGCATTCAGTGCCAATCTCACCACCTGTGCCACTTGCGCCTGCACTGGGTTTTGGAGTTGAATTGAGAAGGTCATGTTGCGGTTTTCGAATATGCTCTCGACCGCCCGCATTCTCAGAGTGCCCGATTCCATGAGCCAGTCGGCCCTGCCCCGCACCTGGGCGCTTCCAGTGGTGGAGAAGAGGTTAACTTGGCAACATTCTAACCTGGGCTCGCACTTGCCGTCCACAAGTTCGCTGGCATCACATGGTGCATCAAGCGAAGGACAATAGGTCTCCGGGTCCACACAGGGCCTACCATGCACTGTGCACGGGGTATCGCGGATCGACCCAGCTGAGGCGACTTCGTCTCTAGGTGTGCAACACTCACCAAGTACAGCGGCAGAGCGAGAGCACTGGATCTCTGTGCACTCTTTGATGCAACCAGTATCGCATCCCAGTTTCAACGTGTCCCCGATTGTCTGGCTTCCCAGCAACCCTGAGAGGATGAACTCTGGTTCCATGTCCGGATTGAGTGGCACAATAACGCTCATGGTCACGGATATAGTGTTGATCGCGCCCGGGAAGCGAGTACTCTGTCCAATGCTGCTGTACACAAAACGCATCTTGAGTACGCGCAATGGCTCGAAAATGCCATCGCTTCGCGTGTCTGTGTCCATTTTCTTTGCCTTAATACTGATACGATTGAAGGATTCGATCATCACTTCCTTGGCCTCTTGGGCACTCGCGGGATTCACTACTTCAATCGAAAACTCGTACTGCTCGTCACATTTGCAGGCCGCAGTGCACTTCAGACCCGTCAACGCACATGGGCAAGAGCCACCCGAGGGAGCACATGCCGTTGTCTCAGAGGCCAGACAGATGGTGAGAGCGTCGCCGTTCCACAGACCCTGGCCCAGCCTAGTGCCGGCAAGCGCATCATCAGGCGTCGGGGCAATCTGGCTCCATAGTGTGGGGGGGTCGCCGCCGTCGTCCGTGTAGCTCGAATGCTTGGTGACGGCAATGGTGGATTCAGCACTCGCACCGCCATCAGCGAAGTCAAAGCCTGAAAGTCGCACGCACGTGCGCTCACGCAAGGGAACATTGGTGGCCATTGTCACCCTGATGCGATTGCGTGAAGAAGGGATGGCCGTAGACTGGCCAATCGTCTTTACGATGAAGCTAGGTGCGTCGACCGCGAGCACTGGGTACTGTTCTGGCACCAAGTAACTTACACGATTTTCGAGCGCATCAGACTCGCGCGCAGATGTGCGCACTTGAATGCGCACAAGGCCCCGCTCCTGGCTTGCAGGCGATATTTGCGGCACCATCGGGTTCTGTAGCTTGATCTTGAGGTAATACCAAACGCCGGGGTTTACGTCGGAGAGGAGATGAAAGACCGCAGATTCGTCCGCTTGCACCCATTTCCACGTGTTTACGGCTCCGCCTGGCTCTCCGGAGACATTAAGCGGAGGCCGATTGCATGCTCTGAACGTTTTATCTTCGCCAAATTCTGAGATGTCCTCCTCGATGATATTGCCCTCAAGCGCATGGACACCCTCGGACTTGACAGCATTGCGCAAACCTTTGACGTGAATCGAGGTGCCGGCGGCAGCGAGCAAGGGCACCGACACGCCAAACTTGATGGTCATCACATTGTACGGAGACCCGGGGTCAGGGTCAGATTGCCACACCCATGCGCCGCATGACTCCCCGGTGCCACATTCCCTCACCACTCCATCGCGAATGCTGAGGAATCGCGATTGCACAATCTTGAGTGGCAGCGTGTCGCCACCGACCGGAGAGCGGAGGGCAAAGAGGCCAATGGCCGTGTCAGCGCCTCCCGGAACACCCAACTGCCCCGACCATCGGTACCACTGCGGCAGGGCATCCTTGCACTCGAGGCAATCCTGCACGCTGTCGTTGATGTCTGCCAGGTTTAGCACATTCTCGCGATTCATGGGCGTCTTGGGCATGATGGGAACCTTTCCCTGCAACTCCACAGCAGGCGTTGCAGCCTCTTGTTCCTGACCCGGGTTCCTGACAGTGAGGGTGAACGCATAATCCGTCTCCTTGGCCAGGTCTTGGACAATGTGCACCTCGAGCGCATTTTGCAGCGCGTGCCAGCGCGCAGAACACGGTACAGTTGTATTCCACATCGCCCCCAGCTTGATACCAAACGCTCCACAGCCGAGCCACGAGCCTGACGAACCATCTAAACCTGTGCACTGCGTCTGATCCGACACACTGCGCACGGAAACAAGGTTGGGGTACTGCGCATCCGGCGACGAGCCATACAGCTCGAGACCTCGGAGGCCCGAGATGGTTAGCCGCGGCTCTGCTGCCTTCGGAATCGGTACGTTGAAGCTGAGCGTGACGCCGATGTCATTGAGCGCCGATGGATACGGCACCGTCTGGCCAATGCGCTTGGTCACAAAGGTTGCTCCTTCCACATACAGCGGCGCCTTCCTGCCAATATCTCGTTCGATGACGGCGGAAGGGAACTCCATGCCCTCAATTTCAATGGCGATGGCCAAACCGGGCGATCTCTGACCAACACCTGGATTGCGTAGTGTAAAGCTGAAAACATATGGTGTTTCGCCCGCGATTTCTTGGGCATTGTATACCTCGAATGAGCGCTTGACAACATCGAAGTTGGCCATGCCTGTGTACCGCGTCTGGCCAGGAAACGCGCATGTTGGCGTTGCGCGCGTCGGCACAAAACCTTGGCAGTCTTCCATTGCTGTGAACACGCTAGCGTTGCTGCCGCTCAATTTGATGCGCTTCCCAGCTGCATCGTAGTCATCGACCCCTGCCATAATGGCGCCAGTGAAGGGCGCGATGCTCACCATGGATCCTGGTTGCAATTTCATGTTGGTCACCAGCGTTATGGTTATCGTGTTGACGGAAAAGGGATACCAGGATGACTGGCCGATTTTTGCGTAGTCAAAATCGATAGGGTAGACCCTGAGAGGGGCAGCATCCCCAGGCTGAGCATTTTCGATGGGCAAGACGGTGCTCATGTCCTTCACCATGGCCTCCAGCGGAATGAAATTTCCTCCATCCACCCTCACCTTGACCGGAGGGCTGTTTTGAGCCACAAGCGGGTTTTGGAGCGTGAATTCTACTGAGTACCTGCGACCGGCACGCGTGGTGTTGGCGATATTCAACCGCATGCGAGCATTAAAGCGAGACCACTCTCCGAAACCGTGCTCCGAGTCGTCGCTCGCAAAGAAGCGTGTCGAGCCGTTGCCCCAAAAGTCACGCAGCTGGATCGGCCCCGACGGCGATACAGGACCGGTTAAAGTATCAATGGTGACGAACGGCCGCACCCACTCGTCTACGTGGCACAGCGCATCCACACAAAAGCTATTTTCTCTCTCGAGTGCGGATGCGGCTGAGGCAATCTGGCAGTCCGCGTCCGTGAGGCAGGGCGTGCCGGCGGGGTGCCTGGTTGCTAATCCAGTGTCCTTTGCTGGAGTGCACACCCTCGAGTACGAAAGCCCTGAGCCCCCATCCACCCGTTGTGTGTCGCGGTCGGCTTCGGGTATGGGCGGGAAGGTTGTGCTGCCAGTGACAGCAACCGGCAAGCCAGTCACGTCGTCCAACACGTTTTTGTCGTACCCGCGCTCCCCTTTGACCCAGCCTTTGAAAGCTCGCTGCTTGCACCGTCGCACTCTCGGAAACAGATCGACGTTGAAACTCATTGTGACTTTGATCGTGTTATCCTTGCCCGGAAAGGGGTAGGTCTGGCCAATATGCTTCAAGACAAACTCGGGCTGAATAATCTTGAGGGGCGCGGCCCAGGAGGCTATCGGCTGGTAGATGTCGGCCAGCACCGTCTGCATATCTCGATGCATAGACTGTGGTGGGATGACCAAGCCCGAGGTCAAGATCTGGATGTCCGGCGACTCTTGCGGGGTGGCTACATTAATGACATCAAGCTGCAGCATGAAACGCTTCCCAGCTGGCACGTCCTGCATCACCTTTGATGAGTACCGCTTGTGCCCAGAGCGCCCGTGCCAATACAACTGCCCCGCCTGATAGTTGGACATGTTCACTGGCCGGGCGCCGAGCAAGGGTCGACTGCTCACGGTTCCAACAGCCCCTCTAGGCACAGGATCTTTATACGCCAGTGGCCCGTCCCATGATTCGCCATTTTTAAATCCAGACAACTCCAAGTACACCGCGTCGTAGTAGTGGCACCCTGTCGTGCGCACATCAACGTTCAGCGCGAGCGTAATCAGGAGCTGATTATGCGCCCCCGGATAGGGCGTCGTTTGACCGATGTGTTTCAACTCAAAGATTGGCGTGTAGACAAGCAGCGGGTGCGCATCGCCAGGGCGCGCCTGGTAGACGTTGGGCAGCCTCGTGATCCAGTCTTTCTCCAGGAGCGTCGGTGCTATGACCACGCCTGTCGTAGCAATCGTGACATTGGGAGAGGGCTGTCCTGTGCGATTGTTTGTCACTTGGAAAGAAAAAACCAGGCGGGAGCGAGGCGTGAGTTTCTCAACGAAAAGCTCCAGCGTCTTGGTCTCTTCATCAAACCGATTGGTATGGTTGCGCCACTTTCCCACCTTCTTCAAATAGCTGCTGTCTGGGCCAGCCACTTCCAAACACGGGGATGCAAGCCCTGAAATGTCCAGGCACTCGGCATTTTGCCCGTCAGCCAGCCAGGTCCTGAAATTCGGGGAGGAAGCACCCTGAAGGCCAGCAAGGACAATGGATATGCCCACAGGACTGCCTGCAGTGAACTCGCCGGCATCGGGCAGGGCAAAGCCCCCGGGAGGCACCAATCCCACATTCAACCTCAAGGTTACCGTCAACGTATTGACGGCACAAGGGTAGGGCGAGGACTGCCCGATTTTCGCCTCGAGCAGCATGGGTCGTAGGATCTCGAGCGGACCCCCTACACCCTGAGGCGGCGGTATGTCGTAGGTGCGCATTAAACAAACCGCTTGCGAGCACGGCGATTGATTCACCGGAAACAAGACTGTGACACCGGTCGTTTGCACCATGATGTTGGGCGCGTGCTGTGGCAGCGGCGCGTTATTGATGTCAAAGGACAAGCCGAGCGTCTTGGTCGATTTCCACTCTTTGACCAGCCACATCTTGAGCACCTTGGCGTCATTATCCCACAGTCCGTATCCGGGGTCCCCCGAGGGCCCAGCCTTGAAATAGGACGCGCTATTGGGCTCGCCAACCATGGTTTCAAGGTCTGGCGCCCGAGCGGGCGACGTGAGCGCGACATTCCCAGATGGCAGCATCGCTCCCGTCATATTTGAAAACGTAATTACGAGGTCCGTGTATGAGCGCGAGTCGGGGCGAATGTCCACATTGACGCCCAGGTAGATGCTGATTGTGTTGAGCGACGCTGGATTATCTGTATCCTGCCTCATCTCCGTGCTATCGGTGAAGTATGGCTGAGCAACCCGCAGCGCCTTCCTTAGTGGAATCGGATCCGACTCAGCGACTTTAGAAATAGTGATGCCTTGAATGATGCTGCCCGAAACCACCGGCGGGTCCTGCGCCGTATTCGGATTTTCAATCTCGAATTGAAAGGTAATTTCAGCGTCGCGACCTTGGAAGCCTACTACGTAAAGCGTGAGTTTCTTGAGGCCATCGTCCCAGTGGCCGAAGCCTGGCTGGCCGCCTGGGCTAGCTGCGAAGAGCAGATAGTGCCCAGTCTGAGCGGCAGAGTCCGACAGCGCCAAAGGCCCGCTGGGCGCCAGAGCACCTGCAAGGTTGGTCAATTCCATGTAGCCGCTGTACTGCCAGCCAATCGCTATATTTGTCTGGAAGGCAACGGAGAGCATGTTGCGAGCCGCTGGGAAATGCGTGCGCTGGCTGATGCGCAAGTAGTATATCACTGGCGCATCCACGTACAGCGGATATTCTGAAATCAGCGGCGTCGACCAAGCTACGTTGGATGCAGGGTCCTCGATCTCCTGGTCCGTCTGTGTTTTGTTATCAATCATGCCATCACTGTGGGCGTTTCAAGTATTCGGCGCGAGGCGCCTTGTTTTGGGGAGGGCATGTGGGTAAGACAACTTTGCAACTTGCTGCGCCGGCCGTCCATGCCGCACGGATTAATGCAGGGAAGTATGAGGCGCGCAAGAGCATCCTGGATACAGTATGAGGCGATACCAGACGGGACCAGCGACACACCAATACACACACAGACACACGCACAAACACACGAGCACAGCATGGCACAAAGGATACCAGGGTGAACAAGCTAGCGGGCACTTCAGCACATCCCTTGACGCGCAGCACAGGACGCGAGTAGTTGCGGAACTCGAGCCCATTCACCACCGTCATGACTAGCTCCGTGTACTCGGTGGATTGCATGGTATCCTGGAGCACTAGCACCAGCTGCCCCTTTGCCATGCGGTACGGCGTGAACCTGCCGTTGCCGTGCGTTTGCATTCGCAATCAGTCACTCCTGGGCCCGCAAAGGAGAGTCACGCGTGATACATGTCTCATTCTACTCCATCGTCATTCAATACGGCAATCAAGTCACCGCTCAAGTAGTGCTTCTCGAGTGCTCAAGCATGCACGCACAAGGTAGGAGAGGGCGCAAAACGTTTGTGTATAAGAGGGCAGCAACACAAGGGGTCTCAAGACTTGTGCGGCACGGTGCACGAGACGTGTGACGCAAGACAGGGCACGTGACGTGTGACGCAAGACGCTATCTTGAACACTTGGCGTGCTTTTTTTCACGCGCGCCCAGCTCGCGTATGCCCAGCTGGCGCATACGCGAGCGGTTGGTCTTGCTCGACGAATTGAGCAATAGCTTGACCAATTGAGCGACACTTTTCTCACGCTTGACGCACTGAGCACAGGACCTGCCAGGGACGACGCGCGGCGAAAGCTGGGGCTTGACGGGGAGGGCCACAAGAGGGGTGGATTCAAGGCGAAACTCGTTGACGAGGTTGAGAGCTTTGTGTGGCACGCCCTCCATCCAGTATCGCTCGCACCAGACTTCCGAGTTGGTGTCAATCCACCCTGCACCATGCATTCAAGCTCCTCGGTCAACGCATGCCGTCTTGCACACCATTCCACATGTATAGACTGCCTCATCTGCCAGCCTACCGCATCACATCATCATCATCATCATCATCATCATCCTGATGATGCATAGACTGCTCGCGATGCATGACTGCTCGCCAGCATGCGCACACGCACCTGTTCCCCAAAAGTCTGGGGGAAGAGGGAACCCGCCGTCCTCGGACCCTTGATAGCTCCCCACGGGTCCGTTCGCCGCACCCCATAGCGCATCAATGGCCCATTCCTGCCGAAACTGGTACTCGGGACGATTGCCAGGCCAGAGATCTTTGCTGGGCGTGGTCCACGAGCCGATCTTTGTTTTGAGCAGCTGGCCGTCCGGGGCGAAGATATACCACGTGACGCCCTCGCCTCCAGGTTGTGCCATGGCATGCAGCCGCTCGCTGGTAGACATACCCAAACATACCCCAACGTAGACATACCCAAACATACCCCAGCGTCAGCGCCCTGACTTGCTTACCTATCAGAGGTCAGGAGACAGAAACAACCTAAACCTACCTGTGGTCGTCTCTGTGCACCGTGACTTTAAGCATTTCGTTTTCCTACGTGTCATACAGGGACTAACCACAAATCACAGTGTTGTTTGGCAGTAAAGGGTACAACAATCTGTTGTTCCCCGTGTGTTTCAAGATCTGCGGACATTTGGGAGTTTGTGCCTGAGGGTGCTCGTCTTAGTGAAGAGCCACGTGATGGAGAACTTGAGCTCAAGCGCTCCGTTGCCATTGTCGGCATCCATCGCATGAATCTCCTGCGTCCACGCCGTGTGCAACCGGTCGCCGTCGGCGAATGAAACATGCGCTTTGTCCCGATCCATGGGAATGCGCGCAGGAACAAAGGGCAGTCCGTTGACGCCGCCTCCCGCACATGTAACCTCCGTAGTTCGTGCAAAAAGAATGGAGGGATCGAGGAGGTTGTCGACCAGAAGGCGCGAGTTTGGCAAGACGCTCGAAGAAGGGCGGAAAAGCATGGTGATATTGTTCAGCTCGCCCGGCTTCGGGTTGCTCTGCCGCACAACCTTGACCTTCATGTCGGGCGGCACCGTGTAGGCTGCGGACTCGACATACGGAAAGGACTTGATGTATGGAAGCCCTTGCACTGTCTCCCCAGCCGGCGCATCCGCAATGATTTCCGACGAGGCCGCTGGTGTTGCTGACACCTGCTGGGGATTCCGAATTTGGAAAGTGTAGCTGAGCTGCTGGTTGCTGGGGATTTCACCGGAGGTACGCAAGACGGTTGTCCAATCTGAGTGGCCCTTTGCCGGATTTCCCTCGCTGTCGCCAAAGGATACGTACCACGGCTCGGGATTGTCCCACCAGCCCTCGGATGGAGGAATGACCCCACACGACTGCAGCAGCACTGGCAGCGGCGGATCATCTACCTTGCGCTGGAAAAACTTGCACGTGTTATTGGCCTGCGCGGGGTCGGCTTTGTCTCGAAAGCCTGTGAGGGTACCTTCATCTTCCACCTTCATCTGGTCGCTGCAATGGCACGACGGGCACGGGATGAAGAACATTTCGTTGCGAATCTTGTCCGACTCTTTTGCTGTCTCTAAGCCACCCCTGAAATAGGTCCGGCAGCACGCCTTCACGGGACCCTCGGGACCTTGGAGCCCCCCGGCAACGCACGTTTGTGAGTCCGACTGCTGGTTGAAATTCCCGTGCCCCCAGAAGTCGCCCCCCTGCTGAATAATTGGGTTGTCTTCGTGCGGGGAGATGGCCCCGTCGACTTTGCCGCACTTGACAGTGCCGCCGCGCTCTACTCCGAGGGCATCTTTAACGCACTCAGGGCCAAGCCCCGTGGCAGCGCCCCAGACGCCGTCGTCGGGGCTGAATCCCCTCTGGTCCGGGGCCGACTCGGCTGTGTGGTCCTCCTCGGCGTCGAAGCGCTCAACCTTCTTAACAGGCGCCGTGGCCCATTTGGAGCTGAAGTGCCAGATGCCGCGCTTGACGGCCACTTCGCGCTTGTTGGCATCGCGAATCGTCCACACCACGGGCTCAGTGCGAGCATCGTCGCCCGCAGCCTCCTCGAAGCGCTGCCGCAACGACTTGGGGCCCGAGAGAAACGACCAGAGAATCTCAAATTGCAGCACGTCGTCGTCATACAGGCGCTGGAGAAAGCCGTGGTGATAAGAGTTGCCGTTGAACGTACTGAGGAAGCCGCTCGCCGCCATGAACCCCGACTTGGGAGCGCCCTGCTCGTCTTTTACTGCATGCAAGTAGGAGGGATCATATCCGGGCTCTGCATCCGCCAGCATCGGATTGCCCTCGCCGCCCTCTCCCGGCACCGGCAGGAGCTTGTCATTGGGCCCGTAGGGCAAATCCTCAGCACACTGGTCCGAGGTCGTGACGGCAAACAAGACCGGCGTGAAGCTGGGCAAGAGGCCTGTCAAGCTGATGCGCGACATGACCGGCAACGGGCTATGCAGGCGAAAGGAGACAGTGATAGGGTTGACGGCTCCCGCGAACGGGTCTGCTTGCGCCAGGCTGGTCAACTCGCAAAAGCCCGAAAGACAGTCGCTTGCCTCATGGCTGCGCGTGTGCAAACCCGACCACCACGGCCCGCTCGCTCCTCCAGTTGTGCCCTCCGCAGTACCCTGTTGTCGTCTGCTCCTGCCGTGTTGTGCTTCGTAGGGGGAGAGTGACACGAAGGAAGCTGCCCCTTGCGACGCTGCAGCAAGAGTCGCAGTCGCCGTCGCGTGTGATAATGCCGATGATGATGGTGCATGTGAATGCGATGTTGACGGCGGCCTTCCAGAAGAGGGCCAAGCACGAGAGGGAGCGGGCGGCTGTGGTTGCGTCGGTGGTGGCACGCGTGTTGACTGTGATGGCAGCGCTGTTGATGCCAATGCTGGTGCTGATGCGGGAGGAGCTAGCAGGGGTGACGGGCGGGACACGCCCGGAGCAGCTGGGCCAGAAAGGACAGATGCTGACGATGCAGACGATGCTGACCATGACAACGCCCCCGCCCTGTGGTCGGCACCAAAAGAATATACAGAAGTCTCAGGCTCATCCCGAGGAAAAGAATAGCTGTCAGCATGGCCGCGCGGCATGCTGCTGCGGTGCCAACGCCGGGAACCGCCGTCCACCGGAGGCGCTCTGCCGTAAATTTCAAGGGGCAAAGTCTCGGTGCCCTGATATTCGAGCACCACGCCAGTCATGTTTGACGCCACAACTTGAATCCCCGACATTTCCACTCGAATTTTAGGAGCCCTGTTGCGGTAGGCGTTGTTGCGCACTGTGATGATGAACTCGAGCGGCGTGTTCGCTGGTACGTCGCGGAGCACTGCACAGGCAGAGATGCGTGCGGAGATGGATGCGCTTCAGCGGCATACATGTTACCGCACACATGCTACAGAGGACATGCACGAGAAGAGACAGAGGCGCACTGGCAGTACGACTCCGGCTAGGTAAAAGCGCCCACGCGTGTTGGGCGGCCGAATGCATCGAATGGCTCGAATGTCTCCAATGCCTCAGGGCAAAGCATGTGTGTGCTCAAGCAGCGTGCGTGTGCATGCACGAGCGCATGCCCTAATACCTCAACAGTACCGCCTAATACCTGATGAGCAACGCTTGATACACTAACAATGACGCCTAATACCTTAACAACAACGCCCAGCACCTTAATAATAACGCCTAATAATACCTTAACAGCATCGCCCAATACCTTAATAAACAGCAACGCTTTA
>Ga0115006_10000849_pt1 | contig 17713 bp, 17 predicted proteins | sample ArcOceMetagenome_3_FD_88943 | JGI IMG/M metagenome (GOLD analysis project Ga0115006, IMG submission 88943) | Marine eukaryotic phytoplankton communities from Arctic Ocean - Arctic Ocean- Svalbard ARC20M Metagenome | ecosystem: Environmental > Aquatic > Marine > Oceanic | place: Arctic Ocean...
TGTGGCGGTGTGTGTGTGTGTGTGTGTGTGTGTGTGTGTGTGTGTGTGTGTGTGTGTGTGTGTGTGTTTGTGTATGGTTCATTCGAGCTGTTTGTGTACATTTTGTGTGCCTGCCGCGTGTGTGCAGAGTTTGGATTCATTCTGAGAGGATAGATGCCCTTGCGATATGTTGGGCAGTTTGACGTTACGCGGGCGGAAGCGCATGAAAAGCCGCTGGAGGAAGTGTGCTCGGAATCAGAAGCGGAATCATGGGAACAACGCGAGGAGAAGGGGGAGCGTGTTGACGTTTTTGGCGATAATGACAGCGAGAAGGTTAAACGTGCACGCACGAGTACCTGCATCTTCAAGTACTTGCACGTAGCTAACCGGCCATGTGTGCACTACCCGCGCATGCAGCTGCTCACAGTGACGGCTGCACCTGTGCGCTTTGACCGACTTTGAATGTACAGGATGAGCGAAGGAAATCAAATAGAAGACGGCGCATTTTGGTTGATGCTATCCGTCGTCAAGTTGTGAGCAACGCGCGCAGGCATGTCCTCAAATTTGCGTCGCGCTGTTATTGTCTTTCGACGCCTACGCTGTATACAGCTACCTACCTCTACATGAGCATAATTCCTAGCCCTCGTTGATGTGGTCATGAGATTGCCTCTGTGAACCTTTCGCATCCCATGCGTCTTCTGAGGTCGTCTGCTGACCGCTGCAGGCCCGAGAAATTTGCCGCTGCCGAGAAATCCGAACCTGAAGGGGAAGGTGCCGCGTGGAAAGCAAAGAAGCGCAGAAAAAATACGCAAGCCCCCAACTCCTGTTCCCGACAAGTGCAGTCGCGCATTCGCTTTCTGGAAGCAGGACCAGAGTTAGGAGGGGATGGTCATGCAGCGACGTGCAAAGTGTGGGTCTGCGGCAGTGATCGCTGGCTACCCTGTGTGGAAACTGAGGAACGGAAAATAGCCGTCGATTCTGCGGATTAGGACAGCCACCAGAAAGTATATGTACTTATGTCAGGCAGGGTTCAGATAGAATGTAATGTACATTTATTGAAACTCACTGATTGTATACACACAACATATTTACAACCAATTTGGGTTTTTGTTTTTCCGGCTTTCCGTCTTGTCTTTGCGAGGCGAAATCATCACGCCGGCTGCGCTTGCGCTGGTAGCCTGATGAGAAGTCCTAGCCTCGCGTTGCTTGCGAGCCAGCTCAAGCTTGTCTTGCATAGACACCTCATCCTGCGCACGCGAGTAGAAATTCATCACCCAACGATATGCGACTACGCAGGCACAGACACATTACAAGATAAAAGAATCTTTGCTTAAAGCAATTTTGCACTGAATTTTACCAGAGGATCTTCGTCAGTGGCGTCGCCCCGCGTAGCGTCACGTTTTGCCTTTGTCAATTGAGCCTGCAAGCGCGCCATCTCTGCCTTCTTGGCTGCAATCTGTTCCTGAATTTTTTTAGGATCATTCGAAATCTGTTTGTCGTTCAGCTTCAGCGACTTGGCTGGTTCGGCCACGACCTCACTTTGCCCGCGCTGCAATGATGCTTCTTCCCGCGTCGCTTCATCCAATAAGTCGAGGCTCGTCTCTCCTACGGAAGCGAGTTGAGAATCTCCCGCAACTTCAGGACCTTCAGCGGATTGATCACTTTGATGCTGACTGTCGTTGACTTGTTCGGAATGAGTGTGCAGATGCTTCTGCGGCGGTGGCTGAACAGAGTGTGTGACCGCGCTTGCATCATAGCGCCTCACCCGTGCTGGATGTTCAGCGGCCTAGACATAAAGAGAAAATAACTCAGGAATCAAATAAAATACAAGTGTATCATGCACGTTTGGAAGTTAAAACAAACAAAAAAAGAGCAGAGGACAACGAGCAGACATAGAAACACACCTCTTTTGCCTTCGCTGCAGCCGACACTAGAGTCTCATATTCAGATCTGAGCTCGAACATGCGCTCTTGAGTGTCTTGTAGGGTTTGATTGAGTTTCTCGTTCTCAATATCTTTCTCCTTAATCTGTGTCTTGAGCTCATCCAATTCTTCCAACATAGATTCGTCTAGAAGCTCCAACAGCTCCTGTGCACCGGGGCCACCAGGCACAATATCAGCATTATGTAGCTTCTTCTTCCCCTTCCGTTGAGATGACTCTAAATTTGACATCACTGTCTGCACGTTGGGTTCTTCCAAGAGAGACTTCAGGTCTTGCAAAGGAATTTTCTCCACATCTTCAATCCAGTCAACCTTTTGAACCTGCGATGCCAGCATCAGCAGTGCAAGCTGTCCGCTGTCGAGCAAAAATTTGATATCATCAATTGCCTTCACATGCGCGGCGTGGCCGAGAAGCGTCGGATGCATCATTACAGACTCCAGTGTTGTGTTATCAAGACCAAATATCCCATGTTCGCGACACTCCGCTGATGCTTCCATTGCAAGTGCTGCAAGCTCATGCCCGCTTGCAATACCATAATGGGCAATCTTGGCGGCCAGAAGCATTTGCGGCATACAATTCGGATCATGAAGATAATTTTTGACTGCGTCTGATGAAGCATGAGCGTCCTGCGCCGCTTTCAATTTATCTGACTCCCTGTTGGCCATCAGGTGGCGTGTCGAGCTGAATGTCATTCCCAGCCTCTTAGCATCAGCAAGACCTCTTTTCAATCTCTTTTGCGCCAGGGCCTTTGCCTTTCTTCTGCGCCTACGGAGCGCACCTCCGAGGATGAGGGCTTGCACAAATTGAAAGGCAACCTCAAGAATGATTCGGTCATCTTGTTCTCTGCGTGCTTCTAAAAGGTATCCCGGCACAATGTTGCGTCGCTTGTTCCAATGCAGCATTGCATTCATCACATCCAAATACCGTACGTAGCCCGATTTCACGTCAGTTCTTTCCTCCCTTGGTGTCAAGAATTCGATGACTTTTCTGCAGAAAGTCAAGACCTTGCCCCAAAACGATACTTTGATAGTGGCAACTTTCTGAGCCGACTGTTTAGCTTGCACCAATCGTTCACGCGCCTCATCGACAGTCTGCATGGCTTGACCAAGCTCTGCATCCCTTTGCGCACTCCTGTCTGCGTTGTCTTGTACTCGCATGTCCTCGCCCATTCTGCCGCCACTAATCCACGCTTGCTGCCGGATGACAGCTCGCAGTCCCATGCTGGAACCATGAACATGCACGGGTTCTGCCTGTTGGTCTGTCTCAACCTTGCTATCTGCCAGCTCGTTAGCACCTGTTCCCACTCTTGAGTTTGCCACTGGATCCTCTCCCAAGTTCTCAATTTCTTCAAGGCTGTCGAATGGCTGAATTTCGCTATCAACCGGCACCTCTTTTTCTGATCGTTCCTGCTCGAACATTCCTGTCTCATGCTCCCATTCGTATTCAGCCCCCTCGTCTTCATGCACACCATAATGAAGTTTCTTTGCGGCCAGATCTTGTTCAGAAGCGTGAAGCGCGATTTCAGCCTCTTTAATCTCTTCTTGACATTTTCTAAAAAGCTCAAACGCGTTGGAGTATATTTGGTCTTCCCTTTCTTTGATCCAGTAGTAGAAGTCGCTATACACCCTTACAGGATGCAGCGCTTCATACTCCATTTTTTGCTTCAATTCTTCACGTACACAAAGGTACCGTCCGATGTTTTCTTCAGTCCCGAACAATCCAAGAGGTTCGCCAATTTCGATCATGAAACTATATACATCCTCCAACTTCATTGTACCAGTAGCCTTTGGGTCGAACTTTGACACCCAGACATCGGAAACCTTTACAAAGTCCTCTGGCTCCAGGACGCCGTTCGAATCCTTACAGTTGATGTAGGCAAAATTGTTCATAATCATTCCGACGAAAAGATTGAGCACGACGTAGTTAACCAAAACGAGCAATGCTGGATAAAATGCGACGGCAATCCCAAACGAACCACAGTCTGATGCATATAGCAAAACTTTTGGGTCGTTCGGATCATAAATATCAGGGGTGCAAGAAGGATAAGTGATCATACAGTCGTCCTGCACCATATGCCATTCTTCCCCAAACATAATCTGGAATATGCTTTGTAAAGCACTCAGGAAGTTTTTGTAGTTTACCTGGACTCCAAGCCTGCTCTGATACTTTACGGTACCAAATAATTGAACCGCGAGCACTGAGAACATCATTATAAGCACCGCGAGGACAACGACGATGTTTAAAACTTGCCCAATGCTCACAGACACTGTTTCAAACACATTGCTAATTGTTCGATCTTGGGACAGGGCGCGTCCAAACTTGAATAGACGCAGAATTCGTACGACCTGGCTCATCGTGCGAAATTCACCCGAAAATACCATCGTAACCGTTGTGGCTGCGATTAGAAACAGATCGAATCGATTTCCTACTTCCTTGATGTAAAGGACGGGGCCTACAGAACAAAGGTTGAATACAGCCTCCAAGCACATCTGCCCAAAAAAAACTGTATTTTGGATTTCTAAAATTTGAGTGTAATATTCTGGCTGGCCCGCGTGTGCTGTGCTCATGAAGATGACATTGATCATTAGACACCATGCGGAGAACATCTTGTACCATTTTGATGCCAACAACAAGCGCAGAAAATTTGAGATCTTGTTCGATGGCGGATGAATCGGTTCTTTCGGCCAATTCTCCTTGATCATCTTCTGAACAGACATCCACTGAAGTTGTTCCAGCTGTTCATCGCCTTGAATGGAATAAAATGCATCGCACATGAACGAAATGAACAAATTCATGCTGAAGAACGAACCAACCAGAATGAAAAGATGAAAAAAGAGTGAAGCAATCACCATTGTCTGTCCTGCCACAGGTTGTTCATTGGCGAGCCATGGAGCATCTTGTGCGCTGTGATAGTACATCACCCATTTCAAGGTTATGCATCGAAACAGAACCAGTACAGCTGACGGGAAGGTATCGAAATTTTGACCAAACCCTGGATGATGCCATGCTCTTGGCAGGAGAATCCCACCATTTTCCAGACTGTCGCTTGTGAAAGCCCCGAAGCACTCGAACCTGCCCTGTCCAATTTGACGAACAGGATCTTTTATGGAACCATCCAAACTCATGTCTGTACAGATATCAAACCTTCTCTTAAAAAAGGCCATTGCGATGACAGCAAACACACAGATGACGACAATCAGGAAAATGACGGCGTAAGTCATGGGCTTGACAGACGCGATCAGAGCAACAATGATTTGCTTGAGCCCCTCGCTTCGCGTCATTAGACGCAACGGGCGCAGTACCTTCAGCAGACGAATTATTTTGCCTGTCCCTGTGCCAAGAGAATCTCCGATGCTAGTCATTTGCAACAAAGCAAGAAGGAGGACAAAGAGGTCAAGCCGGTTGGAAGACGATTGCAAATATGGCATGTGCTCAACAGATCTTGGGGTATAGAAGCCAAAGGCAAATATTTTTGAAAGGGCCTCCAACAAAAATATTGCGTTGCATATGACATCAAGCCGAAATTGTGCCTCCTCACTGACCAAACGAGTTTGCTTTTCAAGGATGCCAACTTTCGGCGTTTCCAGGCAAAGCATCACCGAGCTGAGAAGAATCGTAGCCAACACCATTCCATCGAAAAGATTGCTATTCGCAAATCCCACTGCGACTGTATGGATGACTCTCCAGCAGCGCACGGCCAAATTTTTTGCAGAAAAGTCCTTAACGTCGATGAAAACAACTGGGGCGTCGCCTTCCTGCATACCCTGTCCAAGTATGGTCTCTTCGATCATATTGTCAAATCGTCCCTCAATGTCGAGTCTTTTCGAGATGGCAGGGTCCCTGAGAATCTTCAGTGCAGTCACGGGAGACGTATTTCGCAGATCTATGGTATCTAATTCCGACACCACTCCTAGTTGCATTGCAACCATAATGACGTCACTTATCATTTCACGATGAACAAGTTCCGCCAAGTAATCTCTAATTTCATCGACGCAAGAAAATGCAACTTCCGTCAAGGCCTCGTCAAACGAAATTTCGACTGCCTGATTGCTTAAGGCTGGAATGTAATCCTTATCACCAGGATACGGCTGCAAACATAACATGTGCCGAAATGGAAACAAAACCGTCTGCCTGAGCAAATTCCTCACGTAAACGATACCGGAAGATTTTGCAAGACGCCACATTGTCTTGGGGTCATTCATTTGGTAGAAAGCGAGAAGCCTGAGCCTGGATACGTGCGATCCATCACTCAAGATCATCCATGCGCGATGTAGCTGCATCTTGTCCACAAGCTCTACAGGCAGCATATGGTATTCTGCCACTACCCGCGGACAGTCATCCTTGGTCAACATATGTTCACCTTCTTCTGCGGATTCTGTCGACATGAACTCATGTACTGAAAACGATTCTAAAATCACAGCCAGGAACATAGTGATAAACATATATTGCCCGTAGAAGAAGTAGGCGATATAGTACAATGCAGCAACAGATGCATATATCGGATCGCAGTCCTCTGTGCCTGGTTTACAAAACAGGAACATTCCTTCGTACATCAAGCCAGCCCAGGAATCTCCTGTCATCAGCTGAAAGAGCAGCATATATCCTCTGCTGATGCTGGAAAAGTTTGAGCGGGCGTTCTCCAAATTGTCTTCAAATAAGACTCTCCCCAACAGGTAAAAGGCAAACGTGAAAAATGTGTTGAAAATGGTCAGATTCATAATTGGCACTAACGCTCCCGCCGTTTTGACCAGCATCAGCCACACTGGATGTAGCACACCGGTTTTGCAGCCTCGTAACAGCCTGAGTATGGCAAATCCACGCAACCACGATGTTGAACCCGAACTCAACCCAAAGAGGGCACCAATGACCGCTATTGATGTTGTAATGGTCACCAGAAAGTTGAAAATATTCTCACCATATTCAAAGTGATTAGATAAGGACCCGTCGCACAAGACCTGTACAAAGAAGTCAAACATGAAAAAAATGTTGAGCTGGTTCACGAGATAGATCAAAGTCTCGTCAATCCAGCATTCTTGCTGGGCAACCGTGTAATTGCACAAAGAGCCATCCAACGACAAAGCCAAAGCCTGCGTCAAGATGATAAGAAACGTGAGAGTACCGTATACTGGATTCCGAAAGATCCACAACATATATGTCTGCAACAGGGGGTCGACTTCTTTCGTCTTAATTCTGCGCACTTGTTCCTCCAGGCTGAAATGCTGGTGCCCGGCAGCAGTTGATCGTGAACTCGAAGACTTGGAGTTCGACCCAGACCCCGAGTTTGAGCTTCGCGATTGCGATGAGCCCGAGCGCGAACTTCTGGACAAACCAGAGGGAGAACCGGAAGATCCAGAACGGGATGTTGAGCTACCGTCATCGTCATCTTTCATCATGGCCTCGGCTTGTTTCAGGCGCTCAGCGTTCCTGATGCGAAAACTGACTCGAGATTGCGAAAATACGTTCGCAAATACCGCGATGAAAACATTGATCAGAACGTGCCCCAGGAAGAAGCCCAGACAGACGAAGTACAAATACGTTAGGGGCTTCCATGTTGGTTCAGACTGCAGTCCTGCCCACAGAATTTGGTACTGCCCATCGCCTGAGAAGGTCTGGAACAAAGATATCAGCGCACCGAAAAAATTATCAAAATTCGAGAACCCGTTGTTTGGGTTTGATATGTCCATGCAAAGTTGGAAAGGGCCACATGAGCCTCCGTTATTCAGGCCCGCCTTGTCCTCGCGCTCGCACCCTGCTACTGGCAGCTTCACTGTCAGGTCATCAGCCCATACACACTGTCTCTTGAACGAACCTTCCCCGAACATTGACATGCCCATGATTGATAACAGCAAGAAGACAAAGAAAATCAGAGAGAATACAGTGAGCATGGGCAGTAGTGCTGAGGCGATGGCGTGGAAAATAATCTCGAGGTCTGAAAATATCCATAGCCTAGAAACGGGCTTGAGAAGCCGAAACAATCTCAGCGCGCGAAATGAGAATGTATTTCCGATCAACAGAACCGAAATGATTTCAAACGGATAAGCGACAGTTGCTATAAAGTCAAACTTATTGTACACGTCGTGCGTCCAATATGCAAATTTTGCGCCGGACAAGCCAAATCCGGTGACCTTGATGATCAATTCGCTCCAGTAAAGCGCCAAGAAAATAAAATGGTGCCAAAAGGGGACTGTCACTCCGCAGGAAATTTCATATTTGGCTGCAAGGTCTGATTGCGCCTCCAGCCTCTTGCACAAAAATACGGCACCTTGCACTTCGGGCAGCGCCATGACAAAGTGCACAACCGATGCCGTTGGCCACAGGACTTGCAAGTAGGGATTTACCGCGAGGTTGAGACAAATTCTGCGTGCCTGGTGATCAGTTTCCATTTTGCACAGGTTCTTCACTGGGAGATCGGGCAGGTCGGCATAAGGCACGAAGACAATGCCGCAACAGCCTCGTCGTTTCTTGCGGGCAAGTTCTTCGGCCTCAGCCTCGAGCTCTTCCACTGTCTTGTGGTGCACTCTAACCTCATCCTTCATGATCACCTCTCCTTCCTCGTCATTCTGGAACATGACTGTCCCATTGTGAGCATCATCCTCTTTCGCCCTCTGCCCCGCCTCGGCCCCAGCAGCAGCAGCAGCAACAGCGTCGTCGGGTGTCGCAGCCGGATTCTCGTTTGCATGCGTGCTGCTCGCTTCAGCCGGGTGGACGTCGACCTCGGTCATTTTCCCCAGCAGGCCGTCTTTGGCATTCGCAATCGTGAGCCTCGTGGTCTTCGATTGCAGCCCCGCCACACTCCACTTCCCCGAACCGGCCGGCTTGCTGCCGAGCAAGATGCCCGCCTTGCCGAGCCTGGCCAGGCCCTGCACATCTGCTGCGCCCGCGCTCGCTGTTTCTGCCCCTTCCATGCTGTTGACGACACCCGGGACGTCCGCCGCTGCGGACTCCCCGGCGTCGGGCTCCGCTGGTGTCCCGCTGCGCACGACGTCTGCGAGGTCGCCTGCCGGCGGGCCCTCGTGCACCACAATAGTCACGGCAGGCTGCGCCCGCCGTTCCGACAGGGACGGCGCCGCAACCGCCACCGCGCCTGCGGCCGCGCCGCCGTGCGCATCCGCGCCGCCGTGCGCATCCGCGCCGCCGTGCGCATCCGCGCCGCCGTGCGCATCCGCGCCGCCGTCCGCCTGCGGCGCAGCGTGCGGCGCCGACTCCGCCATGGCAGGCGCCCGCCGTGCCCGCCACACCCCGTGCGCGGGTGCAGGCCTGCACACCAGCTATCGCCGCCGAAGCTGCCGTCGCGCCGCCCCCCCCCTCCGTGCGCCTGCCGCCTGGGGTGCCATCGCCCGCTGTCTCTGCCTTCAGCCTGGCTTGGGTTGTGGGTTGCTTGTTTCGTTCAGTTGGGCATCAAGGTTCGTGGTTCTATTTTTTTTCCTTTCCAATTTTTTGAACCCGTGACTTTTCTCGCCAAAGATGAGCTACGGGCAGCAGCCGTCCGCACACCTCGGCGGCAGGTCGCCAGGCGCGCCAGAGGCCATCCTGATCGAGGTTTTCCCCCCTGCCCGCCGCGCCACACAGGGGTTCAGAGGTGCCGGGGCGCAGAGACTGACGCAGCGGCGCCGGCGCGCAGGACGCATCGAGCCTGGCGCTCGAGGTCGCGGACGGCGCTGACGGATACCCCGCCATTGTCAAAATGTACCGCCACGGAGTACTCCTCAGCCCGCAGGTAGAGTTGCCTCTGTGCGCAGCTTGCTACGGCGCCCACGCCCACGGCCACGCGGGGCCGCCGCTGTTTAAGCTGATGTGTGCGCCGATCGCAGGGCGGGAGCATTATCAGCAGCGTGCTATCGGTGGACGAGCGTGATCTGCGCTCCAAGAGCATCAACGACCTCGTGCTTGCGCTCAAGGGTGCCAACGGCGTGTCGCGGCTCCGAGTACGTTCGCAGCAGGGCGGAGCAGGTGACGCAGAAGGCTTGACCGCGTTCTTGCAGCACTCGCCCCGTCGCCTGCTGACGTGCATGATGCCCGCAGTTTCGATTGTCAACTTCAGCCGCCCGATCAATGTGTACGCGCAACCACGCTCAACGTCCCACCCAGACCAAGGGGGTGGAAACGCAACCAAAGTGGCAGAGCACCAACATGCACCTGCGCACCATGGTCGCTCCTATCCGGCCAAGGCTGTCATGCAGTGGGAATACAAGGTTGCAGGATGTTAGTCTGCCGACGGTGTGTGGATCGTATGTCAGCTACCAAGGAGCTGACACATGTTCCGTTGGTGCAGGCGACACGGGACGACGAGCTTTCGGTAGCCGCCAGCGAGACCATTATCGTAGCAGGCGAATACAAGAATCCGGGCTGGGTGTGGGCTTCTCGCATCAATTCAAGTGGACAGGCGGCCGGTGGCTACCGCCTGTGCCCGGCAAATTACCTCTTGTTCATACAGCCGCCTGGACACGATGCGCAACCGCCGGTAGCGGATGCAGGGTCGCAGCTGCCCGTGTCAATGCAACATCAGCATTACCAGCAACTCCCTGCTTCAGCATCCACCTCAAGCACTTCTAACTTGACTTCATGTCCGAAACCAACGGTAGCGCCCAACGGTTTGGGCGCCGCAGGCAGAGATAGAGAGAGTTACCCTTCTATGGGCAGTGAGCGCCTCGTCAAGAGCAGCAGCGGTGCTCTGCCTATCCAATCCCTACCCTCACGAGCACCCGCCACTGCCTCCGGTAGTAACTGTCTGCCCGCCCTGGTTTCTCTGTGTCTGCGTGCTCCTGTGCACGACTGGCGCACGCGTGCATGCAAGCTGCTTCTATATGATTCATCCTGACGTCAAATCAACATGCAAAGGATTTGGCATCGTACCCAGAGATGAGAGCCAACGTCACAGCTCACTAGTCGACCTGGTGAGCCCGCCCATATCCGCACCTAGCACAATAGCTGGATGGCTGAGCATTTTGTCCGAAGAGCGGCATGTGCGCGATTACCGCGCAATATCCGTGCGTGTCATGTCTTTTTGCGTATTCCATGTGTGCTACCTCTTCCTATCGTGGCCCAGTCTTGCTTCGTCGTTTTATGCCTCTTTCCGTCTGCGACTAAACATGATATTAACGCGCAAAACAGGACGATCCCATCTTAGACGGCATGTTTGAGGACGAGTCTGGGCTTGTGAGTATTCAGTGCTGAGGGGAGGAGCGGAGGAATCCCCCTCAGGAGAAGGCATACGCGCGGCGGATGAATGAGTTGTCGAGAGGTTGCCCTGTCAGAGAGGGCAACGGGCTTTGAGGCAGCCGCTCCCACAAAATGTGGGGATGAGCGCAAAAGTCCTGGTTTTGCCCTTCAAACCTGTGCTTGTGCGGTCAGATGAAACAACGGCGGGAATTGGAATTCGAATGTCACATCCGATTCAAGTTCTGGTCTTCCACAGAGCCCAGGCAGGCCTGCTGCGGGCTCGACGCCAAGGCAAGCCCTCCCTACAAACCCTCTCGTTTGCTCTCGAGCGGCGATAATAAAGGCATTGTAAAACACACGAAAACTAGAGGATCTTCTTCAGAGCCAAAACGCTTTTCCCCAACCCTGGCGCCGCCATCGGCAATACGCGCCCGGGGTGCGCAGACGCTGTTCGCAGCCCCGCTACCCGCAGCTCCGCTACCCGGTCTCGCGATCGGCAGCTGCTTGCGCTCCTCGTCCTCAAAGGCCTGGGGGTGCACGGGGTTGGTACAGAGCAGGGAGTAGGGATTCCGTAAGAGACAGAGAATAGCCGCACGGTGATGACTCATGCACGCACTTCGGGGTTCTACCTTTGTTGTAGTAAAGTACGGATGCGCCGGGGATCAGTTCTTTGACCTGGTCGTTCAAGGTTGAGAGTCAGGGGTCCTGGCGCCTAGATCCTACACCTGTAGGTTGCATGTGCTCGCATGCCTCTCCGCATGCCTCTGTCTTTCTCTGCGTGTGATGCACACATGCATCTGTGTTGACGGGAAGAAACCAAAGCATGCCAAGCAGAATATGCATATCAGAACACCTTGGCTCGTAGCTCAGGCTCCAGATTTTCGATTTTGATCTCTGCTTGCTGGGGGAAAATCGCGCAGCACAAAGGAGTGGAGACGACTAACATGATTCTGCCGCCGCATCCAGCCACCATGAAACAAGCACGTGCAGAAGAACACGCAAACGGGTCGGGGAATAAGGTAAGTTCCTTGCGCACACGGGCGGCAGGGTCCAAGGTCGACAGCGTGCCAAGGCGAGTGTGCAAGCAAGCGCGTGGGACGCAAGAAAGGAGACCTATTTCTATGAGGAAAGAGACGTACTACTATGGCAAAAGAGACCTACTACCAGGGGCATATCTGAGGGACGCAAGAAAAGAGAGGTGGTGAGACCCTGTGACGAGCGTGGTGACAGGCATATTCAAAAAGGGGTACGCCGTGAAAAGTCCTCTCTTCTCAAGGCCGGCCATGATGATTGGAGTGAACCCCATATTCGGCACCGCCATGATCACTCTTGAGGGCACCACCTGTGCGCGTGGCAATGCGTACGTGTGCATGCAAGCATGCAAGTGCGGGTTTGCGTGTGCAACCGTGTGTACGGTACAGGCAGCGGAGTTCAAGGCTCCACCGACCGACGCGCAGGAATGGAGGAAACGTTACAAGGCCTAGACGGCCTAGTAGGGCGTAGCTTTCCCTTCTATCCCTTCTAGCACATCTTGCGTTATGGACAATGGAGCACCTGGGCCACTGCACTCAAGGCGGCAGCCTTGCTCGTGCCCACCTCCACACCCTCAGCTGTTGCCACAGCAATGCCCTCCTTCAATTCCACTTGTCGCATCATCGGAATGTTGATGCAGTTGGCCGCTGCGATGGCAGTGAGCGGGACGAAGCGACCTATGATGCCTCTTGACAGCGTCGCGCTCCGGGCAATGGCCTTGTTCAGCCCCACAGCCACAGTGACAGAGCAGATTGTGGCGATGACATACGCCTGTGTTTGCGTGTCTATGGCTGAGAATGGGAGTGAGGCGGCGGGAGAGGAGGGAGGAGGAATGGTGGCGGGTGCGCGGGTGGGCAAGACACGAATACGAAGCGCTGCGGGGGGAACCTGGGCAAGCATTTCTGTTGTGACGGGCGAGGACGCGTTTCGGTTGGTGTAATTTGTTGTTGCGTTGAAGGTCTGGTTTACCCATTGCAAAATCACGGCAGCCTGCAGCGAAGGTATGTTCGGGTTCTCAGGCCGGCGGCACCGCGGGAGGAGGAGGGGGGCGGAGGGGAGGGGGCGGGAGGGACACACCGTGTTGGACTTGTACCACGTCATCATTGCGCTCGTGATTAACATGTTGGCTGGCACCTGCTCTCGGGACGTCAGTCGCAGCGGCTCACACCAATGATCTGCTGCGGAATGCTTTCTGATACCTGGCAGGACATGCGCCCAAGGAAGAAGTTCTTTTCGCCCGTCTGTGGATGGAACGCAGATTCATAGATGACCTTTGCGCGCCAAATCTGCTCCTCGGTCGTGCCAGATGGCTCCTTGCCGGCCCGATACTGGTCCAGCAACAGCTTCGCGCCATCGAGCTCTGCGCCCGGACCCAGAGCCACGCAGACCACAATGGCCGATTCGCGGCGTGAGAGCAACGAACTGGAGTTCGTCCGAGTGCTCGGAACGAGAGGGAGCGACAAGGGCGGCTGCGGCGGCGCGCGCGGCGGTGTGTGCGCGTGTGCTTGCAAGTGCGGAGGCGATTGCACCTGCATCCGAGCACAAAATCGTCCGCGGATCCGTGACCTCGAAAAAGTGGCGCGCCCTATGTGCGGGTGCGTGGGGTGCATGCAGCGTGCGGACGGCGAATCGGATGTGGGGTTCAGCACGCAGCAAAAATCAGACTCGCTGTCACACCGCCGGAGGCGGCCTCACGTGCTGTCGGCCACTCCGCAGGCGGTATCTGCGATTCGTAGCACTGGGTTGCGAAGACGGGCAGCGCGACAGAGCGGATTGTGAACACGGAACAGATGTGCCAAGAGGGAGGGAGGGCGTGCGGGATGGATCAACCTGCCCCAGTACGTGCTTTGGTCGTACCGCGGCCGTGACAGGTCAATGCGAGCTGCAAAGCAGGGTCCCCCGGTCAGTTGCACCCCAGCGTGCGCCCACGTGCACCGCTCTCCTCTCCCCTTCTCCCTTCCCCTCGCTTCCCGCTGCCCAGTGCGCTGCCACCGGCGCCTGCGGTGCCCCCTCGGCTTCATGCCCGCACCGCCCGTCGCACAACCCGCGCGGCACCGTACCTGGGTCTGCCATGCGTCCTTCCCTCGCCGCGTCCTTGCCCTCGGCCCACCCACTGGGGGGGGGCCGCTCCCCGTGTTCGTAATGTACCGCAACCGTTAGGAACACCCCATTGAGTGGAATATCAACCCGCCAGTGGCCCGCGGCCGGGGTGGCGGACAGGCGCGGCAGGCAGCAGCCGTGCCGTGCCGCCGGTGCACAGCGGCGCGAGCGCGGCGCGACTCAGGCCTGCGGGGGGGGGGCAACGGCGGCTGCGGCGTGGCCCCGGCGTGTACCGCCGGGCACGCCCCGCAGGCCCGGGTCGCGGTAACGGCGGCATGCAGCGGGGCGCGCTGGGCAGGGAGGATGAGCACTCGCCACCGGCGAGCAGCAGGTGTGCTGTGCGGCAGCGTGCAGTTGCTCGTCACGTCCGCGTGTCTGCCACATGGGCCGTGCGTGCGAGCGTGCTTGTGTGCGTGCGCTCCCGCGCCCGGTGGGGGCCAGCTGCGGTGGTGACGGTGTGGTGTGCGCAGGGCGAGGAATTCCGGCTCCGGCGCGTCGCACCAGCCGGCCACTGCGCTTCCCAGCGCTTCGAGCCTGGTACGAGTGCGTCGCGCTGCGTGCAGGCCGATCGGCCTGCACGCAGTCGCGTGCTGTCTGCGTCCTGGTTTCGAGCTGATCTGATCTCCCCTTGCCCCGCCGCCAGGTCGACTACTACATCTCGACGCCAAACGCCAAGAGCCACCAGCGGCGCAGCCCAAACCTCGGCAGCCGCGCCAATTTCTCTGGGATGTACAGGTGCATGGCGCCTGCGAGTGCACGCCTGCCGCACCCCTTGCCGCACGTGCCCTGTTGACTGGGAGATGCTGGCAGCGTCTGGAAAACTCCGACCAAGCAGTGGAGCGCCAGCAAGTCGCGGGATTCTTGCAGCCCCGGTGGGTCCACCGTTACTTCCAGCAAGGGCAGTGCGAATCGGGAGCAGGGCCCCTTCCGCGAGGAGGAGCTGAATGATTCATCGTTTGCTCGCCACTGGGGACCTGGGCGCGACGACCATGTTGTGCAGCATAAGCAAGCGCACGCAGGCTCCGGTACGAGCGAGCGAAACTCGACATTTACAGGCCTCGGGGTGCGGTCCTCAGGGATGTCTGATATGCGAGACGATTTTCCGAGTTCGAACGGATCGACGCGCGCAGCTGGTTCATCACCGAGGCCGGCGTTACGGTCGTTTGATGCGGTGGAGTCCCGCTCTCCGCGTCATCATGCAGCGTTGGAGGCCGTCATGCAGCAACAGCGGTACGAAGAAACGAGGCAACAGCCGCAAGGGACCAATGGCCTCACTCAGCGAAACATTACACCACCCCCTTGCGAAATTTCTCAAGCGCCGTCCCAAGGGCTCGCGAATCAGCAGTTCGCATCAGATCCCGAAATGGATGCAGAGGCGGGCAGCCAAGTGCCAGGCCTGGGACTTGTCATTTGCAACAAGTATGTGTCCATTTCTTCTCCGGGAACATTGCCCCCGGGAATGTCAAGCAGCGAGCTGCCTCACGATATGACAGTGGGCCTCGCGCACATCAAAAAAATTCTGCCGCATAGCCCTGCGAGCAGGTGTGATGCCTTAGCGGCTGGAGACGAGATCCTTGCCGTCAATTCGTTTTGTTGTCGAGGGCGAACGTTGGAGGAAATCGCATTGTACATGACGCCGACACCTAATCTTCACGACCATTTCGGGCGGCCCCAACCGGCAAAGCCAGTGCATATAATCTCACGACAATGTTCAAGCGCATCGCGCGGTGGGCTGCGGCGGGAGAGCTTGTTTCACGCCAGTATTGTCATCGACGAGCCCAATTATCCCGAGGACCTAGCAGAGTTGTTGTACGATACGCAACGCGGATTCCCGCGAGATGAAGATAGCATGGATCTTTGCGCAAGCTTGGGGGCTTTAGAAGAGGCGGTGTTTGACAAGGTGCTAACACCGCAGGAAAAGGGTCTTACTTCACGTCCCGCAGCACCTGGGAGGGGTGTGCGACACGATGGCTACCAGACCACATGGCGATCCTTCCCCATGATTTCTCTTTCGGTAATGGGCACATTGCCTGTCCTTTAGAATGTGATGAGGCGACCCGGGATTACCTGCCAGGAGTTTGGAGCACAAAGTGATTGGGAGCAGGAGTTACGGTTTATGCGGCGAAGACTTTTAAATGGTTTTTTCTACAGACAGACAGGGAGGTCGAAACACGGGGGCCCGTGCGCGTTGAATACACGCGCCGGCGCGTGTTTTCAATGATATCAGGAGGGATAGTTGTACTAGGGAGCAGGCCTGTTGACAGGGAGGAGCTGACATGCAATGCAAATGACTGATCCATGACAGGCACACGCTTGGAGACCGGCAGACGTGAAGACGTTTCTGGAGTGGGTTTTTTGGAGACAGGGCTCCGGCTTTTCGATGATCCCTTCTGAATACAGCAGGATTCCGACAGGCACACAGCTTCTGGCTATGTCAGATGAGAGTTTTGGATCTATGGGATTCACGCACGAAGAGGTCTGTTATTTGTTGTCCTCAAGATCACTGCCCGGCTTGTTCCTGCTTTTCTGGTTGTCTAGGCCCTGTCTTCTACCGGCACTTACCCGTTTTATCAATGCGCACAGACCCGCGTGATCCGCTGCGTGTTGGGAGTTTTGCGAAGCATAGCTCGCGACGCTGCTGCCTCTGAAGCGTCAAGGTGAATCTTCTGAATTTCCCATCTATACGGATTGTTTCCCTTTAACCCCTTGTCTTCCAACTTTCCCTATCTTCTTAATTTCCCGTCATACGGATTGTTGCCCTTTCAGTTAACCCCCAAGGGGGTGGGGCCCTGCCACATGCGTGCACGGGCAGAAATACATACGGATACAATAAATCGTCTAAAGTCCACACAACAATGAATTGCCACAATTGGTGCGTTTGATACAGGGCATTATCGTAGCCATAAATATTGAACGGGCTACACACAGTACCACGAACCCTTCTGCGTCAGAATCCTCCAAAATGCTTTCTCCCTTACAAAAAATCGGTCCTGTGAGCTGTGTGACAGTAGGTGGCAGCAAATATTCGGCCCGCATCCTCGAAAACAACAAATCAATCTGCATTGTCTGTCCTGTGCTGCCAGGAGTTGACCCAGCGGCCGGCCCGAGGGCCGCCCGGACCGGCGATGTAGCATCGCCGGCCCGCGGGCCGATTTGTGCGCCCGCGGGCCGATCCGGCCGATCCGTGTCCGCTTGGCACCTAATGTCACACAGGGCCATTTATCCACACGACAATGGTTTCGCTCTTTGAGGCCCAGTCACTCGGTCCGTAGGACCTGACGCTAACGCGTGACGCTTGTCAAGAACAGCTAGAGTAGCCACGGGCGTTTGAGCTTGCTTGAGTAAAGCCCGTGCAAATGCATGGAGTAGGGGGAGTCACGCGCGCGCGCTGGGCGGCGCAGGGCTGCTTGCGTGTGGGGTGTGCCGCGCGGCCCACCAATACACTAACCGAACCCATCTTCGCTTTCTCCCTGTCTCCCCATCCTCTCCTGAGTCCGAAAAA
>Ga0115006_10000850_pt1 | contig 17711 bp, 13 predicted proteins | sample ArcOceMetagenome_3_FD_88943 | JGI IMG/M metagenome (GOLD analysis project Ga0115006, IMG submission 88943) | Marine eukaryotic phytoplankton communities from Arctic Ocean - Arctic Ocean- Svalbard ARC20M Metagenome | ecosystem: Environmental > Aquatic > Marine > Oceanic | place: Arctic Ocean...
AAGGAACAATATTAGGTGGTTCACTTGATGTAACTGGTGCTACGGTATTAGCAAACACACTTAATGTTACAAAAGCTACTTCATTAGCAAGCACACTTAATGTTACAAAAGCTACTTCATTAGCAGGAACTCTTGATGTAAATGGCAATGCAACTTTCGCAAATAATGTACAAGCATTACAATTTTCAACATCTTCTGACAGAAATCTTAAAAAAGATATTCAATATATGGAGAATATTGATTGGAATACTTTCATGGCTTTAAAACCTTGCACATATTTATTTAACTCACAATCGGATAATGGTAAAAAGAATATGGGTTTTATTGCTCAGGAATTAAGAGAACAATATCCACTATTAGTTATAGGTACAGAACCAAACTTATCTGTAAAATATGCGGAGACAGTAGCATTATTAACAAAAGCAGTTCAAGACTTAAAGAATGAAGTTGAAGAATTAAAGAATCGTTTACAATAAATATTATTTTAAAAAATAATTAAAGATTCAAGATTAAAATTTAATATAATTAATTTATTTATTTTTATTCCAATAATATAATTCAATTTATATTATTAGATTTTTATTTTATAAACCAATAAAGATAATATTCTATATTTATAATGAAAGTAGAAGATTACAATAAATTACTTGAAAATACTATATGTGAGGGGAATATTAAAATAAACCAAAGAGAATTAATATATAAAATACTTTCCAGATATACTACTAACTATACCGTATTTAGAGAATTAATTCAAAATTCGGATGATGCACAATCCTCAATAATAGATATAAATATTTTTAAAGATAAAATTATTTTTTCAAATAATGGATTTAAATTCAGAGACATAGATTGGGAAAGAATAAAAACTATTGCTTATGGTAATACGGATGAAAATACTATCGGTTGTTTCGGTGTAGGATTTTATAGTGTATTTTGTCTAACAGATGAACCGATAATTATATCTAATAATAAATGTATTAAATTTATATTTAAGAATAATGAATTAAAAATAAAAAGTTTAGAAATTGAAAAAAATGATAAAACTATATTTATATTTCAAAAATTAAAAACTCAAGAATATGAAAATATTGATGATTTTATTATTTTTTTAAAAGATATTATAAAATGTACCAAAAATATAATAAATATTAATATATTAAAAGAAGATAATGTAATATATGCTATTAACAAGAAAAAGGAAGAAATCAAAAATATTGATATATATAATAATTATGATTTATTTGACAAAAACATTGAAAATGAAATAAATTATATAAAAATATTTAAATCTACAATTGAATCAGAAAACTATAAACATGTATATAATATCTTAGAATGTGAAGTTAATTTAAACTATACTAATTATTATTCAAAATTATTTAATATTAATTTTTCAAAGAAATTGCCAAAAAAAACAACTATTTCACTAATTTTTGAAAATTCACATCAATATAATGAAAATTTTTGTAAAGAACAAAAATTTATTAATGGGCACATATATATTGGTTTTAAGACTTTTCAAACTACTGGATACGGTTTCTCAATAAATGCTCAGTTTATACCAACGATTGAGAGAGAATCTTTAGATATGAATACAAATTCGTTATTTATATGGAATAGTAATTTACTCAAATTATCTGGTAAATTCGCACGAATATATTACGATACTATATTAGATTATAATTACCTAAATTATAATATTTTACCTACATTTTCGTATAATATTAGTACTCCAAATGATAAAATAGGTTATTTATTAACTGAAAGTATACTTAATACTAATAATGATAATTTATTTAAATTATATACGAACAATGGTTATTATGATTTAAATAATTTACTTTTAATAGATAATAGATTAATAACTAGAAATAATTATTTAATTAATTTAAATAATACAAATAATACAAATAATACAAATAATACAAATAATACAAATAATACAAATAATACAAATAATACAAATAATACAAATAATACAAATAATAATAAAATAAATATAGTTTGTGGTAATTTATTTAATATTCGGGATAGAACTTCATTTACTGATATTTTAGTTAAATATAATATACTTGAATATATATCGGTTACTGATTTAATAACAATAATACTCGCTGGTTTTATTAAAAATTATGATGATATTAATAAATTATTATATTGGTTAGTTGAAATTAAAGAAAATTATATTGATTTAGAAATTGATGTTAAAAAAATATTTGATTCTATAAATTATAATAATAATATTTTTTCAAATTATCAATATTACGATAATTTATGTAATATTACGCAGATTTTTAATAATAAAAGTATTATTCCAAAAAATTTATTGAATAATTTTAATGAAAATGAAATAGATAAATATTTTAAGATAAATAAAATACCATTTATCAAATGGTTTATTTTATTCCTAAATAATAGAAATTCGATAGTTATCAATGAATATTATAAAATAATAGAATTTATACAATCACAATTCTATAAACTATGTAATTCCGATAAAAATATTGTTAAAAAGAATATTGTTAAATTAAAATGTATACCATGTAAAAATATTAATAATGATAAAATAATTTTAAATTATCCCCAAAATGTTTTTATTGATAAATGTATTTATTTACCTTATAGTTATTATATTGATTTATTAAATCACAATATTGATAAATCCTTCTTAAAAGATATAGGTCTTATATCTAAACCCAATATTAATGAAATAATTAATTATGTTGATAAAGATATTAAAAAAATACTAGAAATTATCTTTACTTATTATGATAATTTAGATAATAATGATATTAAAAGTTTGCAAAAATATATTATATATAATACACAAAATGGCTATAAAAAACCTAATGATATATATTTCTATGATTCAGATTTAGAAAAAATGAATTTCAATATATTACGATGGGAGGGTGATTTAGATAATAATAGTAGAGAATATAGTATACTTAAACGTATTGGTATAATGGTTAATCCAAAATTTGAATTACTTATTGAAAAAAATGAAGAATTTAATAAATTTATGATAAATTATTTTAATAATAATATTAATATTTATTTGGATAATTTACAATCAATAGATAACTATAATATAATAACCACGGACCAAGGTTTAAAAAATATTTCTAATTGTTTTTTAAATAATTCTCCATTTAACTTTCCAACTGTATTGGATGAATATAACGATTTTTCAAAAAAAATTGGAGTTTTAAATTATGTAAAATTAGAATTAATAATTGATATTTTAATTAATAATACTGTTTTATATGAAACTTATTTTATATATTTAAATAATCATTCTGATGAACTAAACGATAATAATATTAATTTATTAACAGCTTCACTATTATTACCTAATGATTATGGAGAATTATTAAATATAAGTAAATTATATCTAAAATCTGACGAAAATATCAATATATATGGTAATATTTTAAATTATATACCGTATTCTAATAAAACTTATAATTTTTTTATAAAATGTAAAGTCAAATCTGAACCCGATATAAATGAACTATGTTATAACTTATCAATGAATTATGAAAGATATTTTGAATATAATAACATTAAAGATGGTAATATTGTTGATTATAAACTAAACAAATATAAAAATATTTTAAGATTATTATATGATAATTTTGATAATATAGATATTGAGAATATTGAAATAATAAAAGAATTACCAATATGGTTGAGCTATAAATATACTAATAATTCAAAAATTATAAAATTATTAAAAATAAGTGATATATATCTGGTTAACAGCATTTATTATGCGAAATGTTTTAAACCATATAGTTGTCCATATATAGATTATATTGAAAATTTATATGAATTATTAGGATGTATATGGATATCTGATTATGTTAAAGAAGATTGTGATTTATGTGGTAAAATATATTCTAATGAATTAACTGTAAAACTGAAAGAAAATATTAATAATAAAATTCCATTAATTATTAATTCCAAATATGGTAAATTTAGAAAAAATATTAAAAATAATTCAGAAGAAATACTTAAAAAAATTTCTATAAATTGTTGTGAAAATATTGAAAGAACATTGAGTTTTAATGGAAATATTATTAAAGATAATAATATACATTCTTTTTTTAAAGATAACACAATATATATAATAAATAGCAAAGAAATAGATTATTTTGATATAGGAGAAACAATTAGTAAAATTATTTCAAATAAATTCGTTACAGAAGACAACTATATTTTTTCTATGATATTAAGTAATAGTATTGAAAATTTAAAAAAAAAAGGGTTTCCAGTTAATAAATTATATAATTCTATTTATTATAAACAAGAATTAGAAATAGAAGAACCAGTAATTGAAATAGAAGAATCCATTTTACAAAAAGAAGAACCGGTTGTTGAAATTGAAGAACCAGTAATTGAAATAGAAGAATCCATTTTACAAAAAGAAGAACCGGTTGTTGAAATTGAAGAACCGGTTGTTGAAATTGAAGAACCGGTTGTTGAAAAAGAAGAACCGGTTGTTGAAATTGAAGAACCAGTAATTGAAATCGAAGAATCCATTTTACAAAAAGAAGAACCGGTTGTTGAAAAAGAAGAACCGGTTGTTGAAAAAGAAGAACCGGTTGTTGAAAAAGAAGAACCGGTTGTTGAAAAAGAAGAACCGGTTGTTGAAATTGAAGAAACATTAGTTAAAATTGAAAAACCAGTTTTTGAAATCGAAGAATCCGTAATTGAAATCGAAGAACCTGTTTTACAAATTGAAGAATCTGTTGTTGAAATTGAAGAACCCGAAGTTAAAATTGAAGAAACAGTATTACAAATAGCAGAGAATGTTGTTGAAACTGTTAAAAATATAGATAATATTATTAAAACTGAAAAGAATATTGAAAAAACAGAAGAACCGTTTATTCAAAAAGAAAAAGATATTGAAAAACAATTAGAGAAAATTAATAATTTAGAAAATATAAATAATAATGATATTCAAAATATATTTAAAAATATAAGTGATATAAAAAATCGAGCAATCAATAGATTAAATACCAGTAGTGATACATTTATTAACAATAGTTCTGTTTGTAAAGAACATGAAAATGATTGTACGTTTTGTAAAGAAATCAATATTAATAGTATGAAAAAAATAGAATTAATAAATATTAAGTGTAATGTTTATATTGAAGAAGAATGTCATGAAATTGAATATATAAATAATATAAATAATTTATATATTATAATAGATGATTTGTGTAACAAAGTTTTTGATATAAAAACTGAAAAAATTAATATATTTTATAGTAAAAATAAAGATATAATTGGATTTAATAAGAATAATAGTATATTTTTAAATTCTTTATTCCAAGATTTGAGTGATAAACCGCAAATAAATATGAGGATATTTTGGTATATAGTAATTGCTCATGAATTATCTCATAATTTAGAAAAATATCATAATAATATATTTAACAAGGTATTTGAAAATATTTTAATATCTACTATGACTGATATGATAAATTAATTTATAATTCATGTGGATATATATATTTTTTAAATTTAATATCTGTTTCGGTTAAAGCATGCTCAATAACATCCCAAATATTATCAACCATTATAACTTTAAAATTATCATTTTCAACAGGATGTTCACTTTCTCTTATTTTGATTAAATCGTTTTCATTTTGGCTTGGACATAATACTAAATTAGCACCAGCACGTTTCGCTCCTTCGATTTTTGAATCAAGTCCACCAATTGCGTGTACTGAACCATTTAAATCAATTTCACCCGTCATTGCTACATTATTTTTAACTGGAATGTCTAATAACACGGATAATACACATAAAGTCATTGCAGCACCTGCACTAGGACCATCCTTTGGAGTTGCAGCTTCTGGACAATGAATATGTAAACCGAAAGTATTTAATTTATCAATATTTTTTTTAATATCTTGTTGTTTATCTACCGGTATCAAATTCCAAGCAATAGTTTTAGCACATTTTACACTTTCTTGCATAACATCACCTTGTTGTCCAGTCAGAACTAGAGATAGAAAACTATCTGAAGGTGTTTTATATGTTTCAATTATAGTTAGTCCTCCTACTCCTGCGGAAGTTGCGTATAGACCATTTACTAATCCAATACGTGGTTCTTTAGTAATTTTTTTAATTTGGATTTTTGGTTTATTTGAAAATAAACACTCTATAAAATCTTTATCAATATTTATTGGAAATGTAAAAGCAGTATCGTCCATTAAATACCTTAGGTTTATTTCACGTATTATCTCAAATAATTTTTCCTTTAACTTTCTAGCACCTGCTTCAAATGTATAAGTATTTATTATATATTCGAGGATATCGTCATTTATATTTATACAATTTTTATCAATTCCTACAGTTTTATATATTTCGGGTAAAAGATGATTGTTGGCAACATTTATTTTATCAAAAGTATTAAGATTTTTAAATTTTACTCTATGAATTCTATCTAATAAAATATTATCAATTAATTCGGGATCATTGTAAGAAAATATGATAAGTGCTTTTGATAAATCTATTTTTATTCCTGCAAAATATTTATCAGAAAATTCATCATTTTGTGTCGAATCGGTCAAATGTGTTAAAATTCCAATAATTTCTTTACCGTGTTCTGTACGACTAACTTTATCTAATTCGTCTATAAATATAATTGGGTTCATGCATTTTGAATCCATTAAAATATCTACAATTCTTCCCCATGTAGAACCAACATATGTATAACTGTGTCCATCTAAAGTTGAACCGTTACTGGAACCACCTAAAGCAATAAATGAGAATGGACGAGGATTATTATTATTATCAAGTAAACACCTTGTTAGACCTTTTTTAGCAAAAGAAGTTTTACCTGTACCCGGTGGTCCTTCAAATCCAAAACAGTATCCTTTCATTTCACCATTTATCCATTGACCAATTATTCGTTCAACTTGAAGTTTTGCTTCATCGTGTCCATAAACTGATTTATTTAAATTATCTCTTATAGATTTCATATATTCTTTCTTTTGAATTTTATAATCCGACCATTCTATATACAATTTATTATATTCATCATTACTTTCTGTATTATTTAAACTTTTGTAATAATTATTTAATCTATTATTTAACATTATTTTATTTCCATTAACTGATAATTTCAGTTTTTTTAACATCTCTTTCAATTCATTAACCTTTAAATAATTTTCATTAAAATTATTTTCATTAAAATTATTTTCATTGAGTAAATTATTATATTTATAAAAGAAACTATCAACTGTAGTAACTTTTATATTATTAATATCTAACGAATTTAATAAATCAATATATTTATTTTTAATTTTTGAGTTTAATGAATTATTTATATATGATATGAATTTATTTTCAAATATATTAAAATAGTTTAATATATTTTCTTTTTTATAAAAACCAAATGGTATTTTAAGGATTGCATCCAAATATTGTTGAGCTTTTGCAGCACTATCTCCAGATTTTGACTGAACTTCTTTATATTTTTCCATTGCCTTTGATTTTATGGAATCATTCGCTTTCATTAAACATATTCTTTTTTCATATGGTATTTCACTCTCATTAAATTCTAATAATTTTTGAGAATATTTGTTAACTTTTTTTATTGCTATTTTAAAAAGTTTTTGTACAGACCAATGTAAACTATTGTATACTTGTTCTGCAAGCGGTTGTGGTTTCAATAAATAAGATTCACTAGATATCATGTCATACATAAGATATGCTAAATATTGTGTATCAGTATCATTATCAGTTAATAAAAATAATGTTAAAATAAATCTTTGTCGTTCTACATCACTTGTCAGAAAATCTTTTACTAAATTGGATATAGTTTTTGATTTTAATTTAACTAATTCGTCAAATGAATCATTGCATTTTTTTATTATATCAGAGTTGCTTAATACTACAAAATCTCTTAATAAAAGTTGTTCTAAAAAAGCAAATTTAAAATTTTCAGGAATATTCGAAATATTATTTAATAATTTAATTATTTGAGTATTTTTCACTCCAAATGTTCCACCAACCCGAGTTATATTCAGAGGGTCTTCTCTAAAAAAACCGTTCATACATAATATAATATTTTCTTGCTCGATAGGTATATAAAGTCTAGCACCTTGGATAGATTCAATTAAAGAACTTGGTTTGAAATATAATTGACTACATACTGGAAACTTCAAATCTTTAATTATAATTTTATCATGATTAAACATATTTTGCTGAATATTACTAGTTATACTTTTTTTAACAAACTCAATTAATTGATCTGTATTTTCACTATTTTTAATTTCTTCTAAACTAGTATTTACAATATTATTAAATTTTGGAGAACCATTTGTAGTATATATATCACATGATATAGGTACAAAATTATTATTATAAAATTTAAGTAATCTATATGTTGTATCATCATTGAATATTATATCAGTATTTGCAATTAATTTAATAATATCATTAATACAACTCATACCACAATCTTTACATAACTCAATTAATTCGAACTTAATATTAGATATCATTTTTAATAAATTTTCCATTTTAATATTATAAATTTTTATAATATTTAATGGATATGCAATAATTTTATATTGTTCAAATATGCTATCCAATTTTATCATGTAGCTATTATATTTGTTTTTCGAGAAAATATCTAATATTAAATTATCATGTATCTGTGTCATGCAACTGTTTATTAAATAATAAAGACTATTTAAATCTGCGTTTATCTGTTTGAATATTTTAATCTTAAATTTCACAATATTACGATACCAATTTTGAATAATTATAATATCTTTAATATTTTCTTCAGAAATCATTATTATATATAATATATTTTTTATAATTCCTAAAATTATAATTATTCATTTAACTATAAATATTTATATTTATATTTATATTTATATTTATATTTATATTTATATAAAGTAATTTAAAAAATAAATCTAATAATAAGATATTATGGAATCAAGTAAATCATCAGAAATAATGCATATAGATTTTAGGAATTGGAAAAATAAAATTGAAGATAATATGCTCAGAACTATAGGTATAAAACCTGATGATTTACCTGATTATATGTATTGGGATGCTTTTTCGAGAAATGAAACAGTTCAGAATACCATGAATGATTACTTCAAAAAAAATAATAACCATTCGTTATATTATTATTGGTTAAATTATATTAAATCTATATATATTAAAAATACAGGTAATCAACTTAAATATGATAATGTGAAATATAAAATGTTATTTAAAAATAAACACTCCTGCTACAATGTCGTCGATTCATTAATTTATTCATTAAATAACAAAAAAATTAAATATGTAAATTAAATAGTCTTATGTTCATTTATATAATTGAATGAATTATATAACATATCCAATGACATATTAATATAATTACTTACATTACCAACTATATTTCCATATGATGAAGGTGAATTATTACCTTCATTATAACAATTTTGAGCTGATTCAATTATTATAAAATCATTATTATCTAGACTCTTGAATATTGGTGAACCATTTATATAGTAATTCGAATTTATATAGTTATCTTGAACATTTTGGTCATTATTAATATTAATTGGTTTAGACTTTTCAATATTAAATTTCCCATCGTTATCACTTTTATTATCTTTAATTTGTGAATTATCAAACCATTGGTGGATAAAAAAATCATTCCAAGTTATACGGTGTATTGGGTCATTTGTAAGTAAACTTTTAATAAGATTTTTACAATCATTTGAAATATTTATTTTTTTGGGAAAATTAATTTCGCTAGTATTAATACATTTCATTAAATTAGTTAAATTATTACCATTATATGGACGAATACCAAAAATAATTTCATATAAAATAATACCGATTGACCATAAATCTGACTTATTATTATAATTATTATCACAAATAATTTCAGGTGCCATATACAATGGAGTACCGCATAAAGTATTTAACATTTTATTAGATTCAAAGTAACGAGCAAAACCAAAATCACTAATTTTAATAATATTATCTTTGGTTATCATAATATTTTGCGGTTTCAAATCTCTATGAATTATTTTCATTTCATATAGATATTTTAATCCATTTACCAATTGTGCCATATATTTTTTAGCATATTTCTCTTTCATTGGTCGTTTATTTAAAAATTTATATAAATCTCCATTTTCACAATATTCTAATATTAAATATATAAATTTTTCTTTATCAAAATATATATCATATAATTTAACAATATTTGGGTGGTTTATTTTTTTCATCAAATTCATTTCACTATTAATTTGATTTTTTAATTTTATATCTATATTTACATATTCTATGCGTTTTACGGCTACCTCTTTTAATGATTTTTTATGAAAACCTTTATATACAGATGAGTATGAACCTTTCCCTATTTTCCCTTTATAGCAAACATAATTTCCAATATTGAAAGTTTCCATTAACTAATATTGAATAAGAAATTATTTATATAATTAAATATTAATATTTAAGTAATACCCCATTTTTAAATATAATCTTCTTTTTTAATAACATGAAATGTTTGATAAAGTTTATAAAATTGAGAAGAATAAATTTTTCGAATATTAAGTAATTTTAATAATTAATATAATATTCACGGCAAATAGATAAATTAACTAATTTATTAAAATGATATTGGTGTCTAATGATATTTCTTTACATTATTTGCAACTAATAATAAAAAAAACAACAGTATATTAACTATTTAACAAAATACAAATTGTCAAGATTATTGATTAAAATGAATATAGCAACAAGCAAAGTAAATTTGTGAAATAAATAACTATCATCAGTTTTTACAATACATCTTTTACCAAGAGAACAATGACTATATTCCATAATCATAGAAGGTTGCATAGATATTTCATCTAAACTAATAATTTTATTTATTGGATATTTATCAACTTCTTTATAAAATTTATCTAATTCTTTTTGGTTATCTATAGGTTTCCCATATCTTATTTTAGGGAAATGTTCATGGCTAGTTATTTTTCTTGTCTTGTTATTATCTCTTAAAACATTATCTAATTGACGAGGCGTAATACTAAAATCTATATTTTTTCTTAACTAATTTCGATAATTCATGTAAAGTTATTTGTTCATTTTCCTTTAACTTTTTGATAGAATATTTAACTTGTTCTTGTGTAACTTTATATAAAATTGTTTTTATACAAATGTCTTTAATTGATTTATCTGTTTTATATCCATTTATCCATCTTGATAGTGATTGTTTATTATATTCAAACATTTCACATACCTAAACCATACTGATTTTACTTTAATTGCGAATATAATATGTTATAAATTATATTCGCAATTAAAGTAGATTATTTTTAAGAAAATGGGTTTATTTAAAATATATGAATTTAATTAATTTTTTGAAAGCGAATAGTACAAACCACTTATCATATACCAGATTATATATATTATTGGAAAGAAAAAAGCAAATATTGGAGTTATTATTGAAAATACAGTTAAATTGGGTAATGGATTACCCATGTTATTTCTTGTAAATGCGAAATATACTGCTGCAATAATTATTAAACTATTTATAAGTTGTAAAAAAAATCTATTTAAATAATATAAAATTGATACAGGGTTGTCCTTATTCGTTGCTAATGTTTTTTGGGCACGAATCCAATGTGAATTATAATTTAGAAACGGATATGGATATTGTGTATTTTTACCGGATTTCCCCTTATAACATTCGTCATGAAAACCGTGCCACTCTTTTAGATAGCAAAGTATTGATTTATTATTTTCTTTTGAATTTTTCATTATTATATTATACTTAAACATAATTTTTTAATTAAAAAATAATATTAATATTAAAATTATTAATGCGTAAAAAAATATAATAATTAATATTATGCTTATTTATATAATGGCATCAGAATCTATCAGTTTCCCAAATGAAAAAACTTTTAAACACGCAGCAAAACTAGCAATTACTAAAGATAAACCTATATTATTCGACCATTATGTTGATTCTATGAAAGGAAATGTTTGTATAGGCAAACTGTCCGAAAATGAAAATATAATATTTAAAAGTAAGGATGAATATACTTCACCTATTATAAATATAAATAAATCAAATGACGAATATATTGTCGAAACCGAGAATTCAATATATTTAATTTCAGCAAATACTAAAATTAAAAAACTTTCTAATAAATAAATTATCAAACTTTGTTATATATTCTTTATTAAAATCAAGTTATATTATATAAATTTTTATATTTTTTAAGTAAATAACTATTCTTATTTAATTATAAAACAACTATAACAATTTATTATATTATATTTTTTAATACTTAGATATTTAATATATTATGACTTCCACTTTCTATTTTACCAGAATTAGTTATTTTAATAAACTCGATATTACCTTTTCGTAATTCTATTATATTTTTTGAACCAACATAACTCATTCCACTTTTAATACCCTTTATTATTTGATTTAGAATTGATTGAACATCTCCCTTATATTCTACATATCCTTCAACGCCTTCTGGGCACATTAAATCTATTTTCTTACCATATCCTATCTTTTCATTTTTTAAATTATTACTTATATATCCAGCCATACCACGTATCATTTTCATTTTTTTCCCATTTTTAATTATTATTTGCCCAGGTGTTTCGTCTGTACCAGATAAAAATCCACCCAACATTACACACGATGCTCCTCCCGCAATACATTTAAATATATTTCCTATTTTCCCATTATGACCACCATCTCCTATTATGGGTATATTATATTCCTTCGCAGCCTTACTGCATTCAATAATCGCACTTAATTGTGGCATACCACAACCAGTTATAATACGAGTGGTGCATATACTACCCGCTCCTATATTTACCTTTATAGCATCTGCTCCACATTCTGCTAAATATTTAACACCTTCTTTTGTACAAACATTTCCAGCAATTATATCTGGGCATCTCATATTATTCGAATTACAATATTTTTTTAAATTATCAATTGCTTGTCCTACTAATAAACTATGTCCGTGTGCTACATCAATTACCAATACATCTATTCCAACTTTGATTAATTCGGATGCTCGTTGTAAATAGTCATCATTAACTCCAATAGCAGCACCACATAATAACCGATATTTCGTATCCAATGATGCTTCATTCCTACTATATTTATGTAATAATAAATCTTTTGCTGTTATTAAACCAATTATTTCATTATATTCATTTATTACTGGTAATTTCTCAACCCTTTTACTTATCATAATTTTCAAAGCAATATCTATATTAATATTTATATCATCTGTACAAATTAATTTTTCAAATGGTACCATTATATCTTTTACTTTAATTATTTTATTATCTAATATTTTTGAATATAATATATCTCTTTTTGTAACTATGCCTAATAATATATTAGATGTATCTCTAACTAGAAAACTACTAACGTTTCTTTCATTCATTTGGTCTTTAAGCACTTCTATAGTTATTTCTGGATGAATAGTATATGGGTCCGTTATACAATAATTCGTATATCTCTTAACTTTTTCTACCATTTTTACTTGTTCTTTTATTGAACAAAAACGGTGTATAATACCTATTCCTCCAGTTAATGCCATTTTTATAGCCATCGGACTTTCAGTTATAGTATCCATGTTTGCTGATATAATTGGAATATTTAATTGAATATTTTTAGTTAAATAACTTTTTATACTTACATTATCCCTACTAGTTATTTCAGAATATGTCGGTTTTATTAATACATCGTCAAAAGTTAAATATTCATTCATTCTGATTAAATTATTTTACCATTTTTACTTTTATATAATTTATTTATTTATTAATTCGATATCTTTTATTTCTTTAGGTATAATTTACAAGAAGTTTACTATTTTTAACTAAATATTATATAAAGCAACCTATTGTAAAGTAATAATTTAACACATCAATGTTTTAATCTATATTAAAAATATTCTTCTATATCTTGATAAATTTGTCATTTGTCAAGATATAGAAGAATATAGTATTATTATTTTTTACATCTATACAAAATATTTGACATTGTATTAAATTATTCGTTAAATTATATTTATTATTTATATTTGTTATATTAATTGTATAATATTAAATGGATAAAAATGATTGGAGTATATCACGAAAAGAAGGTAAAGAATTAATAATTGAAGTTTTTAAAAATATTATTGAAGAAAATGATAATGTTGATATACATACAATGTGTGTATTGATGAGTAAAGAACTAAATTATAATGGATTTTTTATTTATAGAAATGGTAAAAGAAGAAATTTAAATAATTATATGAAAATTGAATTTGAAGGTATACATTCATTTTTGAAGAAAAATGAAAATATATTTAAAATAGTAAATGATAGATATATAGAATTAATATAAATATAAAAAAAAAGATTAATTATATTCATAATTCATAATTTATAACCCATCATATGTTAATGGAGTATTTTTCAAATAATTATAAAATTGGGTTTCTTTCCAATTTCCATCATAATTTACTTTATCTATGCATTTGAATTTATTAGTACAATCTTTTAATTTATTTTTTCTAACCTCTTTATTGTATTTTTTTTTTAAGTTGAACTTTCCATCTGCATTTATTAAATTATAATTACAATTTGAATATAATTCTTTGGTAGAGTTTTCTTTTATGTAAATAATAAATATTATTACTATGAGTAATATAATAATGATAATTTTCGTCATATCTTATATTTTATATAAATAAATTTAATTAATATTTATTTTAATTAATTAATATTTATATATTATACTATTAAATCTTTTCTGTGTTTTTATTATAAAGTATGTTTAGTAATTTTTTAAGAAATAAATCTAAAAGGTCCCCCGATTATTATAAATACCGGAACGATAAACGGACTTCTTATAATACTAATAGATTATATAGTAAAACTAAAAGTTTAAAAACAAATTTAAATGAAAAATTAGGCGAATTAGAGAAAAGAGATTATATAAGAAGTATTAAAAATTGGAAAATGATAATTAATGGTTTTGAAGATAAAATTAATGAAATAAATAAAGATATACATAATTTAAAAAGTAGGTCATTATATGACAATAAAGATTGTGAGAATATCACTAAAAGGAAAGATAATGAAATTGATAAAATGCGTGATAAAATTAACGAACTTAAGAATATTATTGACAAATATAAAGATAAACTTCGGGATAGAGAACCGAATAGAGATAGATATATAGATAAGGACTCTGATTATAATAAAAACTGTTTAGAATTGATTAAACTTCGTCAACAGAAATTATCTAAAATATCCAAATATTATTGCAAAGATTCTAGAAAAGATGAAATTAAGAAAAAGTTAAGAAAAAGTGATATTATTGATAGGAATATTAAAAGAATTTTATCGAATGCCGAATCAATATCTAAAAAGACTAAAAATTCAGATAATCGTAAACTTAGACAAAAACGATTCGAAAAAAGAGAAAGAGATAATATTTTTGATCTTAATCAAATTGAAAAAATATTAAATAAATTAAATATTAATCGAAGAAAATTATTCGGAGAATATAATAAGAAATTTTCGAAAATGTATAGATATAAAGAATGGCCGCAATTTATAAAAAAAAAATATATACATATTTTACGAGAATTTATATATAAATTATATATAGGTGAGGGTATTACTTATAGTTTTTTGAGTGAATTTATGTTGTTAGATTAATATTTATGAATTTCTACTTGAAATATTATATACCTCATTCCATGGAAGATTGAAATATTTATTGGAATCTTTTATCAATTTATATACTTCTTTTATATTTTCGGGTTTATACTCAATCTCTTTATTAAATAGTCTATTTGAATTATTGTTAATTTCTGTGTAATAATATGTATCTTTATTATAATCTAAGCTTTTTCGGAATAATTTTGATATCCACATATTAGATTTTAATATATGAGTTTTATTTTGAGACATAAACCATTTATTTTTAACCATTGATGAAAATCCATTTATATCCAATAACACTAATAAAACCTTATCTTCGTTCCACAATAAAGTATTATTTTGTGATAGAAAATTATTTACTGTAATTATTTTATTATCATAATCTCGTGTTCCTATATATCCCGCATCAAACTGGTAATATTTGGTTTTACTTTCAATTATATTTTTTTGGAATATTCTTCTTCCAATATTTAAAAAATCATAATTTGGATAATTATAAGAATTAATTATATTTTCCATATCATGTATACACCCTTTTAAAAATTTACTATTTTTATTTGAACCATAAATTTCTGTATTAGGATTATTGGGTGTATTCACACAACGATATATATTTGAATTACAAGAAAATCCAATAAAATCATAATCATTTAATTTATTTTTAAATATTTTTAAATTTTTCATTATTATACTGGGTTTTAACCATATTCCACCATATTTATATAATAATAATAAACTAACATAAAACATTTTCTTTTCACTATCTATATTAGTAATATTCAGATTGGGTAAATATTTTTTTATATTACTATTATTTAATACGCGTATATTATAATCTTTATTACAATGTTTATATACTGTAGTAAGAGATAATTTTAAATAATCGGGTATTTCTTCGTTTTTATAATTATATTTATGATAATTACCTAAGAAAATCCACAAAAATGGTTTAGTTTTAAATTCTATTAATTTAAATTTTTCACAATTTATATTATCGTTTATACAATTTGAGTCTGAATCTGTTTTATTCAATTCATATGGATTACATAACTTGCATTTATCTAATAGGTTATTAAATGATTCATCATTTTCGAATATTTCAAAATCTTTACAAAGTATTATTAATATAAATATTATTACTAATAATATTATTCTATTCATTATTATAATAGATATATTAGAATTTAATTTATATACAAAATAATTATTTATTAATAATTATATATAAATGAAAACTATTGAAAAATTAACTGCTATATTAAAAATTATTGATTCATTAAATATAAATTTAACAGATAAAGTTGGTACATTTAGAAAATTTAAAAAAAATATACAAGATATAATAAAAAATATTACATTTGGTATTATAAGTGAAGAAAGTATTAATATTGAAAAAATTTCTAATAATATGAATAATTTAATTTTTACCAACACTTCTGTAATTTCGCAATCAAATAAAAATGGGAAATTTATTAAAAATAGAATTATTAACCATCAACTAAATATTGATGGGAGACCTCAGGAAATTGATTCCAGTAATAAAGGGTTAATTTTTTTTGATAAAAATAATGATATTATCGATTTAAGCAGAAATGATTTTGAAACTCCTGAGAGGGGTATATTAATTCAAAAACTATGGAAAATTCCAATTAATAATAGTTTATATGGCAACTGTATTATTACCGATACATCCGACCCACAACTGTCATCAATCACTTGTTCACAATTAGCATTAGTACTTGCTGATGCGCCAGATTCTGCTTGTGAAATTATTGATTTATCTCACATTACTTTAAATCAATTTGTAGAAATTTTTAGAAATGCAAACTCAAATACAGATAATTTAAGAGATATTTCTAATTTGGGTTTAAGTAATTTTAGTTTCGAAAATTTTGGATTAGTAGCGAGAAATATTACTGATATAGATATTTTTAATGACCCATCTTTACAACATTTATCAA
>Ga0115006_10000851_pt1 | contig 17708 bp, 12 predicted proteins | sample ArcOceMetagenome_3_FD_88943 | JGI IMG/M metagenome (GOLD analysis project Ga0115006, IMG submission 88943) | Marine eukaryotic phytoplankton communities from Arctic Ocean - Arctic Ocean- Svalbard ARC20M Metagenome | ecosystem: Environmental > Aquatic > Marine > Oceanic | place: Arctic Ocean...
AAGAGTTTTAAATTTTTTTAACTCGTAAATCATGGTTTAGCTTTCCCACTATCACCGAATCCAAGAGTATCTTTTTTATACTCGATCCAAGTATAATAATAATGCTCCTTATGTGTTAATACCAATAGTTCCTTAACATTGTAACGCATACCACAATTAACCATCTATCCCTCTGAGGCTATGCCAACCCACATGGAGCGAATCACACACAGTCCTCGTTCGATCCTGTAAAGTTATTATTATTACGAGTATTCCATAGTATTCCATATTATCGAGTATTCCATGCATATATATATATTAATATTACATAATAAATAATAAGATCATATTTGAAAATGAAGGGCAGATGAAACAACATAATATCATATTATTATGGAAATATGCATGTATATATGGTTTATTATTTGTTTATGATTAGTTTCTATATTTATTAGTTTCCCATATACGAAGGTATTAAATAAGACTCTTATTACATGTCATGATATATTACTCGTACCGCGGGGTGTTACGAAAGTCCGTCACGTTCTGAGAACATTCCTGGGTGGAGAGTCGTCGCATCGAGTCGGCGGAACCTGAGCACTAAGAGCTACAAGATGGACAAGAATATTGTCGCCAGCCCCGGCTTGAATGCATTCTGGAGTCGCGCCGCATCAGATAGGTCTGGTTTCCTTGACACACCTAGCGTTGACTCGAAATCCGAGTTCGCCTATACAGGCGGAATCCTCGAGCGAACGGTATTCATTACGCCGGCTTTCATTTCCATCTTCATGATCTCATTCGTGACCTTCTGGGGAGCGCGCTTGTCACCTGCTTTGACCGTACTATTCATTTGCTGCTACATTTCGTATGGCTGGGTGAAAGGGTTACACTCGGCCTTTTTTTCTCTCTTCGTCGGTATCCCTCGCTGTCACGCATACAAGAGTGCCAACTGGAGTGAGCTTGCAAAAAGCTCTCGCCTCCAAAGTCCTATATTAGATAGAGCATTCGGTCCCTTCGGCCCGGTCTACAAACACGGACAGATGCTTCGAGCCAATGATCCAAGCATTCAACCTTCAGCCGAAGGAAACGAGCAAGAAGGACTTTCAGCGAAGTTTGACACAATAGTTCACGTGTGTGTGATTCCGACTTATAAAGAGCCTCTCGGTACCCTTCGGAAGACTGTTAGTACATTGAGTGCACAGACATGTGCAAAGGAAAAACTCATAATTTGCATGGCAACTGAAAGCCGCGACCTTGAAGCCCCTGAGAAGGTCAGAGCCTTGTTAGCTGAGTTTGGTGATAGCCTTCTGGGATTTTTCTACACAAGCCATGTCCTGGCCCCGGGCGAAGCAGTTGGAAAGTCATCCAATACCGCTTGGGCAGTCAGATGTGTTAAGCATACATTAGTTGATGTTTGGGATTTCGCAGAAGAAGAGGTGCTCCTCACAATATGTGATGCAGACACGTATTTTGACCCACAGTTCATGGACTGCCTTGCTTACCACCATGCGCAAGACCCAACTCCATACAACACCACGTACCAAGGAGCTGAATGTTTCTTTCCAAACATTTGGGCTGTTCCAATAATAGTACGCATCAAAGCTCTCATTGACTCCGTTGGCTTTCTTGGACAACTTTCAAGCCCTTTCAGTCACCCGTTCCCGTTTGCAATCTACAGCCAATCACTGCGCACAGCAGTTGACTGTGGTTACTGGGATGTGGACATAATCCCTGAAGATTGGCACCACTTTCTTAAGTGTTGGTTCAAAAGAAACGGAAATTTCCGCGTCGTTCCCATATTTTTGTTTATGGGAAATGATGCAATTGAAGACGATAACTGGTTGGCTGCAAACAAGGCCAGGTACACGCAGGCAAAGCGGCACGCTTGGGGTGCAATAGACCTCGCGTACATCGTTTGCCAGTACGTTAAAAATGCAGAAAACGTGCCATTGTACAAAGTTTATAAACTTTTCGCGCATGCAGCTGAGCATCACATCAGCTGGACGCTCTATTGGATAACCGTAATGTTGGGCTCTTTAGTGAGCACTCTGGTTAACCCCGTGTTGGAAACATATCCTTTTGGAATTGGGTTACGCAAATTGGCGGTGTTATGTTTTCTTCCCATGATGTTTGCGACTACCATGTTCATGATTGGAGACTTTTACATTAGAATGTTCCTCGTCAATGATCGCCGTCACTTCGAGGCCAACGCAGCACCCATGTGGTGGCAAGTACTCTCTCAAATTCAATGGCTTTTAATGCCTGTTGCTGATCTGTTCTTCGGCTCTTTGGCTGGTCTCGATGCGCAACTGCACATGGCAGTACAGCCAACGATGAAATATGAGGTCTCCACTAAGGTGGCGAAGGCGGCGAAATAGGAGCCAAATCGACGAGCTTTGCTGGCTTGCGCGTAGTGTTTGCCGCTCGCCGCGCCGCACTGAATTCACCAAAAAACAGGCGTATTTCACGGATTCTGACATACGGTTTGACAGTAGTGGTACATACATGTGACAAAACTAATTCCAATATATATTATCGAATATAAAGAATATTAAATATCATAGAATATCTATTTACGTAACGGTACGAGTTTCATTCGTAATAATAATAATAATAAGTTGCTGTGCTATATATGTGTATTATTGTATACGTAACGTTACGTAAACATCCATCGGCATTTTTTGCTTTTCTGTGATTAATCTGAAGTCACAAGTCACTTAAAAGAAAATTGGTCAGTTTCGTCCGTTGAAGAAAAGTTGCTCCGAGAGCCCCACTCCACTCACTGCGTTCGGCGCGGGCGAGCATTTAAGAAGGTGATTATCGTCGCGGCATCAAGAACGGTCCTCGTCCTTCTAGTGTATCGTATTCTCGAGATTTCTCTTGGTTCTGGAAACGGTAAAACCAAAGTGCACCTCGAATAGTTGAGCCGTTTGGTAAAGTACCATGGACAGCCAGCAACTCGCGCGACTAAAACGAAAACTCGACGCCCTCGATTACGATGGCGACTTGGACCCAAAGTCAGCCCATTTAGTAGAGATGGTATGTTTCTGATGATGCCACCCACCTTCCCCAATTTCAACCTGAGAACAATTTCAAACCGCGCCGCGCTCTTTCAAAACTTGGCTGTGACTTTTGACCAACCCAACCCTTTTATTACGCCTTGCCTGTGATAGCTTGTCGATGATTTAGTCAACGCCACAAACAGCTATCGCTCGCTCAAGCTTCGTACGACTAAGCAGAGCAAAGAGATCGAGAACTTGCAGTCAAAGGTGTGTTAAACGTTGTCAAAACTTTCCAAATTTGCTGCAGTTCGGATATGACTCTTCTTGAGCGAGCAATCTATTTTTATTGGTGACTCACGTTACCAACGATTATGCTTCCTAATGTACCGTGCAGATGGAAGCTATACGGCGGGAGAACGGCGCTGTCCTAAAGGAAAATAGCCTCCTTCATATGGAGCTCATCAAGAAAGATGAAACTTGCAATGAAAAAGTTCGCAGAGCTCTTGCTGAAATGCACAAGCTTGAAAGCACCGTATCTGAGCTTATTTTTTGGAAGGAACAGGCCAGCCAACGTTACATCCAGCTCGAGAAGCGGCATGATGATGCGAAAGATAGACTAGACGCACTCACTTCTGGCAGTTGTACACTGACAATGTCAAATACACACGATCCAGCAGCTCAAATGGATCTGACAACCGTGCTCGGCAAATCTATCGGTCAGTTCAGTCATGAGGAAACTTCATCCAAAGCCTGTTTTAACGGTGCAGACGATCGCGCAGCAGCACTTCAGGAACGCCTTGTCGGAGCCGAAAGTGAGCTAATGCGCATGCATAAGGAAGTGGCGGCAGCAAACACAGCAATCAAACTTCGAGAAGGGGAGGTTAGACGTCTTCATTTTCTTCTCGATGACGTTGTCTGCACAGAAAAGTTAACGGACAAGATGCACGTAGAGACTAAAGACAATCTCATCGCGTCTCTTTCAGAGCAAGTGAAGACTCTGACCACACAGATGATGCTCATTGAGTCAGGTGATCTGAACACTGCCAAAAGTGATCATACGGAAACAGAACAGATTGAAGGATATGATACTCTACCATGGCAGTCGGGAACCATGCGCAAAACACCGGTGGAGCTTGATGTGAGTCGTGCGGAAGCTGAGCGAACATGTCACGAATGTGACGAGAAGCTCCGATCTGCCTTGAATGAGGCTGCTTCATTGCGAGAGGAGATCGCTAGGTACATTTCAGAGCCAAGTGTGACTTCACTGCACCCTGAACTGTCATTGAAGAAAGCTGAAGAGATTCATGGTAGCCGCGTGGAACATACGTCCGATCAACATGTCACTTCACGCGATGTGGATAACAATCGTACACGAGAAGCTGAACAACTTCAAGGAGAGTTGCGAAGGAAAGTTGCGGCAACCAATCAGGCTCGGCATAATACTGAGATGCAATCTGCCTTTGCAATTGAAGAGGCAAAACGAGCGCAAAAGCTGATCATCGAGGCAGGTCAGGAACTTGAACAGGTGCAAAAATTCGCCGAAAGCTGTAATAAACGACGGGAAGAAAGTCTGTCTGCAGCCAAGGAGGCTGCTGAGTTGCTTGCAAAGCAAGAGGCGACAATTCGTGAGCAAGCTGCAGATCTTGAATCTCTGCAGCAGAGGGTCATGCTCGCAGAGACCGAGAAACATCGATTACAAAGCATGATCATCCTTTCGTCAGAAAATACCAATACACAGAGCTCAACGCAGCGAGTCGGAGATGTTGAAGTGCACACCCTTGTTTCAGCAGCAACTGGGCTAGACCCAACTTCTGCGAACGCCAAGACTTCCCGCAAAATCACACCCGACGTTGAAGAGCTGAGAACAACATTAAAACCAGCGAATGAAAGCGCCGTGCACATTGAATCGCACCTGGCTGTGAGCATACGGGCTAATGTTCGCTTGCAACATCTTAACAACGAACTCGTGCACGAACTTGAAGTTGAGCGTGACGCGCGAAATCAAGCGCAAAGATCATTGCGAGTCGCTGAGGCTGCAGCCACTGCAGCTTGCGCCGAACTAGAAAAAGCATTTTCAGATAACCGACGAAACATTCTTGAATTGAAAATGACTGTCGTTGAACGCGATGATGCACGTTTTGATTTTGAGACAATCGCTGAGGTGCTCCGTGTTGAGCGCGAGACGCTCCAAGCTGAAATGGAAGCTGCGCTAGGAGCGAACAGGGAAACCGAAAACTTTTGCCAAGAAATCGATAAACTAAAGACCGTAGTGCACGGCTTGGATGCTACGCGAGAAAAGCTAATGCTGGAGCTTAAGAAAGCGAACACTGAGAAGCTATGCGCTGAAATTTGCAGCAGCAATGCAAATGTACTCACAGCTGCAGAACGTGCAAAGGTCAATGACGCCAATGCAGAAATTGCGCGAGCTAAAAGTACTATCGTGTCACTGAATGCTGAAAAGGATCGCCTTGAAACCCTCCTTGATGCACGCACAGAAGAGCTTGCCGCCGCCAATGCACGCGCCACACATCAAACACAGGCAGCGGAAGATGCTCTCGGTGCTGTTGCTGCTGCTGAGGCACGATGCCTCGCTGCTGTTGAGGTGGACAGCGACATGTCTCGTCGTATTCGCGTTGCAAATGATAAGTTGCACCAGATGAGCCATGCAGAACATGATCTCCGCAAAGAGGTTAACGCTTTACGGGAAGAGCTCCGGGCAGTTGGTGAAGACTTGGCAGCAACGACGCGCGAACAACAAATGATTAATGATGACCTCGTCAGCTGTGCCAGCGAACGCGATCAGCTTTCCCTAGAACTGAATGAAGCGAGGGCATCAAACGCAAATTCCGACGCCATGTTCAAGGCTGCCAGAAGAGAAGTGGAAGATGTCATCGCAGCATACCAAGAGCTGGGTAGTGAAAATCATCGTCTAAGTGCTGCTGCCTCAACGCTCGAACGGGCTAATCAGCGTGCAACCCTCGATAGGGACGCCAGCGATACTGCGCTCGAAAAAGTGCATGCCCGGGTTAGAGTTTTGGAAGAAGAAAACCGGCAGTTTGTTATTGACATCCAGGCATTCGAACGGCAGGTTGAAAGCCTTTCCCGCGCACTGGCAAACACTGAGCACACTGGTGTTAGTGCAAACCAGGAAACGTCACAACTGAATACACAGCTTGCAGCTGCGCATGCACTAGCAACAGAACTCGGACGCGCACGTGATCAATTGCAGAGGGATCTGGCCGCAGCAGATTCAAATCTGCATGTCATGCGCACAAGGCTAGCTGATTCTCAAGGTGAGAGCGAGACAGTCAGCCAACGTTTGCGCATCGAGACAAAACGTGTGCACGAACTTGAATCATTGCTCGCTGCAAACAGAGCAAGAGAACACATCATCGATGTTTCTTCTGTAGACACCGGGCAACAAATGTCACTGCTGAAAGAAAGAAATCGCGCTCTTGAAGAGCAGATCCATGAACTCGAGAAGCAGCCCACCACCCTGCAGTCAAATTGCCAAGATATGGAAACTCAGAGTGAACAATTTCGTGGATCAGCCGTCCAAAAGGACATTTTGCTGAGCTCAATAGATACTACTGCGGCGACGGTCTCACTCCAACAATCAACAGATTTACATTCCAAACTTATTGACGCAGACCGAAGAGCTGAGGAACAGTCCAACACTATAGCAAATTTGTCAGTAGAGGCAACTAGGTCGAAGCAGGTTATGCTCGAGTCGATTGCCGAGGCTGCAGTTGCTCAGCAGCAAGCCAGTATGACGCGCCGTGAACTTGCAGCTGCTGTGCACCGCGAATCAGTTCTGGTAGTCCGTGCAGAAGAGGCAGAAGAGATCGCACTGGAATTCAAGCGAGCGCAGCAGGAAGCTGAGGAGGAAAAGGAACAGAGGAACAGTCATTCTTGGAACTTATCAGAGCACATGTCTCTTTCAGTTAAGGAAACTTGTCTGGATGATGCCGATCTTCGCGCAGTCGCGATCAAGGAAGGAGACAATCCATTCAGAAAGGAGACTGAGATGCTGCGCGAGAAGAATACGGAACCTCAACTGCTTCAGAAGGTTTATGGGCTTCTGGATACCGACTCATCGTCATCGGCAGTTCTTAAACTGAAGGCAGAACATGCCAATGCAATCGAGCGGCGAGTGGCGGTCGAGGCTGACTTCCAGGCACTCACTCACTCTGCTGAGAGCCTCAAGGCGATGTCTGTAGACACGGTCGACCCCAGACAACTATCTATGGCGGGGCAGTTTGAAGAACGAATAAGTGAGTTGCATCAAGAGAACGCCCTCCTCCGCGGCAATTTAGCTGGTACTGAAGAAGCTTGTGAGAAGATGGAGAAAGAACTCAAAAGAATCCAGAAGGAATACAATGACCTTGCCCAAAGCTTCGCAAACACGTAGATGGGCCGTGTCGGAAACAACTAACATATATTCTTCCTTCGGAACACATACATGCAGAGGAGACCGTAACGCTGAGGAGACCGTAACATCATTACAATTAATTGAAGTGTTTTTTTCCTTCATATATATTAGACGTAGTGTTTTGGTAATCCGGAATATACAAATTTGATTCAAATTTGATAGGTATGAAGGTGGTAGCCTTTCGGGGACTACCAGATCATGTCCGGTCTGAGGTTGAGCACGGGCTCGACGTTGACGTGTTTGTTTCGCGCTTTCACGATGCTTTCGATGCACCACTCCATGTCCTGTCTGTGGAGTTGGAGTTGGGCTTCGGCGACGTTGTAGTGGTACTTCCTTGTGGCCTCGGGCTTGTTGGTCAACTTAATTTCGTCCCTGCCTTCATTTATTTATCCCCCAGGAAGAGCCTCGTCCACCTGGCTCCCTATATCGTTGACTTTCGGTCGCACTGTGGACACCAGTCGTATATGTTGCAAATACTCCCACGCGCTGCACGCCAAACATTTAGGGTCGTACGTGTTTATTTCCATATGGCGCCCAGTCAGGACGGCGAGCGCGCTGAGCCGCTTGCAAAGATGCTGCTCGGCGCCAAACACGGAGGGCGACCTCTAATCAAATCCCGCATTATTATCCCTGAGCATTGCGCTCTTTGAGTGTTCCCAACATGTTCTAAAGCGATGTTTTGTCATAAGTCAATGTACAAATTACAGATATTTGGGCTCTTTGGATCTGTGTTGCCAGTTATTAATTTTTTTTGGGCACCGGGGGCGGGGATCTGGCATGAGGGAGTGGCCGACGAAACTCTAAACTCTAAACCCTGAAAACCGAACCCCAGCCCCCTAACGAGACGGCGCCATGCGGAAAAAAAACACGCGCGACCCAAAATCTATTACAGCCGACCAAAATTGGGTCCGACCGAAGGTCAACGATAGGGTGCGAGGTCCATATTTGTGTGTACGTACGGTTTCGAAACTACGAAGATATATATTAATAAATACCTTCGGAAGGTACCTTCGTTCGTTCATTCGTACCTTCGAAGGTACGAAGGTAATAATTAAAAATCTTCCAGGGACAGATAGAGCAAACAGTTTTAAAAGTGATTACGAGGGTCCGTTCCCAGGTGCATCGGCATAGCCGCCGTGCATGCACGGACTTCTTTATCACTAAAATATTCTTTTACGAGATAGATATTTATCTATTTTACTAAATGTGAATTAATCGAGTTATATTCCATATAAATGTCCTCACGTATGAGTAAACATAATAGAAATATATGTAACGCTGAACCGACGTTCCTGATGAGTTAATGATGTCGAAATTTATGACAATGTATGGGACCAGTAGACCTTCGACCTTGATTAACGATACCAGGTGAGTACGACATTTTTCCAAATATAGGAAGGAGGAGGAAGATCGGCTATGCCGAATAAGAGTCTTAAGAGTTATGGTAAGTTTCATATTAAATACCTTCGTTCGTAACTTACGTACACACGGTATTCTTGCAGGCCTCGACTGCTGCTCGGGAAAAGTTTCACAACAAGTTCGTATTTCCATTTACGGAAAATGCTCACTAAAGTTTTGCCGACCTGTCTCAAAATCGGGTCCCAGATGGGGCCTGACTAGAGACCCTATCCGAGAATTTTGAGCTTGAACGTCTGAAAAGCAACTTGATGTATCTGCTTTTGTAGAAGGGAGTCGCCGTACACAAAGGGCGGACCTGTACCACTCACTCAGCAACACAGAAAGGGGAGCGCGATGAGCAAAGGGTATGCTCGATCCGTTCGTACTCTAGACTCTACTGTGCGCTCACCAGAGACTTTAAGTCAAGGGACGCGTACAGTGCCCCGTGAAGCTTCAAATCCCATTGAAACTGGTCCTCTGAAAGAACTAAGACGCCAATTAGAGTCACTTTCAACCTTGGGTAGCTCCGACGCTCTGGGCGATCTAAGCACAAATGCAGCAGCTGCTGCTGCCGCCGCTGCCGCCGCAGTGGAAGCCGCTCTTGAGGGCGGAAGTGCAAAGCGGGATAAATCCACCCGCGTTGAGCGTCTGCTGCAAGAAAGACAACGGTCGATGCAGCGCATCAAGAGTGCCACTTTCTTGTTGAGCAATGTTGAAGATTACGAAGAAACATGCCCTTCAGAGGACCATGAAGGAGAGCCCGCCCGTAACAAACAGCGCCTTATCATTGCGGCGAATCGTCTTCCAATCTCTGCACAACGAAGGGCAGATGGAAAATGGGGCCTGAACCAATCCGCCGGCGGGCTTGTGAGTGCACTTTCTGGCGTTGGAAATAACTATGAGATGCTTTGGGTTGGGTGGCCAGGTGTATTTGTTGAGGAAGGTCCAGATAGGGATGCACTCACGCAGCTGCTTCTCCGTCGTGGATGCCTCCCGATTTACTTGTCGCGCAGCGAGGTTGACCTTTATTATAACGGTTACTGTAACAACGTATTGTGGCCGTTATTTCACTATGTCCCTCTTTCTTTTGAATCCAAATTGAGCGAAACAAAAAACATGGTTTGGAGCCTTCAATTAAATGTCAATTGTTAACCCTGTCTACATCCACATTCACGTTTTCTTATACATATATTTCTAGCGTTTCACGTGATGTTCCAAATGTGTGTCGACAAATAATAAAGGGTTTGCAGTGGTCTGCTTACCAAGAAGCGAACGAGTTGTTCGCTCAAGTTATCCTAAATGCGTATCAACACGGTGATGTGGTCTGGTGTCATGACTACCATCTCATGTTGCTTCCTTCGAAATTAAAGGAAGAACACCCCGGGATGAAGGTTGGATGGTTTCTGCACACGCCCTTTCCTTCCAGTGAGATATATCGCATGCTTCCAGTGCGGGAAGAGTTACTCTTGTCAGTTCTCTCTGCTGATCTTGTCGGATTCCATACCTATGATTATGCACGCCATTTTGTTTCTGCTTGCTCGCGCATTTTAGGATTTGAAGGAACTCCTGAAGGTGTAGAGGACAACGGGAGTTTTACCAGGGTAGCAGCCTTCCCCATCGGAATCGACCCAAGCCGTTTTACTCGAGCACTTGAAACAGAACGAGTGCAGGCTCACATAACTGAGCTACGACAGCGATTTCAAGGGCGCAAGGTCATGCTCGGGGTGGATAGACTCGACATGATTAAAGGAATCCCACAGAAATTGCTTGGCTTCGAAAAGTTCCTTTCAGAACACCAAGAATGGCGCGATAGGGTGTTGTTGGTGCAGATTGCTGTACCTACAAGAACAGATGTCGCTGAGTACCAGCGCCTAACATCTCAAGTGCATGAAATAGTCGGGCGAATCAACGGTAGATTCGGCACTCTTGGATCTGTCCCTATCCAGCACCTGGATTGCTCACTTGCATTCACTGAACTGTGTGCACTTTATGCCGTCACAGATGTATGCCTAGTCACATCACTCAGAGATGGCATGAACCTCGTGAGTTATGAATTTGTCTCTTGTCAAAGTAAAAATGCAGGGGTGCTTGTTCTTTCAGAATTTGCTGGCGCTGCTCAGAGCCTTGGTGCCGGAGCACTACTGGTCAATCCGTGGAATGTCAACGATATGGCAGCGGCAATCGAGGATGCCTTGACTATGCCCGACTCGGAAAGACGTGAACGCCAACGGCAAAACTTCACACATGTTACCATTCACACGGCACAGGCATGGGCGGACACATTTGTCTCAGAGCTCAACGACACCCATGTTGAGGCCGAGCTGCGTTGCAAGCGCATTCCACCACAGCTTTTGCCCATTAGTATCATCGATTCGTTTGTGTCTGCTCGGCATAGACTCATCATTTTGGTAAGGGGATCTTTCGGATAATGAAAACACCAACACTTGCTTTCTTTCTCACCTAAACTGAAATTATCTTTAACAGGGTTTCAATGCAACACTCACCGTTCAAGCTGATAGTTCAAAGAAGCAAGTTCGTTCAGGAATGCTCCCTATGAAGCCTATTAAGACTGCCACCCGTATTCATCCAGTTTCGCAAGAATGCCTGCAAAGACTTTGTGATGATCCCACCACCACGTTGTGTATCTTCAGTGGATCTGAACGCAACAGACTAAGCCAAGCTTTCGCCCACCTTCCAAAGCTTTGGATCGCTGCAGAAAATGGCTGTTTTATACGACCTCCACTCGAGGGAAAGCATTGTCAGCTTGGGACCGGTGGTAATGGCAAGTGGATAACAATGGTAGAAGCAACGAATTTAGATTGGATCGAGAGTGTGCAGCTGGTTTTTGATTATTTCAGTGAGCGGACTCCTCGGAGTTATGTGGAGACACGGGAGACTTCCCTTGTCTGGAGTTACAAATATGCTGATCCTGATTTCGGACGACAGCAGGCTCGTGATCTTTTGCAGCATTTGTGGACAGGTCCAATTTCCAATGCAGCCGTCGATGTCATTCAAGGAGCTAAATCGGTAGAGGTTAGACCAATTGGAGTCAGCAAGGGCGCTGCAGTCGAGCGAATTGTCTCAATGATGGGGGAATGTGGGTCATCTTCTCTTGCGAAAAGGGAAAAATATGACCAGCACGATGAAACTCACCGAATAACAAAAGTTGAAGGACCAGAGAACAGCAGGAAAGAAGCGCAACGTTCAGACAGTCCAGGTAGACTTTTTAAGGAAGAGCAATCTCGGATACACAATGATGGCAGTGAGGAGGAGACTGCTGTCACAAAAACTGGGGACTTATCATCAACTATTGAACATCGGCAGGTAGACTTCGTCATGTGCTGTGGGCATTTTCTTGGTAGGGACGAGGACATCTTTGAATACATCAATCGCGGCTCTTCTGCCTTAATTCGACCGCAGCACATATCAACAGTTCAGTCTCCAGGTAAGCAGAGAGGCAAGGGTGAAGAGGATTTACTGGACGCAATGAATGTACAAGACAAACGCGGTATCCCCACAGGCGATGATGTCAAGATGCGAGAAATGAATGGAAAGAATGTTTCCATCAGCAATGATGGAGAGTCAGATATCGCTGCGGATAGCAGCACGTCAGAAAAAATAAAGCCGTCCATTTTAACCACCTTCGGAACTCCAATAACCTGCACCGTCGGTCGGAAGCGCTCCGGTGCTGGGTTTTATGTAAACGACTCTGATGATATCGCCGAGCTATTGGCAACGCTGACGAACAGCCTCGACGATGGAAAAGGCAGGGTTGAACTGCTTCAGTTTGACACGGAATCTAGCCTTGGCTCGAACAGGTCGCTTGCGGATTTAGCTAGACAAGGCAGCGCGGCAAATATTGCGTCGATTTCTCGACAAGGGTCCCTTACTGATGTAGCGGCGAACCGGTTGGCACAAAATATATCAATCAGCAACATCAGTGACAGTTCTTCACTTGAGATTTCGAACAGATGATGTGAATTGCCGCCCAAATAAATGATTGTCGTGTGTTAATAAGGTCATCGAGGGCACTAAACTTCATTTCATGTGCTATCATCTCTCAGAGCAGAAGCAGATGCATTCCCTGATGATGGACGAGGGCCACGTCTCATAACTCTCTGCTAGATCGCAATCCTAAACCTCTGCAGGATATCACAAATTAGACTTTTCCATCTGAAAGTCCTCTCCCATACCGAAGAGTAAAGAAGTCGGCAAGGTATCTGACCCAGGAATTGCGCCTTGCTCCAAAAGTTTACGTCGCTTTTTTTTACGGGCACTTTTGACAGCACCCCTGGGTGCATTGGCGGAACTTCGTAAGTGCGCACGCGGTGGTATTTGTGCATTATTACCCATGCCAGAAGATAGTTCTCTGCAGGCAACAATATCAAATTTGTGATTCTCCTTCAGATAGCCTTTTGTGTCATTTTTGACACCCTCTAGGATCTGACGAGATGTGCCTTCAACGACGACATTCCTGCTTCCACAAGCAGATACGGGCTCGCACCCCAAGTCGGCTGTGCGATTGTTGTTCTTGGTTTGCCTGAGAGGTGAAACATATCCACTCAGACTGAGATGATCGATAACGTTCACGACGGTCTCCTGAACAGTCTGGTTTTGCAAAGGCCTTTCCTTCGAGTATGTGCTAGGATCCGAATTCAGAGGATTTTCTGTGCACCGATTAAGATTGTCGGACTCATCTGGTTTGGCTTGTGCCATGACATTATTTGCATACGGCAAAACAGTAGGGAATTGTTCCAAGAACTGCGATTTTGCTTCACAGAGATCAGATATCATACGAGAAATATCTGTGCGCATCTGGGATGTTTTTGCACGCTCATCGATAAGCTCCGCGTTTCGATCCTCAAGCTGTCGCCGCAGGACTGCGAGGACTGCTCTGGTCGAGTCTGACTCGCGCAACAGCCCATCTACATGCGATTCCAAATCCAAAGCACAGCTCGCATGTGTAAAGTTAGAAGCAGGCTTTATTTTGCACAACCGTTTTTCAGCAGCTTCGAGCTGTTCCTTCAAATTAATCATAGCCCCTTCATACCAAGCCACCGTACATCGAAGCCCAGCGTTCTCAACATTGAGTTCTGCAATTTCTTTTTGAAAACTGTCATTTTCCACAAAAAGTTTGGTGAACTGAGATTCAGTTTTCCGCTCTGGGGCAAATACAGCTGTTTTGCCCGGATATGGAGAGTTTTCAGAAACGTGTACACATGATGCATGCCCTCTAGCTAACGAGCCCTTCTCTGCTATCTCTTTGGCAGCACGTTCCATGAGCAAGCGCTCTTGAAGAGAAGTTTCTCGCCTCGCAGCTGCCACAAGTTTTTCCTCAGCAAGTTCGAGAGCGACAGCAATTCCGTTCCCAGCACCCTGTTTGGTATTTCTTTCGGCTGTTTCGGTTTGAAAAGAAAGCCGTTGTATTTCAGAGTCAGCTACATTTAGAGCATTTGCTGTTTTCCATAGAGCTCTCTGGAGACGTGCGAGCTCAATCTTCAGTCCATCACTTGAGCACCTTTCCTCAGCAAGTTGGGAGAGGAGCACCTCGTATTCTGCGCGAGTTGTCTCGACGCCATCTTGAAGAGTGCTGCACTGAATTTCCAAGACTTTAACTTGATTTCGAGCATTAGCAAGTTGAAGTTGTGAAGAAGCTAGGCTGTAGTTTCTCTCGGCGATATCACATGTATGTGTTATGGCCATCTGTGTAATTTGAATGAGGAAGAGGCGTTTTGGTCAGAAGACCCGTACGTTTCGTCACTGAAACTTGGGTCGAACGTCATCTGAAATTGTGTAAGATGACATCTATTATCATGCCACGCCGAGTCGCAACAGTTGACATGACACAGGGAAGCCCATCACCAGATTTTGCTGCGACTCGGAGTAGAACTTGCCTTGCTGAGATCATTTTCATTTTTTCGCCGCTCCGCGCCAAAAGCTCGAACAACCACGTTAAGCTTCTTTGTCAACAAGTTTATCTCGGCTTGGCCAAGCTTTCCGAGTCGTTGTATTCCGGCAAAGTCGTCGAGAGAGCATTGCGACTCTATTTGCATGTTGTACGTCTTTGCGCGTGTAAACTCTGACGGCTTCATTGCTCACAACGGACAATTTTTTTTTTTAATAACGTATAGATACGCGATCAATATATATATATAAAAGGTCAGGGTGCAAATATCATTTTCATTTATCTGATTAGCGCCTAGCGCGTGTCAGCATACAAATTCTATACATACAGTCAGTGAATGTATATATACTTTATATATGATATTATTATATGTACATAATATAATAATATGTAATAAGAGTTATATTATATACCTTTATTTGTATAGAATACCATGTAGCATTTTTAAAAAAATCCCTTCACAGATATACAAAACGAAGCGCCAATGCCTGATCAGATTATGGTGTGTGGGCATCTAGGCTAACCATCCCACCTCATGCAAGCAACGTCTCACAAAACAATCTAAACGATGTTCCAGAAACGATCAGCGTCAAGGCCTACTGCTAGGACCGGAGATGGCCTCAACTCAGTCTTACAAAAGCTTCGAGATGGTCGCGAGGGACGCCCGGGCTCAGTTCATGAAGTTCTTCGTCAAGTCGAAGAGCTGGAGCTGACCATCAAGCGTCAGCCGACTCTGCGGAAAAGTTTGCTCAGTATGAGTCTAAAGGAGGCTTATCTCGAAGTTGTTGATCTTCCAGGGAGAGAGGTTGCCGCGGCAATAGAGCAGGTGATGATTGCGGTAACAAGAAACATCCTTGGAGGTGACGGTTTCGGTTATTCTTTACCTTGTAGAGGAAGCAGCGACCAAGTTTATCTCGACCAGCTGGATCGAATTGTATTGAAGGATAAACACGCTCTAGTCACCTTCTCAAGCACGTCTTCTGTGCGCAAAGTCGCCGTTTTGACTCGCGTCATGCAGCTTATACACGGGGTTCTGTGCCGTGGCATACATGTGACGAAGCGTGATATGTTTTACACCGATGTCAAGCTATTCAAGAACCAAAAGGATTCAGACGCTGTACTTGATGACATATCTTGCCTACTTGGATGTACGCGCAACTCGTTGCATGTCGTAGCTTCTGAAAAAGGGGTTGTCGTTGGGAAATTAATATACAACGAAGACGGTGATGAAATCGATTGCACGAAAATGGGGATTGGTGGGAAAGCAATCCCCAGCAACATTGACAAGGTAGGAAATTTCAGATCAGAAGCAAAGTTCATACTTTTGGTTGAAAAGGATGCAGCATTTATGCGTTTGGCGGAGGATAGATTCTACAACCGATTCCCGTGCATCATCATTACTGCAAAAGGGCAGCCAGACGTTGCAACAAGGCTTTTCCTATCAAAACTTAAGCGAGATCTATGTGTTCCTGTTCTCGCTCTTGTCGATGCAGATCCTTATGGGCTCAAAATAATTTCTGTTTACATGCAAGGGTCCAAGAATATGGCTTTTGATTCAGCAAACTTGACTACTCCGGACATAAAGTGGTTGGGTGTGCGCCCCAGTGACCTTGATAAATTTCAAATCCCGGAGCAGTGCCGCTTAGAAATGAGTGCAAAAGATATAGAAACAGGGCAGCACATGCTTAGTGAAGAATTCATACAGCAAAATCCAGAATGGGTGAAGGAAGTTCAAGTGATGCTCGAATCAAAAACAAAGGCTGAGATACAGGCTCTTAGCAGTTATGGGTTTCAATACTTGACAGAAATTTACCTTCCGATAAAACTGCAGGAGGGAGATTGGATCTGATGCAAAATTTGGTTCAGAAGATCAGGTCGCTGAGATGGGTCGTCGAACACTAAGCACTGAATATTGTGACCAGTTGCGCTCCAATAAAAGTCTACCCCAATACGCGGTTCTTTTCATTCTTCGGTCTGAGTAAACATACCGGCTCGCATCCTGTGTCACCGCTGAACCTCAACTTAACTCCACGACTTTGTGCTGGTTTGGAAATTCTCGTCGCTTCGAACAACGCTTTACTCTTTGCACGTTCACGTCGAAGGACACTGCTGTCTGGAGCTAGTCGAGTCGTCTGCTCGAAGCCTGAGGTTGAACAAAGATGCTTACCAAGTTCTCGCTGTGCAACGCCTCGCCGCTGCAAAGCCTGTTAAGACAAAAGAGACCGTAAGATATGCTCCGATAATCTGATGATCTTTCACCTTGAGATGTTTTGGGTCAAGTCGTAGAGCTTCGGAACAGTATGTTTCTGCTTCGGCCCAACTTTGAAGTTTCATCTCGCACAGGGAAAGATTCGCATAAATTGAAGCCGTACACCGGTTATTGGCACAACGTGAGTAGTATTTCTTCGCGGTTTCATAGTCTCCCTGTTGAAAGCAGGCGTCCCCGAAGAGTTTTTCCTGCTGTAACATGCTGTCCACTGTGTCTATCGTCGCTGCAACGTCATATTTCACGCCCGCACGACCTTGACCAGCGTTATCGTGCGGCTCACGGACGGCATCTAAGGTTGAGTTTTTTTTCTCCACCGAGTCTTGCAAGATAGCCGTGTCTTCCGATTTCACCTCATCAGACCATGTGGATACTCCTTCAAGAAATCTATTCATATCCCTCGAGTTAACTAAGAACTGTCTCTGGACGTCCCGTACGGGGCTCGAAGAGCCCATTTCTAAGGTTGGCCGACTGAAAGGTGACAGGTCACTAATATGATGTGACGTACAGCAATTTATGTATATTCTGGATTTCAATCAAGCGCGCGCGAACTTTTAATTTTAGTTAATAAGATGAGTTAAGACGATAATTTTGGAGTTAATTGAGTTAAGGCGAGTTAAGCGGAGGTGGTCCACGGTGAGTGCGGGGGCGGGGCGTTTTCGTATGAAACGCCAGTTATCGCAACGGTAGATGGTGTACAGCGTGGTCCTTGAGATGTTGATGTGC
>Ga0115006_10000853_pt1 | contig 17704 bp, 13 predicted proteins | sample ArcOceMetagenome_3_FD_88943 | JGI IMG/M metagenome (GOLD analysis project Ga0115006, IMG submission 88943) | Marine eukaryotic phytoplankton communities from Arctic Ocean - Arctic Ocean- Svalbard ARC20M Metagenome | ecosystem: Environmental > Aquatic > Marine > Oceanic | place: Arctic Ocean...
AAGAAGAAGGAGGAGGAGGAGGAGGAGGAGGAGGAGGAGGAGGAGGAGGAAGAGGAGGAAGAAGAGGAATCAAAACAATCTCCCTCGACATCGAGCATCTTCCGCGGCCGACCCGCTCCAGGTATGAACAGTAGAGCTGCCGATGATTTCGATAACGACGATGAGGATTCTCCGCAGCAAATTCTTTTGAGCCTTAGCAAGGGCGACAGCTTTGAGGATAGAGGATTTGTTGCGCCCGGAGGTAGCAGTACGGTCCAGGTGATTGGGGGCGAAGGTGTTGGGGTTGATTCTGCGAAATCCAATAATGGAAGCAGTTCCGCCGCTGCCCTGACCGATGGCGGGGGCTCCGCCAAGAAGGCGCCCGCGAAAGGCGGCGCTAAAAAGAAGACGGCAAAGAAAAAGGGCAAGGCGACTGCTGGCTCGAGTGGCAAGTCGTCTCCCGCCAGTGCCAAAAAGTCCAAGCCGCCAAGCCGGGGGAGCGCGCCAAAAGGCAACGGGAAACCCCCAACAAGTCCAGACGAGCCGCCAAGGATCCAGCATTCCTTCAGCCAGAATACCAAAAGAGGGAATGATCCATTCTATTTTGATGTGAGTTGAATAATGTGGATTCTACATGTATATCTTGCCTTTTGCACATGTATTTTGTGATCGATGTAGTATTTTGTCAAGAAACTCAACATCTCTTTTCTCTTCCATTATTCATTCCATTATTTCACAATAGCCTATGAGAACACCAAGTGGGAAAGTTGCTATGGTCGATCCTCAAGGGCCCATGATCGATAATGCACCTTCGTTTGCTCCTTTCTTCAACACCTCCTTCGATTATTCTCTTGGTGATCCCTCGAAGATCGCCATGTCCATGTCGGGAGGTCTTGGGATTTCTCCTTCCTTTAGCTTTGGTCTCGGAGTGACGAATACACAGGGGACGGACCCCGATGATGGCGGACGTTCTGGACCATACCCAATGCCAAATAATTCTCTCCGGCTGTCATTTGGCCCTTCACACTCATTTAGCGACCAACAGCCCATTCCCTTCGGAGGCGACGCATCAAAAACCGTGGTTTTAGGCGGCGACCCTAACGCCGGAATGCGCAACGTAGCAGATGCAGCGGCCATTGTCCTAAGTGGAACAAGCTCAGCAGGGTCGTCAAGGAGGAGCACCATCAGCTCTGTGAAAGAATTTTATGACGTACTTCGCAGCCAAAGGATGGCCTTTACCGAGTGCGCCTTTCTCCTCCCTGGTCTCAAAGAAGCGCTTGCTCAGTCGAACGAAGTAACCGAAGAAGACGAATCGAATGACGGCGCTATGACGGTTCCGTCCGCCTCCGGTCAATTCCCAGTTCGGAACGGCAGTGATACCCCCGATCGTGGTGCTGGAGGATACACAACCGAACAGCCTACGGCCCGAGTAATTAGTGTCGGTGTCACTCCAGCCAGGGCGCAGTCCTCACGGAGTAACTCATCTGGCAGAAAAAATGTATCGGACGCAGTCATTGCTCGTCGCAGAGTGAAGAGCGCAATTTGCGCCTTTGGTGGGGCCGGATATGCCATTCCTTCTGGTGTAAAGGACGAGGATTCTAGCACTGATACTGGAGTTGGCGCAAATAATTCATCGATCTTCCGAACCAAGAAGCGGGAGGACACTTCTTTTCGTGCTGCGAGGAGCACAACGCCGAAGAGTGAAGACAGTGCGGGCGAAGGGCCCAATTCGGACGAAAGGAAGAATTACGACGCAAAGCTTCTGGCCCGTTTCTACGAAAGTAACAATCGTCTGACTTGGGAAGTGGAGGAAGAGCCCCCAGTATCATCACCACCCCCGAAGGGCAGATCATCGAAAAAGAGAAACCACCCCGGCGCCCAAGACGCTTCAGATCGTAACGGGAAAAAATCTCGTCTGCAAAATGGTTTGTCCTCAGCTGATTCAGCTACGGCATCAGGCAAGTCACCACTTTCTGCCGGTGTCGCTAGCATCAGTAGTCCCGAGGGCAAGATGAAGTATCGCTGCAAGCTTTGTGGTCAGCCGAAACAAAACCATGTCTGTCCTTACAAGAAGTCTCTGCAGCGGAGCATCGGAACGATGGCTTATTCAGCGGTCAACGCCTACAATGCAGAGGAACCTGGACACCTGGCGCCGGCGTTGTCAACTATGAACAACTTCGTTTCTCAATCGTCGTCTTCGGTGGCCTCGACACCAATAAGAGGAGGCCCGAAATCTCATCGATTACTGCATCCCGGGAGTGTGGAACGGAAACTGGCGCACATCACCCCGCAATCCGTCGGCACTTCTTCCCCGGGGGGATCATCTTTGTCAACGCTGGAGTCACCTCCACGCGGTCGTGCTCTGCCACCTCACTCATCAGGGAGTGGAAGCCGCCGAATGAGATTCCCGTCCATTGCACCCAGCGGTTCATCTCTGTCTGGCGGAGGTAACTTTCTCTTTGCGGAAGTGCTCGAGTTACGTCCAGGACAGTTCAGGGCTGTTGCCCCCCTCCTCAAGACGGAGGATACTCCACACCAGTACGCTTCCCTCCCTCTCCCATACGGTCAGAGAAAGAAGCTGAGCGACAAGCTATTTAGCATATCCAAGGAGGTTCCCAACTTGACTGATGAATGTGCTCACGTCCTTCGCGAGGCTCGCGAGAAGGATATGTGGGACAGGGCCATTGCCGAGCTCCTCGCCCAGATCCTTGCGGTCTTGGATTGTTCTCCCGACGACCGAAAGCTAGAAGGCATCCGAAGGCACTTGCTGTTTCACTATGGGATTGCGTGTTGAGGTTTGGAGGAATTCCTCCACCCAAGCCTTGCCTTCAAGCACAGCAGCAGTCAGAATCATCAATTTTCTTTGCAAATAAATTTAAATTTATTTTTTAGATAGATTTAATGGTATTATACATGTTTAAAAAGTCAGCAAAAGAGTGAGCCTAACTTAGGTAGCTGCTACGTATCTAACTACAGTACCGGTACTACTACATGTAGTAGAGTCTAGCTACATGTACGTGTAGGAATCTAGATCTATGGATCTACATGCAGGAGGAATTACGAGAAAAAAAACAATCGGACAGGGCGTCAGTGGACTCACTCGACTCACTCGAGTTCTCTTGCGCGCCGGCCGAGCCTTTCAGCGGGTTCGGTGTCCCAACCCAACGCATGATGACTGTTGGCAAGCGTTGAGTTGAGTTGACGCCGCCGCCACGCACCTTTGCTGGAGTTGCGCGGCAGCAACCAAGTCAACTCCCTCCTGCCTCATTCAGGTTGGAGGACAGAGCCGTCGAAATAGTCCCTGGAGTTGATACTCCTATTTTAGTTCTCGGGTAGTCCTGGTTTTCGGATCAGCTCTAGGTCGGAGGATATCTCTTGGAGTCGCCAGCTGCGTATCATATATCTGGACGTTGCGCGTTGCCGTCAAATACTCCCATTGTTCCCCAACGCTTTTGCAAAAGTCGAGGAGGACTGAAGGCGCATTGCTTCTGGAGCTCGGCGGAACATCCAAGCAGTTGATTCAATCACATTCAAGCACGCGCTGGACTTCCAGGAATCTTCTCTTGTCTCGCAAACGGACGGGTAGAAACGAGGCGAGAAGAGGACCGCCTCCACCCACACGTAAGTATCATTCACGCGCGTGGTATCATTCACATGTTCTCTGCCTCTCTATATTCCTATCGATACTGCTGGCATTGATGCGACTCATTGTCATGCCTCGTTGCGATCAACTCATTTATTTGCTCAACATACTAACCTATTTGTGCCTGTTCTTCCACACTGCATTTTTCTCTTTGACGGCCACTTTGCCCTCATCATTCTTTTCATCATTGACATCCCCTCTGCCTGAATTTGACGCGGACCCGCATAATTACAATTACATATTGCCGCTGTGACATATCTGCTCTCAGCCACCTCTAGCTGGAACCAATAATGACGGACGTTGCTCCTCAGCCATCGCCGACGGCGACCGGCGCGAAGGCGGAAACCAATACCGATAGCAGCTCTGCCACCGGCGCTCACGATCCGAGCCGCCCGCCATCGACGAGATCCTCTCCGCGCACTCCCAACAGTGGAATCCTCCTGCCGGTTTTAGCATCGGAGGCGGCACCTGGTCACAGCCGATCTGCTTCTCCTCGTGGGTCACTCCTCGTGGGTGGAGCGACGACGCCGGCGGCCATGCCATCGTCGTATCCACCTCGGAGTGCCGCCATCAGCAGTCGTCGGGGACGGTCAAGGTCTCCGACGACGGCTGTCGGTGATCGTCGTGGAAGCAGTCTTTCTGCCTCTTCCATTCACTCTGGGCACTTGATGCACAAGTATCCCGTCACCATTCCCGACCATCCAGCCGAGATGCATAAGTCCGGCAGAGGGTCAAGTGACGGGAGCAGCAGCAACAAGACGACCGTGAGGCAGACAGATAGCCGAGACGACGAGCAGGTACGCTCTCTGCCACCTGAAAATGTGTCCTCCGCTGCAGCTGCTGCCGCTGCAGCAGCTGCCTCCTTTACAGCGGCCAACGCAAGCAACTCCAAAACGTCTCGGAGCAAGCGCGGATACGACGCAGCCGGTAACCAGGCATCGACCGAGCCTCCTCAAAAGCAGGGGCGAACTGCGCGACGATCGTTAAAGCTGGGCGATGGAGGAAATACAGGTGCCTGGCCCATTTCGCCAATTGTTGACGCCAAGAAGGACGAAACTCTGGCCGTCACCTCTTCTTCTTCGGCTGGGCTGTCACCGATCAAATTTGACGGAAAGGATGGAGAGCACCAGGAGAATGGAGAAGAGCCTCTTATGGACTTCTCTGCATCTCCGCTCGGACCCCCCGAGATCCAAAACTCCAATCGAGATGAACATTCTTTTCTGCCCAAGAACTTCTTCGAGGTGAGTTATGTAGCCGTTTTGTTGTATTTTTCATCACTAGCGAAACATCACAATTGCTCATCCACGCATTTCCCATTCGCTTTTTATATCTCTGGTAACTTTACAGGACGACAAGGCAGGGAGCAAAGCACCTGCGCCACTCGACACGTCAGCGTCATTCAACCTCTTCAGTCACTCTTTCGACAGTCTGGGAGGGGTCATGCCCAATTTAGATGTTGGTGCTCTCAATTCCTTTGGAGCCATTGGTGGTACTGGAAGCGATGGAGTTGGTGTGGTCCCCGCTCCCTCCATATCACTGTCATTCCTTCAACAAGATTCAAGCCATTCCCCACAGCCGGAACCTGCACCGATGATAAAGGCTAATGGAAAGGGGAATGATAGTACCGGCACTGCGGGGAAGAAGAAGAAAAAGAAGACGTCGACGACGAAGGACAAAGATGATCTGTCTCGTGCGGAAATCCTCGGCGGCTCCTCGATTAAGCTGAGCGGTCTTTCGCCAAACAGTTCCTTCGTCATGCCTGTAGGAGGAGAAAACGCCGCGATGGCTGACCTCGTCTTAAACGGCGGAGCTGTATCTTCGGGTGGCCTCATCGATGACAAATACGGGAGTAGGCCCAAGTATCGCAGTGCTAGCACAGGTCATGGGCAGGCTTATTCTCAGCATCAAGGCTACGGCGGTGGATACAGTCATACACATGGCCAACCTATGCTAGGTTATACGCAGCCGATTCCACCTTCCGTCGGCGTGTCGCCCCTGGAAGGCGCCCCGGACTTCTATTTTGTCCTTCGGCGCTGGAGGAAATGCTTTGGACGGTTTACGTTCCTCCTCCCCGGGCTGAAGGTTCGTGAGACCTGTAGTGTCAACGTCAGCGCCATTGGAGGCATCACTTTGACCAACAATTCGAGCAAAAAGACCAAGGTCGCGGGTGGACCGGTAAGTGTTCTACATGTTGTATCATTGGTTAGCTAAGTGAAGTCCGGCCGTGTACTCGTACTGGACCTGCAGCTAGAGCTTACAAATATTTCATCCATTCTACACATTGCCATTGCTTTCCCTTTTGCTCGCAGGTGCCCTACACCGACCCAAGGGGCAAACGATTTCCTGACCCAAACCCTGCCGAGATTGAGATTGCCACCCGCAGAGTCGTCGCGGCCGTTTGTGCGTTCGGTGGGAGCGTCCAACGGACCGCAACTCCTTCGCGTCAGACTGGCTCGTCTTCAATCTTCCGAACCAAGTACACCGGAAGCAGCCTCCCCAAGACGAAGCAACAGATCGCGTACGAGGAACGGTTGCCGCAGAGATACTACGAGAATAACAACCGCCTTTCTTGGGAAGTTGAAGATTCCCCTCCAGTCGTTATCTCTTCTGAAGAAGAGGAGTTGGTCTCATCGCAGAGCAAGGGATCATCCGGCAAGAAGGGTAGCAAGAATTCGTCGACAGCAGGTGGAAGCGGTAGCGGCAGCAAGTCAAAGAGCCCGAGCCCGAGTCCAAGTCCGCCTCCGGGATCGTCAGCAGGAGAACATCCGAAGATGAAATACCGCTGTAAGCTCTGCGGCCAACCGAAGCAGAATCACGTTTGCCCTTATCAGCAGGCCCTGCAGAGGAGCATTGGCACCATGTGCTATCCGGCAGTGAATGCCTTTTCATCTGCGGAGCCTGGGCTCATCGCTCCTGGTTTGAATGATATAAATATCTTGCCTGAGGGGGCCGACGATGTATCTCCATTGGAGAACACCTCTCCCAGAACGGGAATGAGCTCTGGCGGTCCCCACAACGTGACCCCGGAAAGTATGAGATCATCTCTTCATGGGGAGAACTCACCCGACTCGATGCTGTCAGGCACCCCCGAAAGTATGTCTCGCCGAAAGGGATATGGTACTGGATACTTTTCATCTCACCAGTGGCAGATGCGAAGGGGAGAATACTCCAAGATGCATGGTTTTGGCACCGACCTCCCCTCTCACCCACTCTTCAAGGAGCCAATGGATATGCAGTGGGAGCAGTTCCGCAGCGTCTCAGCGCCGAAGGACAATTCTAAGCTCGGTACTTTCACCTATCCCTCTCTTCCTTTGACATACACCCAGAGGAAGAGGCTTAGTGATAGTCTCTTTGCCATGTCAAAGGAGGTGCCTGGGCTCACCGACGAATGCGCCATTGTTCTCCGCGAAGGACGTCAGAAGCAGAAGTGGGACCTTGCCGTTGCAGAACTCTTGACACAGGTTGTCATCACTGTTCATTGCCGAGATGGTGACAATACACTTGAAGGTCTTCGGCACTATCTGTTGACCCTCGGTATCGCTTGTTAGCTTTGCTGGCGTGGGTTCGGCAATACTACGTAGGAATTCCTATTAATCGGCCGCAACGCAAATTACTATTGCGATTGTACATGTCTTCGAACTTCGTGTTTCTGGCCGAGGCGCCACTTTCATCACGAAAGAAGCACGGTGGCAAGTTCGAAAGGGGAAATTAATAAATGAAAGCGAGAGGGAACGGGTGTGAAGCGAGTAGCAGTGTTCTCTATCTTCCGTGGATACTATTATTCTCTGAACCGCTCGCATGGTAAAGCGCACTTCTCAATCTAGATTAAATCAAATCATAATAAAAAGAAGTTAAGTTATTGATTGCACCGCTAACGTACAGAGCCAAATATATAGGAGGGGTATCGCAATAGACAGCAGTTAGACGGCCTTCTTTGGATACTACTACATGTAGGATCCCTACTCTAGCTAGCTAGGAACTCCTATTCCTACTCACATCAACTAGCTAGCTAGCGCCGGCAGGTGGGGCAGGCCCAACAATCTTCGCTTTCTTAGACTGTCTTTTGCGGTCATCATCCGTTTCGTCTTTTTGGCCGACGCCAAAATCCTCATTATCCGGCCCAACAACCTTAGCCTCGTCGCTGGCCTCAGCAGGGCCAACAACTGGTCCAATTGCAGGCGCAGGGTGCCTATTTCCACTGCTGTTCGCACCACCACCACCAGCAGCGAGAGGTTCGGGACCAATCGATGGCCCAATTGCCGGTCCAATGCTTGGTCCCAACTTTCTCTTCTTTGGCGACGAAGAGCCACTACCGCCGCCGCCGCCGCCGCCTTTAATAACGCCCAACTTTCGACATTTTCGCTCATATTTCTGACACTGCTCCACAAATGCAGGGATGGGTTGAGCCTCGGGTCGCTTTCGTTGGCACATCTCGATTGCATCTGCATACGTCATCCCAAGCTTCCTCATCAAGAAGAAAATGACGCACGTCGTCGATCGGCTCACGCCCTCCTTACAGTGCACCAGGACAGAGCCATGATGAAGACCGGATGAGATGAAACCGACGATGCCATCCGCCTGCGACAGCAGATCCGACGTGGCCGTGTCATACACCGGAACCCTCCGATACACAAGCTTTGAGCCACCTCCACTCTTCTCAAAGAAATTCGGCACCCCGGCCTACGTAGAAGATATATATGTACGTGATTTATTTATTCGCATAAGTGTTGCGATGGGAACATGTGGTCATGACTCAACCATTCCATTGGAAGGAGAGGAAGTGGCGAAGAAAATAGAGGAGAGATAGATGGTGGACGAAGCGAAATCAGGTAAGAAGGGATTTCATTCATTCGATCCAATTCATTCACAATACTGAAATATCGGTGTCACTTCACCAGCGCCCCGGTACTGCACCTTACCTGAATTGAGGAATCCTTTTCAGGCGTGACATTTAAAATGTGTGTGATTCCCCACCGCTCCAGCGTTGATCGAGACTTTGCCTCCTTCCTGCCACCAATGTACAGGCCGTGACCGGAACGCGATGAGGTACCACCAGCTGGCGGGGCAGTGTAAATGAGACTCATTTGGCCGGGATTCGATTCGATTCACCAGCCCAGGCGAGAATGGAGATCGAGTAGCGCACTGTCGAGCTACGTAGCTAGATAGAGTAGGCTACCGGTACACGCCAAGAGACGCAATACTCGTAGTATCATGGCAAGGGTCGGTCGGTCGCCGCGCGCCCTTGCTTTTGTTGCGTTGGGTTATCGTTATTGTTGGGTACCATTGTACTAAGTACGGGTTCGCCTCGGCCGCCTCGGTTGTTGGTCGGTGTCGATTATCGATTCTGCGTAGAGTGTGACCGTCTTGCCGTCGTCCGACTTTTTACAAGTGCCGAGAATTTTCGGCAGTTTTGCCAAAGAAACCCGGAAAAGGGGCCATAGATCCATAGATCCAGTCTCCACCGCAGAAAAACGCTCGGCGCGGATCGGAAGTTTGCCATAATTCGTTTCTTGACCATCAGTTCAGCAGAAAATCCGAACAACCATGGAGGACTTCAACGCCGCCGACGCCCAGCGCCATCTTCAGGATGTGTCCGAGGTAAGTTTCCTGCCTCGAATCCACCCTTGTCGCTTCGGCACTGCGCCGAACCGCCGTCGAGACGACAAGTTCAAAACTTCCCTCGCGTCAATGGAAGCGAACCGCGCACCTCCTTTTGGAGGACGATGTGTTTCTCTGGCTTTGCCGCCTGGAGGCCATCTCTCCATCCATCCGATGCCATGCAATTGAACATCTGTTGAACACAGGGGTAGCGTTTCCGGGCCGCGGCGTCGCTGTTGGATACGTTATGAAGTCGCCTTTGTTGCTTCCCAATTGCCCAATTGCTCACCTCCAATTGTTTTCTTTATCTTTCCGCCCCCACGCACCGCCCTCCCGCCGACCACTTCCGCCGACCACAACGATACGCCCCAACGAATAATTGCAACCGTCTTTGGCATCTCATCCATCAAAAACAACACAACAAACCGAACTGACATCTACAGACTATTACCAGTCTCGCCACCGGTCTTGACACCTTCTTCCTTTTGTTTGCGGTAAGTTCTGACGATGCCTTCCGACACTATTTTATATGAAATTCCGACTCGGCGATCTCTATTTTAGGTCGGATAGGGCAGAGGCCGAACAGGACCAAGAGGCTCTCTCTTCGGTGCCGTTCCTCGCCATGGCTGCTCTCGTGGTGGCCACGTGGAAAAAGAGAGAATTCATTGCCGGATCAGCCCGGCCGCGTCTAACGGAAACCAAAAATATACATGATCCGAATACTTTGCTATATTGGCCGGCGCGCGAATGGGCATGCCGGCGCGAAGAATTCCTCCTCTCACACCTTTTGTCTCCATGAATCCAACAACAAATACTATGTACAGGGTGCATGCGTCTTCCTCATGCAGGCCGGTTTCGCCATGCTTTGCGCCGGTTCCGTCCGTCAAAAGAACGTCAAGAACATCATGCTCAAGAACCTCTTGGATGCCTGCGGTGGCGCCGTCGGCTTCTGGGCCGTCGGTTACGCCTTCGCCTACGGCGGAGACGGTGCCTTCATTGGCAACGACAACTTCTTCATCATGAACGACACCGAGGGCTACGCCTACATCACCTTCTTCTTCCAGTGGGCCTTCGCCGCCACCGCCGCCACCATCGTCGCCGGTACCGTCGCCGAGCGCTGCAAGATGGCTGCCTACCTATGCTACTCCCTTGCCCTCACCGGCTTCGTCTACCCCGTCGTCGTCCGCTCCATCTGGTCTACGTCCGGTTTCCTCACCGCCTTCCGCGACGATGCCTTCCGTGGCGTCGGCATGATCGACTTTGCCGGCAGTGGCGTCGTCCACATGACCGGTGGTGCCACCGCCCTCGTCGCCGCCAAGATCCTCGGTGCCCGTCGCGGACGTTTCGAGGATGCCGATGGCAACCCCCTCCCCGAGCCCGCCAGCTTCCCCGCCCACTCCGTCGCCCTTCAGGTCCTTGGTACCTTCATCCTTTGGTTCGGATGGTACGGCTTCAACCCCGGTTCGGCCCTCTACATCTCCTCCTCCGGATACGCTGACATTGCCGGTCTTTGCGCCGTCACCACCACCCTTGCTGCCGCCGCTGGCGCCATCACCGCCATGTTCACCGACACCATCCTCGGTCAGATGAAGACCGGCGAGGCCGAGTACGATCTTACCTACGCCATGAACGGCTGCCTCTCCGGCCTTGTCGGTGTCACCGCCGGTACCTCCGTCGTCACCCCTTACGGCGCCCTCTTCATCGGCATCGTCGCTGGCTGGGTCTACTGCGGTTTCTCCGCCCTCCTCCTCAAGCTCAAGATTGATGATGCCGTCGATGCCATCCCCGTCCACTTCGCCAACGGCATGTGGGGCTGCATTGCCGTCGGTCTCTTCGCCGAGCCTACTCGTACCGCCATCGCCTACGGAAGCGACAAGCACGTTGGATGGTTCTACTCCTGGGGCCGTGGCACCGGCGATGCCAACCTTCTTCTTGTCGAGTTCTGCGGTATCCTCTGGATCATTGGCTGGGTCGCCGCCACCATGATCCCCTTCTTCCTCTGCCTCAACTTCCTCGGATGGTTCCGTGTCGATGCCCTCGAGGAGGAGGTCGGTCTTGACATTTCTCACCACAAGGGTGCTGCCTACGACCTTGCTGGCCCCACCAAGGAGGACGTCGAGGAGCTCGTCGCCCGCCGTTCCACCGCCCACGGCAAGGTTGAGGCCCCCGCCAACGAGGAGGCTTAAGTGCTCAATTGCAAGAGACTCAGACAGCCATGTATTTGTTGTACAAAGCTTTTTGTAGGCTTGCTTTTGCTTGTCGTTGGACGTAGATAGCCTATCTAATATATTAGAATGCTTGCCGCTTATACCCTTTTAAATACTACTCGTATATATATCTACTACGTAGTAGTAGAGGTAGGCTGGTCTTGGCCAAGGCCCCGGCTGCGCTGGTGGTTTCCTTCAAGCGCGCGCGCCACGTGGAAAACGTCATCTCGAAATTTTTGGCGGGCCGGCGGTCGCGGCACATCGGCACATCGAGGCCCGACGGCCCGCCGACCGTGCGTAGTACTGCCTGTCCATTCCAATCATCGAGGAGCGAGCAGCAGCTGCATGGGGCGCATTTCGCGCCGTCGTTCGATTGCATAATGAACGCCACGACACACACAGACTCGACATAACTTGACTTGACGTGCAAGATCCAAAGGTCGACAGGTCAAAGATAAAGCAAAACAAGGAAAGATGAGGACACCTTTCATCGCCGCCGTCAGCATTATGGCCTCATTGGGCTATGTCAATACAATCGTGGCACGGGCCCAGCCGCTCCAACAACCACACCCGACGACAGTCCTTGCCACGCACGGTCCATCCATGGACCTCGTGGAGGAACTCACTGGATGGAGCACGCAGCTGTCCGGAATAATCAGAGCCAGCCCTCGATGCTGGACCATCGCCATCAACGCCCTATCGGAGCTTATGTACCTACCCACGCAAACGTCTACGGAATTCTGTGCCACCATGACGCAACTTCAGCAGGACATCCTTGCCATTGAACTGGCCAGGTGCCATACGGAGAAATCGGGCAAGCCCTTCATCGTCGACGGGGAGAACATATCTGCCGACGATTGTGCCGGACACAGCCTAATCGATCAGGCCCAGGTCGATGCCTGTTTGGCCCACCTCGATCCCACATCGTACGATCGATATGTTGACTTTACCATGCACGTGCAGTCACTCTGCGTCCGCTTTACAGATGAGTTGGTGACCGCTAGGAAGGAGCAGGCGGCCCTCCTCCTGGCCCAGTCCTCGAGCGCCGTGACCAAGCAGCTCCAAGATCTGATGGAAAAGAACGACGATCTGATCAACAAGGTCATCGAGCAGCAAGAACTGCTGGGGAACCAGTCGATCAAGATGAATGAGTTCAGCGACAAGTTTGACGTGATGCAGGATGGTGTCACTCACACCACCAATAACTTCCACTCCATCGAAGCCATCATTGGCCGTGTTACGCGAGGCTATTCGTGGTTCACCTCCTTCATCCACTTTCTGGTCGCGCTGAACGTGGTATGGCTCCTCACCATGAACAAACGATCTAGGAAGATTCGGTCCGTGCTTGTCAACATGGTGATGCTGGAAACCCTCTTCGAGATCCTCTCGCACTGGGCTGTTTACAATAATTATCTTCGCCCCGAGGATCAGGTTCGGGCCGTGTCGCTCTGGAGGAGGACGTTTATGATGGTTGAGTTATTTGCCTATTTTCTTTTTCTTGTCTTTTCTTCCTGTTTCAGCGGAGATAATGCTGAGGTTGGAGAGGAATCGGCGGAAATCATATCGGCTATGAAGGAACAAATGAAGAGAGAACAAGCCGAGACTCGCAAGCAGATGACAGAATTGTGGATGAATCATCAGGTGCAAGGAATTGGTACTAGAGGAGCACCTTCTACTAGAGCCCTCATGGCAGACCCATTCGAAACAATGCGTGGCCGTCAGCAGCAGAATCATCAGCAAAACAGCCAGCTGCAGCTGCAGCATCACCGACAGTATCATCGAGCTCGATCCTATTCGCCTGTTAGGCCCAGGGACTCCTTCCATCCCAGGAATCATTGTCGCCTCCTACCGGTGGCAGACATTGCACCTACCATTGGCTCTGTCATGATCGAGGCCAATGTCATCTCCCCTCCCTCCAAATCAACTACAAATCTTCTCTCGTCGGCTGTTTATGATCACGCCGCCGATTCTACTAGATCTAGTGACTCTAGTACCAGTACCCGTAGCGGTGACGACGGCAGCGACAAAGAGGGAGAAACAGTTCCAGACTGTGGCAGGAAGCGAAAGAGGATGGCGGGCGAGAATACCGAGGATATGAACAATCCTCCACGGTCTGATGATGACACCGATTCCTCAACTGCTGTGAAAAGTGAGCCCGACGAAATTGTAACAACACGTAGCAGCGCCAAAAAGAAGAAGAAGAGGCGAGGCTAGCTACGTAGAGGGCACCGGCAAGCGCGAGCGTTCTAATTTTGTTACCGGTATTAGATGCGATGCGACGGTCAAAGTGATATCAAATAAACAAATAAATGCGTACAACTTACTTCTATCTTTTGTAGTACATGTATTATAGATGCAGAGGAGAAAATAGAGAAAAGGAAATAAATTCAAATCAAACTTCTCCCTTTACTCAATACCAGCAGTAGGAGCATGATTCGCATCTACTTCCTTCGCTTCTTGTACTTTGATTCCTCTCCAGCATCAGACGAGGAGCTCGTGTCCATGTCACTGCTGTCCGATGAACCAACACTTTCCACCTCGCCTTTCTTCTTCAGATTGTAACCCGTGCCATTCCCTTTCAAGGCACCCGTCTTCAGAAAAGCTCGGGTCCTCATTTCGTCGGTCGGTAGCAATATCGACGCCAGGATCGATCCCAACCTGGACGGGAGAGCCGGCTCCGATACATGCGACAGGAGAACTCGGAACGCAACCTCGAAGGACCGCTGGACGAGCTGAATGCGAAAGCTGCTCTTTCCAACGTCCATGTCGGTCTCGAACGGATTTTCCAACGCCAGGCTGAACGGTCTGGCGGGCTGCCAAAAATGCTCCCGTCGATTCTTGGCCCCCTTGGGAAAGTAACTCCCATCGTTTCTGATGCTTATCCCCGTCGTTACGTAGTTGAAATCGATGCCGTACAGCTCGAAGAACTCCAGAAGGAGCGCGCCCAAGTTGAGGATGGAATCGCTCCCGCTGGCGTGAAATTCCTCCCTCTCCCGATGCTGGAGGAAGCTCACGATCATCATCTGCAGGAGGAACGACCCCACCCCGCCCGTGTAGGGCTCGTTGAGTCCCCTGGCCGCCATGAAGTACTTGAGCACAAACGTCAGCGGGCGGAGGGGCGGCATGGCGTCGCCGAAGCGCCGCACGAGCTCGGCCGCCTTGGTCCCTGTTTCCTGATTGAGGCAGATATCCACGGACAGATTGGTCGGCGCGTGGGTGAACTTGACGATGGGGATGCGGGTGTTCTCGATGATTTCCAGGTACGACAAATCGTCTATCCAATGCCTCCGAAGGGCCTCGCCCAGAACCACGAGGGGAGACCGGGAGGAGGAGGAAGCCGTCGTGGCATCCCATTCCTCCATCTCTCGCTTTTCTTTTGCCTTTTGGTTCTCTGCCTCCTGTTCGTCGTCATCACCGCCACCGCCGCTGCCGCCCGCACTCGCGCTCGCGCTCGCACCGTTGGCACCTGCCGATGCCGCCGCCTCGGGTATGAGCAGAACCAGGTCAATGTCCGACGTCGGCAGGAACAGCCCCGTCGCCTGCGACCCAAACACCTGGACCGTGCAGCGCTCCCGCCCCTTTCCGAAGGTCTGCTCGGCCAGCTCCCGGACCATCCGCACGAGCTCCTCCCTCTGCCGCACCTCCTCCGGCCGCGGCTCCATCAGCTGGGCGAACTCCACGATCTCGTTGTGCAGCGCCACCAGCGGCGCCGGCCTCCGGTGGTTGCGCGGGTTCTGCTGCCAGGCCAGCCGCTCGTCCATCCACGGGGGCAGGTCCGTGGGGTTGGTGGCGGGGTGGGCGCCGGCCGCCGGCCGCTTCTTCCGCCTCCTGTCCCCGGCGTCTACGTCTTTCGCTGGGGCGCCAGCGGCATCATTACTCTCGTCGTTGGCGTTGTTGCCACTACGTATATTGTCCCCCAGGCCGAAGGCAAGGAAGTCGTCGTTCTTCCAATCGTTCTCCGACATCTTCCGCGCAGTATCTACACTTTCAGTGAACTGCTGGAAAGGTTCGACGCTATGGCTTTGCTACTATTGTGACTTGCCCATCGCATAGCTCGATGGCCTCGATGGCGATGGCTCGAGCTCATGCCGTCGGACGTCGGACTGCTGACAGACGTTCGATTCTCACGTTTTCGCGTTGCCTTGCTTCGGCTGCGCCTTCGCTTTTGGCGCAATGCGCCAGCTCAGAACCGGCTACTTTCGATGCTGTACATCTGCATATAATATCATCACAGAGACCTACCAGGACGCTCGACGATGAAAATAAGTTCATTGACATGCGCTGCGGTAGCGCTGGGGGCAGGGGAAACGGCGGTGGCCTTCACTGCTACTGATCATAGCCACCACACCGCTCGTACCACTGTTCTGTGGTCTTCCTCCAGCAGTACCCAGCAGGCCAAAGACCTACCGGATTATGGCAAGACGTCGGTGGACATCGATACGCACAAACTGGAAAAGATTGGCAAATGGAGACGAAGAGATCTGGACGGCAAATCTTTGGTCGAGGACACACTGACGGAGATGGAGAACGACCAAGACTTTCAGCGGACGGCGGAGAAGATTGCCGCCGTCGGGGAGAAGCAGGTGTCCATCGAAGAGCGGACGAAGCGCCGGCGGGCCCTGGACTCGCTGGGCGTCCCGACGTTCAACCAGTTCCTGGTCGATCGGGGCGCCGCGCCGTCCCCGGTGCTGCACCGCAGGGATCCGGAGGTGCTGCAGCTCAACATTGGGCTGTACTGCAATCAGGCATGCGGGCACTGCCACGTCGAATCCAGCCCCCTGAGACTGGAGATGATGACGGCGGAGACTGCCTCGCAGTGCATCGAGGTGCTGAAGAAGTCCCCGACGATCACCACGCTCGACATTACTGGCGGGGCTCCCGAGCTGAATGATTCATTCCGGCTCATCGTGAGTCTGGCCCGAGCCGTTCGGCCGGACCTCAAGATCATCGATCGGTGCAACCTGACGGTCCTGCAGGAACCCGGCCAGGAGGATTTGGTCGATTTCCTCGCCGAGCAGGGCGTGAGCGTCATTGCGTCGCTGCCCTGCTACTCGGCCGAGAATGTGGACAAGCAGCGCGGATCGGGAGTGTTCGAGAGGAGCATTGCCGCCCTCCTGGCATTGAACGAGGCCGGATATGGCCTGCCGGATTCCGGTCTTGAACTGGATTTGGTGTACAATCCCCTCGGCAGCTTCTTGCCCCCACCGCAGGAATCGCTGGAATCCAAATACAAGGAGGAACTGGAGGAAAACTTCGGCATTCTCTTCAACCAGCTGTACACCATGACGAACATGCCAATCAAGCGCTTCGCAGACTTTTTGTATCGGAGAGATGAACTGAAGGATTATATGGATCTGCTTGTTCGCAATTTCAATGCCGACACAACAAATAATCTGATGTGCCTTAACACCATCAGTATCGGATATGACGGCAAAATCTTCGACTGCGATTTCAACCAGCAGCTTGGCTACGGCATGGGATCATCGGAAGTGCACGGCGAGGGTGGCAAGACTGTATTTGACGTGGAATCGTTCAATTTGTTGAAGGACATTCCTATTAAGAACGACAATCACTGCTTCGGTTGCACAGCCGGGATGGGCTCTTCCTGACAGGGGACCACGGCGTAGATTATTCTACGTCGTGGTGCAACACACACTTATCCAGTCGAAGAGGGGTTGTTGCCCCTCTCACTCGCCATCGGAATTTTGGAGCATCTTTTTCAGAGTGGATGACTTGTTTGTTCTGCTGTTGCAGCAATGATGTTGTTGTTACCAGGACACACACTGAGTATCTTTGATATAGGAGTTCTAAGTGATAGGGATCTGAGGGTATCGCAAAAGAGTGAACTAAACTACATTGACATACCATGTACATGTAGATCTACCGTACGTGATTTTGCAAGTTTGGATTGATGATTCAGACATTGCAGATTGGCTCATAACCTGTGGCGCCAAGCTCATAACCTGTGACTTCTCAGGAAATGCCTTCTTGTTGTACCGTAAATACTTACATGTGGTGGTGGTGGTGTCGTCCCGCTAAGTATAGCTTTAGTCTCTATAAAATAAACTTACATGTAGTACAATTGTAGCATAAAGCACCCGTAGGAATGATCCTAAATCAACATTCATTGTACGACATACCTGTGCGATATATTTACTAGATCTACATGTACCGGTACTTAATATAAAACAGCTCAGCTGCTCCTAGTCTTTAGAGGAACCAAGGCGCTTCTTCTTCCACATACTTCTTGTCAAGCTTCTTGGTCTTGACATTCTTC
>Ga0115006_10000854_pt1 | contig 17690 bp, 2 predicted proteins | sample ArcOceMetagenome_3_FD_88943 | JGI IMG/M metagenome (GOLD analysis project Ga0115006, IMG submission 88943) | Marine eukaryotic phytoplankton communities from Arctic Ocean - Arctic Ocean- Svalbard ARC20M Metagenome | ecosystem: Environmental > Aquatic > Marine > Oceanic | place: Arctic Ocean...
GTGGTCCCGAGCTGCATGCCATGTGTGCCTCAAGATTTTGGGCTTGCTCTGAGGCTCAGTGTGGAGCGAGCTGCGATGAAAGCGATGACTGCGGGATCGGCCTGGTGTGCAAAAACGTGGATAGCTTCCACGAATTGTCCCTTGGTGAACCCTGCCCGTTCAGCAGGTGCCGTTGCAGCTTACCGACAGGTGGATCCTTGCCACCGTCCTGCGGCGGCCCGAAAGTGGAAGAAGGTGGGACTTCAAGTGGATGTGAATGTGGGCGTCAGATGCTCGAATGCTTGGGAGGCTGCGAACTAGATGAGGCAGCAGTAGTAGAATACACGGAGATTTGTGGCGCGATGGGATGTACACCGCAGGAATGTGGCATGTGCAGCGCTGCCTGCAATCAAACTCAAGTCGCCTGTTGGCGTGCTTTCAATCTTTGTGACGACGCTGCCTCAATGGCGCAGCGATTAGATCCATCCTTCAATCAGAGGTGTGAGTGTGCTGCTGATTTTTACGCGTGCATGGCTTCCGGTGCCTGTATCACACATGGCATGACCTTAGAACATCGAGATTTGTGCAGACAGATGGGGTGCTCAGGAGAGGACTGCGGAATTCCCGCAGACATCCTAGCAGTCTTGCCCGAAAACAGAACATGCATCTCGTCAGATTTACTGTGCACCCGAACGTACATGGAATGCACGGCACAGAGAATGGATCCCGCAAAGGATCGCTGTGCAATCAACTTTGTCGGACGGACGGGGGAAATCGCATGTTCAAACCCGCGCTATCTAGGCATCGCAGGCTGCAACTACGATGCGGAAACAGACACCTGCTACACTTCAGAAGAGTGCGGGTGCTCTGGGGAATATTTTGCCTGTATGTCTCGGCACGATTGCATCGACGACCAGAGTCTTGCGACCTTTACAGATCTGTGTGCTCAACGCGGTTGCACTTCAGAGCAGTGCGGCCTCGGGCCGTACACCTGCAACCGGACGGCACTTGTGTGCGCAAATGGATATCTACAGTGCGCCTTGGAACAAGTTGAGGAAGGAAATTCATTGGACTATGAGAGCGTTTACTATGAGAATTTTTTTTGCGAAGCTTCGTTTTGCCTACGCAGATACTTCAGCTGCATGTCCAGGGCGCGGTGCACGTCACCAGCAGACCTCATGACACACATTCGCATCTGTGAGGATGCTGGGTGCACGCTAGAGGAATGCGGTGTCAACTTTGAGGAGGAATCTATGCATCTCCCAGACGAACCCCGGAGCATTTTGGCCAAGTCTACGTTGGACAGGTCCTTCAGAGTGACGTGGCAGCACAGTAGCCTTGCTCGGCAGTGGATAAAAACTGGATCTATAAATATGGTTCATACTTATTCGGCGCTTTTTGAGGGTGGCTGTGTCCTTGGGGACGCTTGCGCCGATTTGCTGGCGAGCAATGAGTCAGACGCACTCGGACTCAGGCAGCTTACGTATGATGGGGGACAATTCTCTCTCGCAGTCGGGACATTGTACAAAGTGTCCATCAGCGCTACGAACGCAATGGGAACAGGCCCCTCTGCCTCGAAATTTCAACGTCTTGCAGGTATACCAGAGCAGCCGCAGGGTGTGGCAGCCTCACGAGGTGCTAGTGCCTTGACGGTGCTGATTCAATGGAGCCCCCCAAGTGACAGCGGTGATACTACGCCAGATGGCGTCGTGATCAAACATTATATAATTGAAATTACGGCTTCGCCATCAGCTCGACCCATTGAGTTCAACGTTAGCAAGACAAAATTCGAGGTCGTACACTCTGTGGGAGGGAGTTGGCATCGGTGTGCTGCTTACGGAGACATGTGTGCATGTGCCGGCTTTGCTCGATACGGTTATGATGAGATGCGTTCGATCCCAGTATCTGTGCAGCGTGAAGTACTGTGCGTCCCTGGGCCATTATTTCCAGATTTAGGGACCGGCCCATACTTCGATTGTGAATGTAGTGCGAGCGCTCATGTCTTGATGAAAGGGAATTTTTTGCAAGCGCGGGTGAAGGCGGCCAACTACCTTGGCACTGGCTCTTTCTCGGCACCAGTTTCGGTCAAGATTCTGGGCCTGCCCGGGCCAGTTGAGCTTATTTCTGTCACAGAGAAAGCGTCATCCGTGGAAGTGAGCTGGAGCTACCCGGAAGATTCAGGATTTGGGATTGGTGGAGAGATTTCTTCAATTTTGTCATACATGATCCTGCTGAAGTGCGCTGCTGGGTGTGTCGCTACTTCTATTGAAGTGTCCCCGAGTAGATGTTCGGTAGTGGGGGATCAAACTCAGTGCGCAGAAGATGTAAGTGGGTCGCTGCTACACGCTGGTCAGGTTTATCATGTTAGCGTTATTTCTCAGAATTCAGTCGGATGGTCGAACAGTGCAGCTGCACCAATGCAAAGACTGCTCTGGAAAATATCTCCCACAATTCTATCTCCAACTGGACAAGTACGGGTTGCGACGTATGCAGGGAAGACAATAGTGTGGCAAGGCGATGCACGAAACGATTATTTCCTGTTGATCGTGCAGCATTTCCCGAAGTTGAGAGACGGCCAACAAATTGCTTTTGTTGTCACGGGAAATGGCACCAGTGCTATCGGCTCGGCTCGGCTCATATCCCGACAAGTGAATGGTGATGGTAACCTGCAGGATCCCTGGGGGCTGTTTGTGACAAGTACCTTTCAGGTTCATCCCCCTGCCAACGATGGAATGATCGGCCTTTTCGCTGGGCGTCTTCTGACGAATCTGGAAGGAAAAGAGGTTGCTATGCAGCTCGAATATTTTCAATATCCCAAGGCATCACTGATCACGATACTTGCTGACTCAGGCCGCTTGGGGGGTGGCGAAGTAGTAAAAATCATTGTGCAGGAGCCCACAGAACCACAAACCAGATTTGCAGCGTCTTTGCCCAATTTTGTCCTTGGGGTTCTCGACCGTAATTTAGGTGTTGTCTTTGGCGAGATGAGCGCCGAGATCCTCGCTACAAAGGTCGAGGGCAGTCAAGTTACGCTGAAAGTAGTAGCGCCTCAGAGCAAGTTGGCCGAACAGAACTCCGTCCTTGTAAGTTTTTTCCTGGCCGGCTCACCAATTGAGGTCTACAACACGAGTCACAGTCAATTCTACACATATCGTGGTTCATACATTGCTGGTGTGACTCCATTTTCGGGTCTTACTACTGGCGGCCAGGCTGTTAAACTCGTCATTTCGGACTTGGGCGAGGTTTCTATCGATGGCCTGCCAGAAGTGAGATTTGGTGGGCAGGCTTGTACGGGAGTATCCTTTCTCATCTCCGAGACCGGTGATTTTGAAATTCTTGCGACCACTCCCAATGTTGACGTAGCTGGGGTCGTCGAGGTAAGCGTGCATCTCAAACGAAAGTCCGCAGGGTCAATTACATTATCTGAGTACGGGCTATTTGAATTTATCGTACCTCCCGATCCATTTCTCGACCAGCTCAGCCTTACTGTTGATGGACGATCAGGTGGCGAAATTTTTGTTTTCAACAGGATCTCAGCACAGGTGACTTTTACATTGAAACACATGTATCTTCTGAGAACTGATCCCTTCATAGTAAAAGTGGGTGACGTTAGGTATCCCAGCTCGGCTGTCATTGCTGCTGGTTCCGGAGATGCCGCGGACGTGCGATTCGCGCAGACTGATTTTTCCTTACAGACTGGGAATTCTCTTCCCCTTGGAAACCTAGCAATCAGTGTGACGGCAAGAGGATTCACTTTGACCGGAATTATGCTTCAGGTAAGGAATGCTGCTAGTCCAACAATTTGGGGGGTCGTACCTTCCCAGAGTCGAATGTCCGGGGGATCAATTGTTTTGGCTGCAGTAAGCGGGTTTAGCGTTATGTCTGCTGTGTCTGTGGACGGAAAATCAGCGGCCGTTTATGGCGCTGTTAGTTTGGCGTCCTGGAAAAAGCGAGACTCAGAGTACCAGGAGCTTGTAGGCAATGTCGGATTGTCACAATATCTGGCTTTTGCAGGACCTGAATCTGTATCAGCAAGGCAGAGGCTTGTGACTTCGTTGGAAAATGCAGTAGCCAGAAGCGCGGGAATCATTCTGCAATCCGAAGCACACCTTCTATTTTTCGTAGCTCCGTCAGCAACAAGAGCAGGTCGACTAGATGCTGCCATTGAAGGTATGCCGTTTGAATTCGAATACGTCAATTCCCCACGGGGCCCTTCTACCATTTCCAATCTGCAACCGTCGTCGGCACGGCTTTCTGGAGGTGTGCTTCTGACCCTTGAAATCAAGAACTTCTTGATGGTCTATTTCCCACATGAAATAGTCGTGGAAGTGGGACAAATCCGCGTGGATGTCGAAAGTATTGGATCCAGTTCTGATTTGCGTACCCTAGTTTCATTCATGTTACCGCCATCTTCATCGGGGCCAGGACTAGTTGATATCAAGGTTCACCCCACAGCCATGCCCGAAAATTCTGCTCGTCGATCATTTACCTATGTCGATGATCGTTTGCCCCTGCTCACCTGCGTCGCTTGCGGAATAACTCCAACTTCAATCTACGCTTCTGGTGGTGCTGATGTCACTGTTGTACTGACCCAATATGGTACATCTGCAACGACAAAAGATGATGTCAAGGTCGTGATGTTGGTTGGCACGCGGCAGTATCTTATCACAGCGGGCACTATCCCTGCTATCAAGTCGCATTCTTTTCAAAATGTTGCCGGGGAAGAAACGTCGACCATAGTGTTCACAGCTCCTGGGGTTTGGCAGCCAGCAGATGCAACGGCATGGTCAGCAACCGTTATGATCTGGCACATACCGACCTCCCGCAGTGTTAGCACAACCATTGAGTACGTGAGAAATCCCTCGGGGCTTGCAGTTCTTGAGATGGAGCCCTCTCAGGGGCCTACCAGAGGTGGGGCTAGAATTGCTTGCAGACTGACAAATTTCCATCAGATTGATAACTCGACGTTGTTGACAGTGACGTTTGACGACGTGAAATTGGGTGCTGATCATATAGTATCAGTGGCATCAACGACAAAGGAAACGCTCATCATGCTTACGCTGCCTTCTGCATTTGCTGGGGGAACGATTCCAGTCACAATTTACGAAAAGGGCAAAAAGTCCAGCGCTGGCACGGCCCTCTTCAAGTATGTTGACGACAACCAAATGCAAGTCCTGTCATCGAGCCCACCGCAAGGTACCAGCGGCTCCGTTGTTGACATGCAAGTGAGTCTCGGCAACGTTGGTCGCGTCATCGCTTCTACAGCAGATTTTGTTGCTGGCCTCAGTATCACATCGGGAGGCTCGGTTTCGATCACACGGATAGAGAGCTCAACTCCTACTGCGTCAACAATTACACTCCATCTGATCCTGCCAACAGTCCAAAGTAGCTTATCGATTCGAATCCTGATCAGTTTGTTTGGAGGAGGAGACCGTAAAACGGTTCACATTCCTTTCGCTGTTATTCCTTCTGGTGCGCCTATCATATTGGATTTCGAGCCAACCTCGTATCCCATCGACGGCGGCGCCCTTCTCTCCGTAAGGCTAAGTAGACTGCCTGAGAGCATTAAGCAAGATGAGGTCCAGATCTCCATCGAGGCGTTGGGAACGGTCAACGTTACCTCTCTATCTGTTGCTAGCGGCGTCACAACGCTAACTGCACGTCTTCCATCAGCGCCTTCGGCGGGAATGTATGAAATGGAAGTGCTTATCCTCGGCGGCACTATTTCGACCAAGTTTCCTTCCAAATTGTCTTACACTGCTCCTGTAGACTGTGTGCTGGTGGACATTTATCCTTCGAAAGGTACGATCACTGTTCCTACCCTCGTCACGCTGGTCGTTGACCACTTCCCTGCAATTGTTTCTACGTCGGATATCGTTGTCTGGGCTGGAGGACACATTGCAATCGTCACCTCCTATTCGCAGGCCAATCCGCTGCTAGACCCCCTTTCTATTCAGACTGTGAAGATTACCGCCAATTTTCCATATGGCAAAGTAGATTTGCAGCCGGGCACGGTGCTGGTGCAAGTATACCACCGCAGATATGCATCAAGAGCTGCCATTTCATCGAGTAAAACTATGTTCGAATACTACAATCCTGAACTACCCAACGTGGAGAGTGTAGTCGGAGAAAACGGAAGACCTGAAGTGAAGCTATCGGGAGGGACGATTGTCAGAATTACTGTATCGAAGGCACCTAGTGTTAGGGGGCAAGCTGATGTTGTTGCGAAAATTAATGGTGTCGATGCAATCGTTCAGACGCTTACAAATCTCGGGGACCAGCTTGTAATTGCAATCGTAGCCCCTCGCTCAAACCAAGTGCAGATCGTCGAAGGCCATCTCGTGTTCAATGGCAATTTTGAGAATTCTTTGCCATTCACGGTCGCGTATTTCGACGATGCTCGTGCATCCATTGTGAGCATTTCTCCCAGTTCGGGCCCAGACTTTGGGGGGACAAATGTCTTCATTCAATTGACCAACTTCCCGCTAGTAACAGACACTAATTCTGTGACCGTGCGCTTTGGATTGACGGGCGTTTACTTTGGCATTGTCGTTGATATTGTATCCTCAGATGTCGAGTCTACTACGTTACTAGTTCAGGCACCAACCTATCCTGTTGCGGAAAGCTCAATTTTAGCCCCCGTGGTCGTGACACACGTCCAATATAGTAACCGTGCTTCGTCTGCCTACAACTTCGAGTTCCAGAAAAGGCGTGCTGAAATTCTATCGCTAGCGCCGAGCCAGGCAACGGTAATGGGCGGCACTAATGTGTACATAAAAATAGCGTACTTTCCGGTAGGACTGGACAACAATGCCATTGCAGTTGAGTTTGGTGACGTGAAAGTCCATCCCCAAAACATGACTGTGACGAGCAGCGCTGTTGAAACTACCATCATGGTAGTCGTTACTCCCGCAAGCGACCCTGGCGTTGTGAGGGGTAGGGTATATTCAAAGGCAGCAGGCCGCGAAACAGCCATCCTCTTTGATTTTACGTTCATTGATGATAGTTTACCTGCAATTGTTGCGCCAAGCCCGGTGAGAGGGTGCATTGATACCAAGGGTCAGACAGAAACAATATGGGTAAAATTGCTTCCTGCAGAAGTTGATGATCCGTCACAGCTCAGCGTCATCGTTGAAGGTATCGGCGATGGAAAAATCAAGTCCTTGTCGCAGGAGAGAGGGCTCACCAAGCTTGTACTTGAAATGCCAGAAACCGATTTTGTTGGGAAAGTGACCGTCGCGATTACAAGTTCATTTGGTGTCATTGGATTTGAGTATATGTTCGTAGACTGCTCCGTTGCCATGATCGAGCAAGTAGCACCCACAAGCGGTGTTAATTCGGGCGGCACAAAGCTCATCATTCGTATTTCAAACTGGGTTAAGTTGGGCCTGCCAGTGTCTGTCGTCTCATTCATGACTGTCAACGGCGCCGTGCTGTCAGAAAACAAGGACGGATCGGCTGTGATTTTGCAGGTAAAGACCCCTGTGCTTGACCGCATAGGATTGACAGATGTCAGAATATCAGGGTCTCTCTCAAGCTTGGTGTTCGCCTATGAGTTTTTGTTGCCATGCAATTACGATGAGTTCTGTTCAGCACGTGGTCTCGTTGCAAATGTAGTCAAGATAAACAGGAATCCTCCTCAAGAACCCAAATTTGCCTGTGACGTTACATATTGCATCAATCCCGCTCTGCTTCCATATCCTACATTGATCAGAGCGAATCCCTCTAGTGGATTTACTTCTGGTGGAACGATTGTCACTGTCGTGGGCATAGGCTTCCCTGCCATAGACTTGGCCAGCTTCGAGGCACAAGTGGACGACACTGTGGCAGGAAATCCTCTCGCAATCTCTCACATTGGAGATGGTATAATCGCCGACCAGTCGCAATTAATTTTTTCCATGCCCACGTCGCCTAGGGGCGCAATTGTTTTAAATCTTAAGCTCGTGGTACACTTTGGCACGGTGGAGCGGTCTCTCATGTTTCGCTTCCAGTACATCAAAGCGCTGGTTGGGAATGCAATTGTCAGGAACATCTTGCCGAGTGCTTCATATTTCAGTCAATCCCAAACATGCCAGGTCGAACTGCGGAACTTTCCTCACGTTGAAGTCAGTGACACCGCATCGATTACTATCCAATTTGCATCAACCAGCAAAACGGCTGACAGAATCATAGAATCAACTGCGGGCAGGACCATTTTGACATTCACGTTGCCGGCAAGGTCCCTCACTGTTGGCCAGCACGCTGTTTCGATTTTTTACGCACCACACAAAATTGCTCGTGCTGGCGTTGTGGATATCTCAATCCTTTCAGATCCTGGTCCACGCATCCAGGGAATTCCTGTACCGAGTGAAGGGCTGTCCTCAGCGGACAATGTTCCCGTCGAGTTGAGAGCCCAGCACTTCGGGACTGGTCTTTCTGCCGGGTCGTTCACAGTGACACTGAAGTCGGCGGGAGGCATTTTGAGGACCTTGACCATTGAGTCAATGACATTTGACAACAAAAATTGCAATGATGCGGTATGCTCTTCCGTCGCGTTCAGATTCAGCATTCCATCGAATCCAGATGGACCAAATGCACAAGGGAGTGCTGAGCTCAAGCTCTGCACAGGTAGCACATGCCTTTCTAGTTTCTATCGATACACAAATGGATTCATTGTGGAACTTGTAGAGCCGTCTGGGGCATACTCGAACCAAATGACAGCAGCACGACTCTATTTGAAACATTTCGATTTGCCATTTGAGACCATTCGGGTAAAGTTGGCAGATACTATCTTAGAAAAGGACCCTGTCTTCATACCAACAGAAGAGAATGGCATCTTTTCGTTTGGAGTCATCGTTCCTCAAAATTTTGAAATCGGCGTCAAACAGGGAATCGTGTATGTTGAGGATGATGCAACGATGATGTCAGGCTTCAAATTTACTGTGCTAGCCCCGCCGACGCAGGTTGAACCTGTTGATGGAACCATTGAGGGAGGATCACTTGTGACTGTAACAGCTTTCTGGGGCGCGATGGGCACGAAGCGAGACGCGAGCATCACATTTGGTGGAGTGAGGGGGGAAGTACAAACTCTGCTTATGTCAAATCCGGTGAGGTCTGAGTTTGCAATCGTGACTCCCCCGGGCATAATGGCTGGAATAGTAGAAGTAGAGCTGCGAGGGTTGGGAGGGGCAGTAACCCGATTCAATTTTGAATACTACGATCCGCCTGTCTTCGCAGATGTGCAGCCCCGTGTTTCTACTCTTGATGGCAGGGTTGGTGAATGCAGTAGGTGTCTGCTCGATCTTGACGGACGTCATATCAGTGTTTGGGTGAAGAATTTTCCGCCAGTGTATTTTTCTACGGATTTAGAAGTCACAATAGGCCCGCACAAGTGTGATGGAAGTGAATGCGCTGTGAAGACAATCCAAAATTTGGTAGGGGAGCTCTTATTTACGGTTTCTGTGCCAGCTGCACATTCAACCACCCGTGTCGCAATCAGCGTTAGGCACGTTGGAACACCAACACCACCGCATCCAGCAGTCACCTCTTCGGGCAATGTCCGACGAGAAGAAAAGACAGCTGTCAGCTCTGCTGTGGGCATTTTTCTTCAATATTCAAAGCCTCTGCCCGTTGTGTACCTGGCCCAGTTCTGCAGCAAGTGCAATGCTGGCTCCTCGTGTATCGACGAGGGCATGTGTGGAATGAATGAAGCGCCATCAATTGCTCGCGCAACGAGTGTGCAGGACCCTGTTTCAATCGTCTTGCCGCAGGGAGGCGGCGGTGTCCTTACGCTATCGGTTTCAGAACTTCCAGATCTGCTGGTTTCGGACGGACAGGTGGTGGGAGGCACCCTGTCGGTTGCTTTTGGGGATCGATCAGGAATGATTAAAAGGGTGCTGTGGTCGTCTGTCTCAGAGACCAGGTTTGAAGTTGTTCCACCGGAACAGAGTAGGTCTGGACGTTTGGCAGTGACCGTGACGATGCTAAGGGGTGACGGGACGCAACTGCAAGCCGTATTATCGGCAGTCATTGTCCCTGATGCCATTTCCGTTCGCTGCACTGTTAGTGGCTCAAATCTGTGTGCCGGGCCTTCTGATGGAGCCCGTCCCCTGCTGTTAAATTTTACTGATTTTCCGCCTGTGGAACAAGCCAGGCTAAATAGTCAAGTGCGTGTTCGTATCGGACTCGAAATTGCTGCTATACAACTCATGTCATCAGCAGGCCCGCATTTCACCGTCTTCAGCGTTGATGTGCCACCCTGCACGAATTGTGCTTTCAAGAATGGAGTTTTGTCTGAACTGTTGTCAATTGAAATCTTCTCTGCACCTGACAAGGGGTGGGAGGTATTGACAGCCGTTGTATTTTCATATGTCGCCCCACCTTCTGTTTCTAGTGTCCGCTTCTCGAACGCCGGTTCCGGTCTTGAAGTGTACTTCGACTCACCTACAAATAGAGGAGGTTTTAAGCTATCTGATGTCTTCAGTTGTGACGAAGTTTTGGCTGTTGTTGGTCTCGGCACATCACCTACATGCATGTGGCAAAATGCGCAGAGCCTGGCAGTAACATTTGGGAAAAATCCGACAGTGATACCGGGAGATCCGCTTATGCTTAAACCCGACGTCATCAAATCACTCGACGGCATTTCTCCGTTTGTTCTATCAGAACAGCTTCGAGGACAAATTCTAGGGCCGACATTCCCACCGCTGCTGGGGCCAGTCGTCATCAGAGGCAGCTCCGAGATTGACACGTGTGCAAACTTGGTTCTATCTGCTTCTGCTGTCTCCCCACGGCCTTTGATTTTCGCATGGCGCTGCAGCACAAGTGATCACTTGGACGCGTTCCTTCGCAGTCAAGCGGGTTCTACGGTTGTGCTCGCAACTGGAACACCAGAAATGGATCAAATTGATTGGCAGTATGTCATTACCGTCACTGCCACTGACTTTATGGGTATCACAAGTGCGATAACATCCCACGTGGTGACGAAAAAAAGGGCCAGCATGCCCCAGTTTACGCTTTCAGGCATGCCATCTTATCAGGTCTCGGATGATATCCTCTTGCGTGTAGACGCACAGTTTTCGCGGTGCCCGATTGCTCAATCCCCTTTGGTCTTTGAATGGTCGGATCTATCTACAGGCGACAGAATCCCTGCTTATCTTTTTGACAACGCTAACGAAGCCAATATCGCGCATTTTTTCATTCCGGCATCGACCTTAAAACAAGGCGCCCGGTACACAGTGCAAATTGCTGCCAGCATGATGAGTGAACCATACAGAAAGTCAACATCCGTTTTTGATGTATTCATGCAGGGGGCATTGCTGCTGGCTGTCATCGATGGTGGCAGCGTTAAAACAGTCTCCAAACTGAGCCATTTCTCGCTTGATGGGACGAGGTCGCGGGACCTCGGCATGGTTCAATCGGTCCCAAGTTTTGACGGCGCTGTACCCGCAATCGACAATGGTCTAACTTACAAGTGGTCTTGCTCAATTTTGTCTCTTCCATGCAGAAGCGAAATTTCCGGTGAGATCCTATCGTTCGTGAAACAGAGGTCCATTCGAGTACAGGCAGGCACTCTTGCAGCGTCAATGAATATTCCGTACCAATTTACGTTGACGGTTTCGAAAGGTACAAGAGCACACTCTACTGTGTTGGCCCTGTATGTCGATCCGAACCCAATCCCAGCAATAGGAATATCTAACCACATCGCGCACGTAGACCACTTGGGTCGCGCGAAGATCAATGCTCTTGATCGATTGATGCTGTATGGGCGCAGTGACGATCCAGATACTACCTTCTCCTGGAGTATTAGTCCGTTAGTCTCGTTGCCGGTCAGTGTTGCTCCCCTTGGAATTGCGCATAAAACTCTAATTCTGGTTCCTTCGACTTCGCAACCCATCACTGTTCCCGGTGGGACATATGTAATGAAGCTAGAAGGAACCACTCCCCGGGGCGTGGGATTCGCTGAGATTACGGTGGTTGTGAATGCTCCTCCGCAACCAGGAAGCTGCGATGTCTGCAAGGTTTTATCAAACAGTGGTTGCTCGCAGACGGGAAGATCCTTGCTCGATATATTTAAGATAGAGTGTTCGCTATGGTCGGATGAGAACCAACCGCTCCAATACAGATATGGATTAAAATCACGTGGTCTTGATGCGTGGTGGTCTTCTCTCGAATTCAGTGACGTCAAAGAAGTCATTTTGCCTACTGGACATGTCGAAATCACGGTTGAAATTGTTGACAGTCTTGGGGCCTCTGCTATGAGCGTTCCTAAAACTGTTGTAGTGTCATCTTTTGGCAGGAGATTGCTTGCGGAGTGCAGTATTTATGGACCTATCCTTGACATGGTCGACTCAGCTGTACGTCTATCGAGGTCCGACCAGATTAACCAATTTGCCTCTGCGCTGGCTCATGAAATGGATATTGTAGGTGCCAGTCCATGCACGACAGTCCGCTCTAGGTTAGTTAGTGCCTTGGAAATGGGCATTGCAGCAGCTGCAATCACAACAGACTTTGCAGAAGAGGCAGGCGATACTCTGTCAGCGGTAACCAGTCAGCCGTGTGGCCACACTGTGGATTCGGCCTTATCCTCGCTTGCTCTTGTTAAGAAGCTTGCTGTTGTCAACACACGCGGCCGAGCTATCAAGACAACATTAGGGAAGTCGCTAGTTAATGCCATAAGTTCTTCGATTGGTTCGTCTGCAGCTGGTAGGTGCAGCACTCCGATGATTTACACCGTAGATCAGGCCAAAATGGTGATGAATTTGAAGGTGGATGCTGCAAGCCTCGTGATGATGGCCTCGCTGAGACAAAAACTGGTCGGCGAGCCTGCTGTCGAAATACAGGCCGAATATACTTCGCAGCGTGCAGAGAGAACGACGCTGCGTGAAGCAAGTGCAAGTACGGGCGGTGTGAGGGCCCAGAAAAGACTTTTATCGGTTGCATCTGGTGCAGCTTTCATACTGAACAGCACCATTGCGAGCCAAATCGGATTGAAGGACGCTTCACAGGCTATTGACATCTTCAGATCGGACGATGACCTGATGGAAGATTTGACACGCCAGCTTTCAGCAATTTCGTTCATGTCAAGCGTTGCTGTTGGTCTGCAAATTTCGACAGCCGCGAGTACAACACATCTCACAGTGCAAGGGCTCTCGACCCCGATCGATGTGTTAATCCCTGTAGACCATTCAAAGATGGCTCGAGATTCGTTCTGGAAACAGAAGGTCAACTGCGCCTGGTACGATGCAGTCGGTGGTATCTGGTCATTCTCTGGGTGTGAACGGCAAGGGGTAAGTGATTCGCAAATACACTGCAGATGCAATCACTTGACCCAATTTGCCATTGCAATCGATCCAACCATTGTTATTTGCGGGGACGGCCAAAGGACCTCGGGCGAGGAATGTGATGATGGAAATCATGTTGATAATGACGGTTGTTCTTCGTCATGCACAGTGGAACCAGGTGCATTCTGCGATGCACAATCCCCAAACGTCTGTCTTCAAGCCTGTCCTCCAGGACAATTTCTCGCCGGCTACTCGATTCAAGATGCGCGTGTTATTGTCAAGGGTACGTGCACGGATTGTTCTGCTCTTGAGTACAAACCTGATGCTGGGAGCTATGCTACAACATGCACGCCATTGACATTGTGCCCAGCAGGACGACAAAAGAAGTGGTTTCCTGCAAGCTTGATGGGGAAGACAGATGGTGTATGCGAACTTTGTAGAAAAGGCTTTTACAAGCCGTCAAATCCAAACGGAAGCCCGCTGGATCAGTGCACTCGATGTCCAGGATTTTCCATAACCACAGTTGAGGGCTCAGACGAAGAGCGCGACTGTCGCTGTGATGGTATTTCGAGGATACAGAATCCCACTTCAGGCATCATTGACTGCATCTATGCGGATTCGTGTAGCATGTTGCCAGGTCCGTGTGTGGCTGACGCCACGTGCTTTTTCAGTGACGCTTGTGGAACCAAATGCACGTGTCCGGGATTCCACCACGGCAACGGATTTACAGTCGGTGCGCTCGTATTTGATGTGTTTTATGGTGCAATAACGGGCACGGGATGCACAGTCAGTGGCAATAATGCCACCGCAGAATGTCTTCCTGGTTATTTTGGAATCCAGTGTGAGTACAAGATGCCCATAGGTACGGTGTTCTCACATGCCGTAGGAGATACAGATGCGAATGGCATTGTCGATCCATTTTCGCTGCAGGGATTTTTCAATGGCGTGGAAGTTGCGTCTATCAATGGCCCAGCCGGTTTCCTCCCAATGTCGTATGCCGGAAATACAAGTATCGACATTTCGGTGTTGACGCGGGAAGATCTTGATTTGTTAAATCCCGGGCTTGCTCCCGACCCCTCGTGGATGAAATCCAATCTTCCACCAACTGACACAAGGTATGTGTGCGCGCCGACGGGATCGCCTCTGGCAGCGGATTTCATTTTGAAATTGAAACCTGCGGGCCTGACCTTTGCCGTGCCAGTACAACTGGGGATAGATGCGGGGGGCGTGCCCGACTCTGACCCTCCTCGCTACAAGCACGTCATGGTATTTGATGAAGCGACCAAATCCTGGACGCCTTTGGGTAAAGGAACGCTGTCGGACAAGGTTTCTGCCTCATTGAAACACTTTTCTCTATATGCCTCTGGGGCTGGAGCTGAGATCGAGCTACCCTCGCCTCCACCGCCACCACCTCCATTGCCTCCGGGTGTTGATATCATCTCAGATCCTGAATCGACACCCACCGGCAACGAAACAGAGCCGCTGGCCGTCTCACCCCAATCTGGGATTTCAGTGGGCGTCCTGATTGCGGCGATTGTGGCGCCGTTCATGTTGTTGATGGCCATATCCCTGTTCATATTCAGGAAAAGAATCTTCGGTGATGTTTTTGTCAACAAAACTGCTCCTGGGCCTAATGAGCTGGGCATCATGGAAACCCCTCTTATTAACAGGGAGGCTAGCGCCTATAATGAACCGGTCAGACTTGATGCGACGATCATCACTCCTGACCTCCCGGTAGCAGATGCTTCCAGCAATAGACCCCCGTCTGCACCATTCAGTGTCGATCTCATCGCTGCAAGCGGCGTAAAACTCAATGAATGGATCAATTGCAGTGCTTGCCAGGTAGCAATGCATAAGAGATGTGTACGCTCGATGGCAAGCATTCTTCCCACTAAGCCTGCGAGACACATCTTGTTATTTTTCTGCTTTCAAACCTGCTGATTGTGCACCATCAAATGTTTATACACTGACATGCGAAATGTGGTGTCCTGCAATGTTGACAGAATCCAGTCAAAAAGTCATGGCCACGGTGCCCGTCATGTAAGACTTCCATCAAATCAAGTGAAACCCCGCCCATGGAACAAGAAGAGTCTACACCGTTTCAAGCCGAGCCTACCCCTGCGCAAGCAGAAGAACCTCGGCAATCAGTGCCGTCCCTGGAAATATCAACCGCCCCTCCGTTGCCGGTGCCAAATCTGCAGGCGTTGTCACCGACGCAAGAAGCACCTGTGCGCAACATAGGATGGGGCGAGTACTCCCCGTTGCAGGAGGCCACCAAAGCTGCGCTTGAAGCTGGCTTTGACAAAACCTGTTCCAACTGCAACGCGCCGGTGCGTGCCCTTTGTCAGCCTCCGCTCGTTATGTCTTTGCTTGTGGGGTTGCTTGATGCGTCTGGTTAGGTTCTATTTCTAGCTCTTGCTTACTGGCTTGTTGTCCCCAACCCTGATGAGCAGGTTAAGAGCCTATGGCCACGTTGCCCAACCTGTAAAACCTCGGTCGGTGGATCGATGCAGCGTGATTTTGCACACAATCCATTCGCGGCGTCCGTTGGCCAAACCCGCCGCCGGATGACGCTCACGAAGCTGGAGCCTCTCCCATCAGCAACCCCACGCAGCAACATGCCTGCCGATCTAAGTTCACCCCTCGGCGCCCCTCCAGGAGTGCAGCTTACTGAAATCAAGTATTGCTCAAACTGCAAAGCTCCGATGAAAACGACTTGGGAGCGGTGCCCAGGATGCAAAACGCCTGCAACTGCACTCCCTGCTCCCATGACTGCCGCCCAACTACCGAAGCTGCAGCCGGTATCACCGCAGGTGCCAGGGGTGATGGAGTCGCCCCGGGGGGCGGGTGAAGCAGCGACAGAAGGAGAAGGGAAGGCTGGACAGGCTGCAGTTGATAGCTCCGGGCTGCCGGCATCAATCCCAGTAGAGGAGCTGGCAAGACAGCGACAGCTCTTGGGGTTCAGTCTGGCGTGTGCCAATTGCAATGCACCCGTGAAACCGGCTTGGCCGAGGTGCCCAGCGTGCAGGACGCCGCTGCCTAAATCTGGTGTTGAATGACTAATGTAAATAGTAACAAGGCTCGCGAGCCTCGCTAATAAAGAACATAATAATAAAGAACATAATATTGGACGCTTACCATATTGTAATCGCACATCCAGCCGGGAAAGAGCACGCCGTGCGGATGTGCTGAGTGATCACTGCGGGCTCGATGTATCAAGCAAACGCTTGATAGGTACAGGCAACTGTAGCCAACAAATGAGACAAAGCTCGATTCTGTGGATCCTGCGGTCCCAAGCCTCGAGGCCTCTTCTGAGGCCTCGGCCTCCGGCTCAGGCTTCAGTTTTGACCTTTACTGCCTTCTTGACAACCAAACCCATGACGGCAGTGATTCAATGGCCATCATATCTCTCCACTCTGAGCACAGCGTATACTAGATCCAGCAGTAATATTCACCATCATTTGTCTTGGCGGAGCCCCCCACCACAACTTGGTTTTTCATGGGCGCATTGGGCTGTCGCTCCCTTGCCGCCTCTCCATCAACACCCGATCACCTCATGGCCTCTTGCCGAGGGAACTATGGACACTTAGATGCTGTGCAGCGGATAGATCAAGACATCGTACATCAACTGCACCTGCTACAGGCTCCTCCTACGTCCTCTCGATACCCGAGCAACCAAATTCAATTTCGATCCCAATTGACATTCCTTGCACGCACAGAAGCGCACGCGTTTAGGTGTCTAGGTTCTCGGAGGCTTCAAGAGCACGGCGTATGCAATAATCCAATACCACTAGCCCGGCTCAGGTAGAAACGCGGCGGTCTTGCCGTCGTCTTCGTCGTAGCTTGTCCTGTGTACCTCGGAGGGTTCAGAGTTGAGGGGTTTGGAGTTTGGGGATTAGGGTTGAAGGTTTATTTGCGGTTTAGGTGTAGCCACCATCGCGGTTCTTCGGTGGCAGGAAATCTCGCATAATGCAGCGGCAGTTCTAAGGTGTGAATACGCGGACAGGCTCGAGTGTCAACGAGCGAGCAAGAGAGAGCACATCTAAAAGGGACAGTCACGCGAACAAGTTACGCGGGCATGTCACGCCCCTCCGCAGCCGTTGCGCACCGGAGCGCCAGCGCCTGCCAGAACCCACCTGAGATGAAGAAAGAAGAGATCATCCAAAGGCTGCTCCGGGAGCGTGGGATATGTGGGAGTAGCCACGCCGTCCAAATTTGCGTCGGCGGCATGGGGGGAGCCATATCCTCCAAATACCACAATTTTGCCATCAATATAGCCAAAACCGTGCGCCCCGCGCGGCGAAGGCTCTTGCATTATTCGACCGCTCGCCCCAAAACTGTCATTGAAGATGATACACACAAATTCTGACAAGTTAGAATGTGCGGGGCTGTGTGTGTGTGTGTGTGTGTGTGTGTGTTTGTGTGTGTGTGTGTGTGTGTGTGCGTGTGTGA
>Ga0115006_10000856_pt1 | contig 17677 bp, 21 predicted proteins | sample ArcOceMetagenome_3_FD_88943 | JGI IMG/M metagenome (GOLD analysis project Ga0115006, IMG submission 88943) | Marine eukaryotic phytoplankton communities from Arctic Ocean - Arctic Ocean- Svalbard ARC20M Metagenome | ecosystem: Environmental > Aquatic > Marine > Oceanic | place: Arctic Ocean...
ATGTGCGGGTGCGGGGGTTGCAGCGGGAACTGGCAGGGGCAGAACAGCAGCAGCGAGCACTTGAACGGTCCAGGGTTTAGGGTTTAGGGTTTAGGCAGAACAGCATCAGCGAGCGCTTGCACCGTGGGTGTGCCCTTTGTCTATGCCCTGTCCGTGCATTTGTGTGTCCACGAACTCCTCGGGCGTTTCGCGGTGCCTGTTTGGACATGAGTAGACGAGGTGGCGTTGTGGTTGGTGTTGTGGTGCTGGGAGTCTGTCACAGTTCGTGTCTGCGCCTGTGCTTGTGCCTGCCACTGCTGGGCGTCTGAGTTCGTGTGCCTGACGCTGCAGGCTAGACACGTTGGCGAGCAAGGTCGCGGAGAGGGCGAGGGCAGTGGGGGCGGCTAAGAGAAGGCTCGCCAAGAGGCACCAGTTGAGCAGGCTCCGAGAAATGCGCAGGGAGCTCGAGTCCCAGGTTTCTTCACTCGCCGGCACCAATGATTAGTGCTCTGCATGAGTAGGGGGACGGGGAGCGGCGCGGCGGCGGTGCGCGGGGTGGGTGGGACGGAAAGGAGGAAGATGGAACTACGAGGCGGCGCTTGCGGAGGCACTTCACAATATACCTAAAGCCGCGGTGTGAGTCTGAAGGAGACGTGGCGTCGCTGGCAATCGGGGTTGCTTCTTGAGCGTGGCAAGTTTGTGTCACATGGGTCAATCGATGCATACAAGGGAGGTAGGGAGAGAGTAGTTTGAATTCTTCAGAGTACATCAAATACATTATTTGCACCAGATCTAATCATGTCCCTGTCAATCAATCTACGGCTAGGAGGGCAAACGCGTACTGAGTGCTCCACCTTACACCACCGAAATCATCACCGAAATCATTCTACAATCACCAAATCGATCACTATCAATCACCAAATCGATCACTATCAATCACTACAATACACTCACATTCTTGCATTTTGACGTACGCACTTATTCGGAAGTCAGTAAGACCACAATTCCCTGTACACTTCGTCGCCCTCGACCTTCTTTTGCCTCCACAGCCGGGCCTGCGCAAGCTGCGACACCATACTCTGGGTCTTCGCTACGACCGCCTCAATCGCCCTATCACTTACACCCCCGCTTCCAACCGCGTGCTCCAAGCTTTGCTCAGACGCAGACGAGGCCACCGATGACGAGGACGACAATCTCTCAGCCTGATCCGAAGAACGTTCTTCGGTGTCGAGCGGCTCTGCAGACCAGACCTGTACACTGGCATCATCAGATTCTTTGTAGATTGTCTCAGTGACGTTGGCCTTCAACATAGCAGGAAGATTGCGCTCGATCAACCCCTTGAGCTTAAGACAGGCGCTGAAAAGAAGGCTGATTTGACCACGTTGCTTCGCCATCGTATCTTCCAGCTCGTTGATTTTGCTGACGGAAGACTCCGCAACTGCTTTGCACAAATAGAGTACACGAGACACGGCAAGACTCTCAGATGTTGCCATGCGGCTAGACAATCAAACCGTGAACTAACCTCAAGGGGAGCACTGAAAATAGGCAAAAAACGGCGAGGAGGAAGGCGCGCAAAGCGTGGTTACCTTTCCAAAAGCCACTCGATGCAGAAGGGCTATGCGAGTCCGATGCAATCCAGTGTCGAGGTGAGTGGATAGGAGGACCTCTTGCCGAGGGGGCGGGAAGACCCCTAGGCGAGGGAACTGGCGCGAAGTGCAACGACTTTTTTGACTTCGGGTGCGTGCACATGCGCGCTGATTCCACCCTGATGCGCTGAGAGTCGACCGTGGTGACATCCATGGCCTTGTCCGGTTGCTCGGCACCAGACATGCTGGGGTCCGGAGAAGCTACGGACCGCCAATAGTCATCGTCCCGGATTGCAAAACTTCCTCTTTGAACTCTATCCACAGAATCAAACCGACCCGCGGCATTGGAGTCTGCGTCGCCGTGCGAAGGCGTCTCTTGGGGCTGCCAAGGTGACATTGGAGGCGTGTGCGGCCCGTCCACAGAAGGCGCAGAGGCTGACGGACCTGCATCGAAAGTGTCGGCGTTGCTGCCAAGCGCGCTCGCTTCGTCATTGCCGCCGACTGAGTCCGAGTCCGAGTCGACGTCTTCCTCGATTCTCGGGGCCGACCAGAAGTCGACATCATCGAAGTCATCCTCCACCTGCACGCTTGCATCCACCATCCTCGGAACGCACCCTGCCGCACGGCAACCCGGTCAAACGAAGGATGCGGGTAGCGCAGCAGCGGATTTAGACACGGCAGAGACTGGGGACAAACCGGAGCTGTCGAGCCACTGGTGCACGATGTGGTTGGGCAGAAACTGAGGCGACAACTTGTCCTTGCACGAGGCGTGGACGGTGCTGCCTTGTGAGTGCTCATCCTCGTCTGCGTTGGTGGCGACATCGGCTGCCTCGGCCTCGAAGATTGCGCTTTGCAGTGCGTAGAACGCGTCGAGCGGCTCTGCATCCACGCCTGGCACGCAGAGCCAAAGTAAACGAGACGCTGCCTGATGAGGACCGCCGTCCCTGGCATGCCGAGCAGGGGCTGGACGCCCGTGCGCGCGGCGCGGCAGCAGCACTCACCGGACTCGAGAAGCCTTTGCAGGCGTCGCAGCTTGCGATGCACGTCCGCGCGCGGATCTGGCCTCCTGCAGCGGGGCAAAGCGGCGTGACACTCGTCACACACGGCGGAGCAGCGCGCGGGGCGGCCGCGGGCAGCGCAAGGGCCCGAGGACGACAGGGGCCAGGGGCCCGACCTGTGCGCCGAATGCGCAGGCTTGCCCATGGTCGAGCAGCCGAGCGGCTGCTCGAGATCGACCTCAATGACCGCCCCCACGGGTCGCCTCGCGGTCTGCGCCAAGCTCATGCTGCCAGGGTCCTGCCCCGTGTGCGAGCGAGCCTGCTTCAAACGGTCAGCTTCAAGCTTCAATCCTTCCAAGGTTGTCTTGCTGCGTCCATCCCTGGGCTTTGGGCCGGGGTCCCCATCAAAACAAAAATGTCCAGAAAAAGTTGAAAAGAAGTCGGATCGCTCTGAGATGCAGCAGATTCTGTTCCGAACACCCATTCAAAAAAGGAAGGAGTCCGTAGTATTCAACTTCGGGACTTCGCGTCCGTAGTATTGTACTCGGAAGGAACATTTTTTACCACACGCGTCCCTCCTTCCGCGATAGAGGCTGCGCTGCAGTAAAATTCAATTTAATTTGGCCGAGGAGTGGGGCAGAGACTCAGTCACGTTTGAAAAAAACAAAAAAAAACAAAGGCACTCCCCCGATGCTGCAGGTGATGGGGCAAACACGTGAAACGTGGTGTGGTTATGGGGGAGGGCGGGCTGCGCGCGTATCGCCTGGTTGTGATACGCTGCGCAGTCTGCGCCCGCATGTCCCAGCGTGTCGCTTGGACTAGCACACGGGAGGGTGCGCAGACTGCGCAGCGTGTCACCGTTCTCCTGTACTTGGGACGGAACGCACCGATGGTGGGGGGCTAGCAACACGCATTTGCTCTCCCCTTGCCAGCCCCTGCCATTCATCCCCACCGCTGCCCGCAGCCGGTGCGCTGCCCCTCTCCGCGCACCGCGCCTGGTTGCTCGAGCCGGATGTCTCCCGGTCACGGATCCATCTACGGCACGCAACCAGAGCACGACTGGCTGCGACGGGCACAGCGCCTGGCACCGGGCGCCCGGTGCGGAGAGCAGGGGCGGCGCGGAGAATCGACACGCTAGGCGCATGGACACATGTGCGCGTGGGTGCACTCAAGGCGCGGGGGCGGCGCGGCTGTGTCGCTGTAAGCGCGCGGTCTCGCGACGCTGCCTTTGATGATATGTGGGCATACAACTCATGAGCGGCGCCATCTGCTGCTCTTTGACTGCCGGCAACGCTGCCTGCTTCCCGATCGCCCGCGTGCCACTTGGTGCACCGTGGGCGTACTCGGCTATTTCGAGCCCTCAATCCCTTAACAACGAGAGGACACCCATTCGCTCATGTGAACACTCTCACACAAAGGCGCCTGCTTGCCCGCTGCAGGGCGCGGCCAGAAGCCGGCCAGAAGCCGGCATGTGGCAGGTCACGGGACGCGAGATGGCAAAACGAACGGCGTTCTATAATGGCGTGTCGCCTTGGATGGGGGAGGGCTCCTCCCCCATCCAGCCTCTCCACCCCCAGCCCAAACGACCCCGGGCCTGCCACCTCGGCCTCCGCACCCGTCATCAACGTCGGCTTTCCAGCGTACATTGCCGTTTATCTGAGACGGAACGTGCATACCTTGCAAAGTTCAGGCACTTGGCAAACTGCCCATGCTGTCCCTCCCTTAAGAGAGAGAGAGAGAGAGAGAGAGAGAGAGAGAGAGAGAGAGAGAGAGAGAGAGAGAGAGGGAGACTTTATTGGGAAACAGTGTCCAGCCAACAGAAGTCGGCTGCCTCCTTCCTCTTCCCTTACCCCTATGCTTCAAATAAAACAGTCGTCAAACAACTGAAAACGCTGCCAACTCGCGCACGAGGCTCGAACCCTCAGCTTGGTGCCGGTTGGCCTCGGAGCGAGGCATACTCCAACACCTCTTGTGTCGCGACGACGTGGCTACGGCTACCCGGCCTCCCTTGCATCTCGGCAGAGATGCTGTGCTCGCACAGCCTCCCTTACATCGAGAATCTGACGCGCACGCCTGTAGTCTTCGTCTCATTTTCAAAAAAGGACAGAGTTGTTCGTGGCATCGACTCTGCCATATTCCCTGTACTCGCCCTGCGCCTGCCACCAAGCGACGCGCGGGATCGTGTCAGGGTCCAGCGTGCGCCGCGGCGTGCGTCTGTGTTGTATGCGCTTGCAGGCAACCAACCAAGCACGGGCAAATGTGTTTACGACACAAGAAATGGGTCTGGACTGAAGAACGGGGCAGCTAAACGAGAAAGAACATACACTCTCTACGACATGACTTCGCACAACACTACGGCAGCACCTCCTCATTTTTTGCGCTGCTACACAAAATGCCGTAGCTGGTATGGCGACTAAAAGCTATACCGCCGCCAGCTCTCGTCATCACGTCAGGCATACCTGCTGTGTCGGCGGATGCCGTTGGTAGGAAGGCTGCCCACCGTACGTGGAAGTCTGCATCCCACTTTGAGCGGACGACAGCGTGCCATGCTGTTGGTATACACCGGGAGCCACAGAAGAGCCAATCGGAGGTGACGAGAACATACTCAGGGGCGAGATGCTCGCAGTCCGGCCATGATCAGAACCAGTGGGGGGTGACCCCAAGGCGGAGGCGATGTTGCTGATTGCATTCATCCAGGAGTTGCCCATCTCCTGGGGAGCGCTGTGTGGTGCGCTGCGCGTGGAATCACTGGAACGATAGATGGCGGCGTTGTAAGAGTCCTGAGAGCGATAGATAGCGCTGGAGTGTTGAGAAAATGCAGTCGGCGCCGCTATGCGGACTGCGCCTTGCGAACCCATTACACTGCGTTGGGATTGCTGCTGCCGCCGCTGGTTGCGGCGATTCATCTCGTCAATGCCTGCCTGAGTTATCGCCATGTGCCTGGTTTGGGGGTTAGGATTAGGGTTTAGGGTTAGGCTTGAGACCAGCTGCCACGCAGAGCCAGAGGCAGAGCTAGAGGGGCGCCCGTCTTAGTTCGCACCTCATCGCGATGACGTCATACGAACTTCCATCCTGACGACGCATGTGCAGCCTCACGGTGCTGTTGGGCGGCCCGAACAGGGCTTCCTTGACCTGTAGTGGTTTTGGTGGTGCGCGCAGGGTTATCGTCGGTCTGCAAATGCACGCCTACAGGTTGCAGTCAAGACGCATGATGCTATTCCATAATGCCTCACCCCGCCGATAGGAAGGGTGTTGAGATGGGTGCCATTGATCGCATACAACACGTCGCCCGGGCACATGGTCGGGTTGGTGTAGCCGGGCTGTCCTTGAAGTCTTCCATTCCCATCCATTAGCTCTGTGACTTTGAGCACCACGTGCGGAGGATCTGCAGTGAAGATACAGATTGTCCACGACGGCGGGGAGTAAGTTGACTGTAGGATTACACACGCATTGTTGAGACAATTGAGAAGCAGAGAGGACGCACCATTTGTGATAGAGATGCCCACCCTGGCAGCACCAGCTTGGAAGCGACGAGCCATGATGATGCTGCGCACGGCGCGCTTGAAACGTGCCAGGCCTTTTCCTTTGGGCGGCGCTCGTTGTTCCAATTTGACGTTTTCAATGGTCACCGGGGCGTCCTTCTCGAAGAAGATCGTGTTCCACCTGCGCGCCAGACACACACGCAGGAGGCCAACTCAGGTTACATGTGTCGCTTTTTACGCAAGGCCGCAGCGGCCCTGCAGCCTTTCCAGTTGTTGAAGTGTCACCAGCCAGTACCACACACATGATGAGACAATCCATAGACGACTTACTTGATGTCGAAAACGAGCTTTTCGTGCGTGTGCTCCGGGGTCGCTTTTGAAGGTGTCGACTTAAATACACTCTGCAGGTCATACTCGTCCTGGATCAAGGACCCCATTGGTGCCCCTGGCCCGGCACTCCTCTGCGCGCGCACAGCCTTCTTGTGCGAAAACACCTCCACGTCGTCACTGTCACCCTTGATCGCTACGAGCGGTAGATCATCGACGACCAACGCTGAGGCATTTGGCGGGGGCGGGGGCGCACGCGCAGACCTAGTGGCCTTTCTACTTTGCGCTTTCATAATCGGCATTTCATCGTTTTCGCCGTGGTCACCAATGCCCCCCGTGTCTTCAATGCCCAAATCTGCGCAATGTCAAGATCAATGCAATGGGAATCACAATCGCATGAAAAAACAAAAGGTTCGATAAAATGCACACTTCGTCACGTACTCGTGCGCTGCAAAACCTTGTGAAAATATTTTCGGCGCACACAGCAGGACACGAGCCAAATATTTCCGGAGCACACAGCAGGACACGAGCCAAGACTTACGTTCTTTCATCTTTGCAATTTGCAGCGAGATGGTGTCAGAAAACATTGCGAAGGGCTCTTTCTCTTTTTCCGCGTGCATCAGCTCCACTGCAAAACGTTGGAATGAGTCTCTAGCTCGGCCAATTGCCCCGGACGTGTTTTCATGCCAAGTCATGAAGGCTGAGCAAATAGTCATGTTTGACCAACGCATGGCAATCTTGTACAAGATCTGCATGTTTCGAACTTCTTGCACGACCTCCAAATGCCACTTGTAAAAGGCCATCTGGACAAGTGCAAGATGTCAGCTGAATCAGACAGGGAACCCCGAATGGACAGCGATGACGATTCATGTACGGAGCGCGCTGGGCAGCGTGCATTCGGACGCAAGTGAGAACGGACAGGACCTTGAGGCCATGACGAGTCCACCGCAGCAGCACCTTGGTGAAGATGATTTTGATGCGCACATCCTCGCCAACATTCGAGGACCATTGATAAAAGGCGCGTGCAATATTCTGTTTCATCACCCGCATTACTACCTTTCTGATGACTGCTAGTTGCCTTCTGATTTCCACGAAGTGCTCTACCCAACGCAAGAAAATCCGTGCAAGCGGGCGGTTCATCCAGCGCTTCAATATCGCTCGATTTCGACGCAGCTCTCCGATGTGCTCTGTCCATCTATTCCAGATTGGGATGAGACCACGATTCTTCCAGCTGTTTCAAGAATAGCAGCGGTAAACACATCACAAGTGGCGGCAATACCAGGGTACTTGCACAGACATATGCACGAATGTGTGCGCGCCAGCGGTGAGTGACAGCATGTTATGTCTCGCAGGTGACAAACGAGCAGAAGCAAGAGCACGAGCAAGAGCACGAGCAAGAGGGAGAACCGGAGAAGAATGGTCTGATGCCTCTTCCCTGTCTGCAGTGCCTCTATCCATTTATGCCAGGCAGGTAGCAAACCCCTCTTGTTCCACATAACCAGAATTCTTCGGAACGCCTTGATCCTCTTGACTTCATCCATCCATTTGTGCAGGGCACCAAGGAGTGTGCTGTTCATCCAGCGCCTCAAGACGCTCTTTGACTTCTTCCTCATCGCTGCGAGCTCGCAACTGTGTGTGTGCCACAAAGTGAAGCTGTTGTATGTGGTCTTGCAAAACCAGCGTGTCATAATCTTGCGCGCTGCCTTGGCAAGTTTTGTCTCATACACGGTGGCATCCCTCCACAAGGCGAACGTAACATCTTTGGTCATTCCAGCCCAGCGAGACACCACCTTCGTGAATTTCACCTTGTTGTTCAGGCCGCGATGCACCCAGGCGCACCACTTGTGAAAGCACTTGGTCATGGGCAGTTTCAACCACTTGCTCAAGACTGACTGCGCTGCCCGCTGGCTCTTGCCTGAGAGAAACGCAACACGATCGCGATGCTGCTGCAATTCTTCTTCCGCTTTCAGCAATCGCGCCAAGAGATCTTGGTGGTCCTGCAGCAATTGAGCAAGCTGGACCTCTGTTGACAGGCGCTTCTCGACCTGGAACGCAAGGTTGCGTGAGGGCAACTGATGGTTCCACACATCAAAAGCCTCAGTCAAAAGCATGTTCCTCCATCTGCTAATGACCCGCCGACCAATGTCGCGGAGTCTAGTGGCACGCTGGGCCATGTCTATCCACGTGTGCCAGGCAGAATAAAGTTGTGAGTTGGCCATCTTGAGGATCGTTGAGCGGGCCTTTGCCGTCAAGCGCTTCCGTGTGTCTTTAGCGTGTTGCCATGTCAAAAAGGCTCGCGTCAGGTTGAACCGGAACCAGCGCAAGATAGTTTTTTGAGCAGTGTAGATCATGTGAACTCCCCGCTTGGCCCTGAAGTGCCAGGCTCGTAGCACATCTCGCTTGTGATGGGCTTCCAAACGCGATCGCGTCAAGGCAATCGCTCGGTTACTGAATTCGTCATGGAGAAATTGCTCTCTCTCGTATCGAGCGCTGGCCGCTTGAGCCTCCGCCGTTGCCTGTGCATATAACCGTTGCAACCTCGAGCATTCTCCCTCCGAGGTCTCAGCGCGCTGCTTCATTTCTAGTGTGATCGCCCGCTGCGCCGCCTGCGACTGCTCTAGCTGGCTTTTGGCATCTTTAAGAAGTCTTTCGGCCTCTGCATACTCGAGGTCGACAATCTCTCGCTGCCGACGTGATTGCAGCAACATTGCCGTCGTGATTGCAGAGCGACGCATCATGATGCTGTGGCTCATGTCGTGGGCTGCGTACTTCGTACGGGAGGGGCTCTTGCCACCGGATTCCCCAGGACTCACAGAACCATTGGTACCTTGGGGAGACATTGTTACGGAACGGTCCGCGCTCATTTCTGCCTTGGGGGTGGCAAGGGAATCGACAGCGGAGGCCGCATCTGCAACCTCGCTGGGACTGAAGGACAGGTGCGCAAAGCAAGACGCAAGCGCATTATGAACGAATTCAGCCCCCTGCTCCAGAATTTGAACCGTCTCTGAGGCCCAGCGCTGCTTGGCTTCGAGATGGGAGATTCTCACCTCGTGAGTCCTTGCCGCACCTTTGTCGTTTGAATGTTCCGCAGATGCCCTCTTCTGGTCAGCCATCTCCATCTGGCCTGCAATGAGAGAATCGCATCGTCTCAAAAACACAATGGTGCGGTCCAAAAGCACTTCAGTCACCGTCTCCTCAGAGATATCGTCTCCCCATTCTGCACCTGCCCTCCAAGGACTCAACGATGCAGGGCTCGACATGGCAGACTTGCCGGTGCCAGACTGCTCCAGAAGCCATTCATCTGGATCTGCAAATTCTTGGTACGTCACCTGAAACGTGTCATCACGGCTGATGCCCCATACCTTGTGCAGATGGGCGGAGGCGCTAATCGTCATCTTGACGTACGAAAGGCACGAGTAGTAAAATGCTTTGCGGTGCTCACTCTCAGCCCTTGATACGCTCTCCCGCACCTTCTGGAAGAATCGTTCATCCAGACCCTCGGACCCACGTACAAAACGCCCAAGCAACTTGCTTGGATCCTGTCCACTGAGTTCCTTGAACCATTCTGCATCGAAGGGCGCTTTGAGTGGCTGCCCGACACGGTGCTCGTGAATCACAAGGCGCAGGGCCAAGAAGATAAGCCGAAAGGCTGCATCGCTGCCCGCCTGAATCTCTAGCGTCTTCTTGACCCGCTCATTGTCCGTGTATTGCAGGATGAACGAATGCGTAATTGGGTCGCCGATTTTCAGGGAGATGACATCCGGGATCATGATACGCGAGCCCAGCGGTGCGCCTGTCATCTTATCCAACAACGTGATTGACGCAACGCCATTTTGCCATGAAAGAGAGAGCTTGACTGCAGACCACCTAAGGCGATTGAGACTCGCCTCCACGTGGACGGTGAGGCCCTCGCGCTCGATCGGACTGTAGCTCATGCGGCACTCGCCCTCGTCATACGCCTCCAGCCAGAGTGCCCGATTGCGCACCATCCGCACTCCAAATCCATGCTTTTTGTCCTCGTGGAAATGGCCCTCGTATAGTTCACCGTCGGATGTTGCCAGCGCGCCAAATCCATGCCTGCCGCCGTAGCGCATCTGCCCGGCATACACCCAGCCCGACGTGGCCGTGGCCCACTTTTGCGAGTACGGCGAGGTCTTGCACCACTCAAAAGGCGTGATCAGCTGCGAGTCCAAGGCATCGACTCTGAGCATCTGGAACATGTCGGGGGAGGCGCAGTGCGAATAGACGCCAAAGCCCGACCGCAGCCCGTCCACGAAGCCCCCAGAGTAGCTCGATCCTGACCAGGCCGCACGGAGAGGATACGAGGACAGCATGTGAGTCGTACTCGCGCGCGCACCCAGCGAGCGCAAGTAGTCATGCACGCACATACCTGTGCACCAAGCCTCTCGCCCGACACCGTGCTCCAGCCCGCCCCTCCACTGACCATCGAACTTGCGCGCACCCGGCCTGCAGGGTCCAGACCGTCACCCGCTGCGCCCGAGCGCCGGCAGTCCAGATGCGCGGGCGCGCGAACCGCGCCCCACACAGCGCCACGGTGCTGCAGCCTCTCGCGTGCACGCGCGCGCGGGATGCGCGCGGGCAGCATGTGCTCACCACTTCGCACTACCGAAGCCGTCCGGCTTCCCGGCGGTCACGTTGCCGCTGTACATGCCCGGGGGCAGGTTGCGGCTCCTGTGCTTGCTGAGCGACGGGGGGCAGTACCCCGGCGGGAAAAAGTGGTGCAGCCCGTCGCGGGCTCCCTGCGCCCAAGAGGCAGCGCACACGCACACACGTCACACCCCGCGCGCCCCCGCAGAGCAGCCAATAAATGTACCCAGGCCCCCCTCCCTCTCGCTCACCGCAGCCAGGTCGAGCGGGCCGGACGCAAACGTGCCGATCTCGGCATGCTGCAGCTCCTCGTCCCCGCGGGGGGACGCCGCCATGCCGCCCGCGGCGCGGTCTCGGGTCCGCGCGCTGCCGTGTTGGCCTGCCCCTCTGAGGACGAGGACCCGAGTAATGTTGGTCACCGTCCTGGTACTGCAGTGCCTGATCGGCGTGTGCGCAGAGGACCGGGGGCGTTTCCGCCTGCTACAACGAGACGCCCAATATTGGGGTTTCCAGAATTTCTCGCGCCGCTCATGGCTGCTGGGGCGAGCGGGGAGGGTGCAGAGAGGACATGGAGGGGTGAGACAGGACTGCGCTGCGGTAAATAAAGTGACAATTTAGTGCTGTTGGTCTCTGCGGCCCTCCCACACGCCGCCGGGGTCTGTGTGCAACGTTGTCGGGGCAAGCGCATCTGGAGCGAGCGAGTTGGGCCCCACAGACTCTTGGCTACCAGGGGCATACCCGTACAACAGGTTCCCTGGAGGTACCCTGCTAGGGCGGGAGCAAACTTTGCCGCGGAGGTTCCGAGGCTCCGACAGCGGACGGCTCCGCGCGCGCACGCGCACGCGCGCGCACGCGACGGCCGTCCGGCATGTTCGGCATCTCCCTGCTCTCGCCCGAGGTGAACGCGAGCAGCTCCGGCGCACGCCCCACCCCGCGGGACGGGGCTGCAAGTGCTGCGGCGTCGCCGCGGGCTGCGGCGACGCTGCCGCGCGACGAGCAGCCCGCCGCGCAGGCGCTGAACATTGTCGACTGGCTCCTGTCGAATTTTGTGCCTTCGACCCAGCCGACTCCAGCCCAGGACGACGCGTCGGAGCACGGGTTAGGCCCTCGTACACACTCGCAAGCCGCCGAGCGTGCTCGGCGGCGCTGCCCCCCAGCCGCGTGTTGGGTGCGTGACCGGCGATCCCCGCCGTGCGCCTTGCCCCGCACGGCACCGGCGTTGACACCGAAGGTGCGCGCCGTGCGCGGCGCTGACTTGGCAGAGCTTGCCACTGCCGCAGGGGGCAGGGCGCAGTGAGTCTTCAGAATAGTTGATCCCGGAGAATACTCGTAGAACACTCCAGGATATCAACTATTCTGAAGACTCGATGCGGCCTGCCGCGCCCGGCGGCACTTGCACGCGCTGCCAAGTCAGCTGCAGAGCAAATTTGCGCGTAGGGCTTTGTGTGTGTCGCAGGGTCGCTGACCCACCGCTCGTGCGGGCCAGGAACTTCGGAGGCCGCTCGCAGTCGGTCCCTGCGAAGTCGCAGGCAGCATCGCCTGCAGCTGGGGATGCCCGGACAAGGCTGCTGGGGGATGCTGGCTTCTTTTCGGCCCTTGCCGCCGACCTCGCGTCCAAAGAGGTGCCGGCGTCTGCAGGCGTCGACGGGCACGCCAACGAGCAGGATTGGGCGCCCGGGACAGACAAGCGGGTTGTAGTCAAGATCCTTGCTGCTGAGTACCTGCCGCAGCTTGCTGAAGGGCCGTGTACCGTCGTTGCCAGGTTGGTGCTGCTGAAAACACCGTTGCATCCGCGTGATTGCTTTGCTGATTCACGCTGCTGCTTCCCAGCATCAAGTATGGCGACCACACGGAATTGACAAGGGCGGTGCGTTCTACTTCGCCTTCATGGGATGAGGTAATGACAGGCATTGTGACACGTGTGCACCCTTGATTGTTTGATTGTGGTCCCGCAACGCCCCGGATGAGTTCGTTTTCGCCTGCACCTCCGTACAAGCATGCTGATTGATCACTGCCGTGTTCGATAGCACTGAGACCCCTGCCGAGCGGTAGAGGCTGACGAAAAGAAGTTGATAACATCAAATCGGGTGATTGGGCGCGCAGGTCTTCACATTTGACTATGTCCAGAAGCAAAACCTTACACTGCGAATCCTGCATAAACACGGAGAAGGTGCCGTTCCGAGAGTTCCCAATTTGTTCTTGTGAAAGTCGGGGCAGACAACGGGTTTCTGTCCGGATGCCGGCAGAGGCATAGATAACGACACGGCAGGCAGAGACATAGAGTTTACAGAGAAGACTATCGCAAGGTTCAGATTCGGATTGAGGTTTATGAACAGATAATGCATGTTCGCATATTTCTGCTGACATTTTTGTGTGCGGATAAACGTATTTTCGTGTACTTCCATGCACGTTTGTGCATGTGTTTGTGTGTGTGTGCATTTGATCTTGCATAACCAGACTCGACGGGGGTGGAATTGGGATATGTTACGGTGCGACACGAGGTCATCTCCACCACACCACTTTCCCCTACGTCCTGCCTCCGTGTGATTTGACATGCGTTTGCACGTGCCAGAAGCAACGTTCTGTGCCTGCGAGGTATCATTATGTCTAATACGCGCATGTGTACGTGCATACAGGTTATTGGTCAGAATTCTGCTGATTTGGGGACATGGTTTCCTCTCTCGCGACTAACACCACTGCAGAACACACATCTTCTTGCTCCAAGATGCCCCAGGTCAAATTGTGTTCACTAAGATTTGCATCACGATCTTTCAATCTGACTGCTTTTCTATCTGGATACTCCTCACATCCTCTCACCCCTCGCTAACTAGCCTTTTCGCTCGCTGTCCGTCTGTCTGGGCGTTCACAGGGTAAAGCTGAGCGTCGCTACCAGCGGATTGCCCTCGTAAGTGCCCATGTTCACTTCCGTGATATTCACCGGCACCGACCTCCGAGTAGAAAAATTCCTGCAACATGTGTGCATGCAGGCGCACGTCTCCGGCATCTTTATACAGAGCGCAACCTTACATGCATCTGAAACCTTTACAGGCGACCAGTTGCGTTGAATTTGGATTCGTTCATCCAGAACACAGCAGATCACGGTTCTCGCCCTACCCTGCAGTATGTCAGTTTTAGTCGTGTTGGCGGACTTGACGCGCGTACCAAAGCACATTTGTGCGTGCGTGCAGCGTGCGCGCGCATCTGTGCTCACGAGCCTCACATTTGTTCCTGATCCTGCATCCAGCAACTTTCGATAGACATAACGGCTCGCTGCGACAGAGACGCATTGGACAAGATGCTACATCTGCACGAGGTACTGCAGAATGATCCAACAAGTTCCCCGTACCGATGCACGTGCGCGAGGACTCATGATGTGTAACTGATTCATCTACCGCTGTACCTGGGATGCCGCAGATTCTTCGAACAAAATCACGAGAGAGGCACAGCTGGGCCCTGTCGAAATGTTCGAAAGCCAGCCCACTGAGATCTCCCAACCTCCACTTCCAGATCATGGTGGCGTCTCCATAACACGACGCGCCAGCCAAGACGGGGTATAATCGCGTGTTGATGTCGCCGGCGCGACCTACTGCGCGTATTCTTGGCACATACTGACTGTCCTGAACTGTGATCTCGATCACTTGAACGCGCACTCCCCTCCTGTTCCCTGGACAAACACAGCCTCCTGCGCCCGTGAGGACTAGACATAAGAACGGCGCTCTTGAAGTCTGCGCCCACTGCCAACTAGCTACCCCAGTCACGTTTTTGAGATGCGCAAAGTGCAGGTGCGCGCATGCATGCAGGCGCTCCCCAATGATTGCGCCCAGGCCTTTATGCACGTGCGCCTGTGTGCACCTTCTGTATATATTTCTGTTCAGCTCATTTCGATATCTGACACGGAAATACTGGTGGCAGGAAAGAGGTGTATTGCTCGCCGGAGTGCGTGTCTGCAAACTGGTATAGCATTCACAAATCTCGCTGTCAAGCGTCGTCTCAGGACCAGGGATCTCGCGCACAGGACCAAGGCCCCGGGGTTTCTTCCTCACGAACCAAAGCAGCATTCGACCTGACGCAGACGCTGACGGTTGCCGCTGCCTTACCTTCGGATACATTGACACCTCGGTCAGTGCGCCAGCAAGAGCCCTCGGCCCTGCGGACTCCGCCGGCTGCAGCGCCTGCAACTCATTCTGAGAGACCTGTCTCACGAACAACTCGCACTCCTCCATCAACTTCGCCGTTGTCACCTGCGCTGGTGCTGGACGAGGTCACGTTCCGGCAGTCGCCCGTGTCCATGGTCACTAGCATCTCTCCTGCTGTTTCGAACACCCCGTCCAGGGCAAACTCGAGCGCTCAGACGCCTCCGACACCACCTGGGGGTAGCAGTGGCGCAGGGTCTGTACCTCGTGTATTAGCGGTCAAGTCACCGGTCCCTCGCGTTCTCCCTGTTAAGGTACACTAGGAAAGGGAAGATGGAGAGGGTGGCGGTGCATCAGATGCGTAGCATGGCATTGGGATGTGATACCTCTCTGTGGGCCCCATGTGACCGTCGTGCATGCGTGACTTTTGTGTGCTCTCGCGCATTCAGACAAGTCCCACGATGCGAGCGCAAACGATTGGGGGCGACTCACCTCTATCTCCGCCCGGTTTGTTGTCTTCTGGTACAACACGCAAAAGTCATCGCGTGCGCGCGCACGGGCTTAGCTGATAGATACTCAATACTACCGGCAGCAATGCTACCAGAGCTACGCCGGTAGCATTGCCACCTACGTACCGGTAGTACACACACACACACAGACACACTCACTCACACACACACACACACACACACACACACATACATACATACATACATACATACACGTACCGGTAGTACCGGTAGCGTTGCTACCGGTAGGTAGCAATGGTACCGGCGATGCTCCCGGTCGGTAGATCGCCGGTACCATTTCTACCTACCGCAACCTATACCTGGGCCTGCCGGGGGGCGCCGGCATGCCGGGGGGCGCCGCCGGCGCCAGGGACATCCACAATATCCTTCCGGACCTTTCGGGTGCTCGTGTCTGGATCGCATATATCGCATGGCTCGCATTTGCTCCACACTTCCTAAGCATTGATGCGCGTTTATCTATCTGTTTAGCTCGGACTCCAGACACGCCCCCGATGATGTCGCGCGACGAGGAGAACAAACACGGCGACAGAGGCAACGAGTTGGGCAGTGACGACGGCATGCATGCAAATGCATTGAATCCAGCGCAGAAGGAGTTTGTGGCGGAGTTGAAGGCTTTAATGGTGCGTGCGCCAGATTTCGGGTGCTGTGTTGCGTCCTCCTAGACAACCAGGCTTGACTCGAACGCTCCTCACAGGCACGGGCCAAGGAGCTCTCGAAACAGGGCAAGCACGAGGCCGCAGCCAAGGTGCTAAAGCGTGTTGCCGAACGCAGTCCAATGCTAGCGGATGCTCTTAAGGATGCTGGGGGTGAGGACCGCTCAACATCCCCTCCTCCGATTGTTTCGTCCCCTCCGCCGATTGTTTCGTCTTCCAAAACACACCCCGTTGATGGGCCTGTGCTCAAGACGGCAGAAGTGTTCATGTAGGAGTGCACTCCTACCGGGGACATCGGACAGCACGCACGCGGATGCAATCGCTCGTTGGACCACTTTCTGTCTCCCGGGTGCTTAGTGTACAAATAGGACCTAACCGGTGAGTGTTGCGGCAGCCTCTCGCACCAGAGACTGCAGCTGACACCTACAGGCGCAACCGATTACGCAAGGCCACTAGGCTTTATGCTCGCGATTCTCGCAAGTCGTGGGGATTCAAGTACACCACATCTCTTGCCGAAAGCTGCATTCTCCTTCCCCGCCCTCGGCTCTCGTGTGGGCAATCCTCGCAGTCACACGCAAGTCCTGCAAAGCAGCGTGTACCGTAGAAACAGCGATCAACCCTCCAGAACTGCACTACACGTAACACTGTACACATCCCCGGCACCGCCTCCTGACCCCTCAGAGGGAGGAAGAAGAGGAGTTTCTCAGTGTATCAGTGATCATCCTCAGCGCTGGGTATGTCAGCGCCGGGTCCCCATGAGCCCAAACCGTCTTGCCCGTGTCCCTCTGCACTCGGCTCTGCACCAAACTCTGTGCCCCTGTCATGTCACGGTCACATCACCATCACCATCAAGGATGCAATTGAGAACACATGACGGCGAGACTCTCGTCTTTTCAAGAGAGGGCACGCTAGTAGTAGTACGAATTTGTATGCTTAAAATAGCGCGGTGTTAGCCTTATACAAGCAGATTTCGTGCCTCGTTTGATACTTGCATGTATTGTGGCTCGGTTGACACTCTATCAGGCAATGCCGCATACCGTGTCTCGTTTGACGGTTGGCACTGTATCACACTTGCTATTATTGTCTGTTCTTGTGTCTGGATGTACATGAAATGCAGATTACATTAAACGTTGTTGATACGTTTTACGTGTATCGTGTCTCGTTTGACACTGTAGATAGATAGATAGATATATACATACATACATACATACATAGATTGATAGCGCATAGATAGATAGATAGATAGATAGATAGATAGATAGATAGATAGATAGCGTATAGATAGATAGATACATACATACATACATACATACATACATGGATTGATAGCGCATAGATAGGTAGATAGATAGATAGATAGATAGATAGACAGATAGATAGA
>Ga0115006_10000857_pt1 | contig 17665 bp, 11 predicted proteins | sample ArcOceMetagenome_3_FD_88943 | JGI IMG/M metagenome (GOLD analysis project Ga0115006, IMG submission 88943) | Marine eukaryotic phytoplankton communities from Arctic Ocean - Arctic Ocean- Svalbard ARC20M Metagenome | ecosystem: Environmental > Aquatic > Marine > Oceanic | place: Arctic Ocean...
CGAGGAAAACAAACACATGCCGATTCCAGCCACCAGACGGGGGCGCTATATGCGTCCTTCTACGTAACATGGTTGCAATTGAGAGTGAAATGTCCCGACGCTTACTTCTGCTGCCCTTCCTCTCTACAACACAGCAATTGTGCCGTTGACGATTTGATTTCTTTCTTTCACTTACTTTGCAACTTCGTTTCATTCTTCGCGTCAAAAACACCCGGAATAAAATTGGTCTTTCCATCACCCGGTTGCGAAAAGTTTCGTGTTGAAAATCTGGCTGGCCGACTTGCATCAACTCCATCATGGCTGATGTGATCGCCAAAATCGGTGCAAACTTCGTTTTCGCCGTACTGCACTGGTCACACTCGTTGCGCTCTCGCCTCTTTGACTTCCAGGTCAACTAACTGACGTTACGCCCACCCCTGATACCACTACCAACATCCTAAAAATGTCTGCTGTCGACGCGCTTCACAAATTCCTTTCCGAGTATCAGCTCGCCTTCGTCGTTGCTGTGAGTTTTTGTTGTGGTCATCTCTGACGTTTTTTGAATGAATCATCATGAGCTTCCGGTATCTTGGTTGCATGAGGCGTGCCAAGAACTTACTGGAGGCATGCATCCTATTGAGCACCAAGCAGGACCGTCTGATGGTGCATATATTGTTGGCATTCGCGGTCGATTCACAATGACTTGCTTTCGGTAGGAGCCACTGAGCTTTCACATGCAATTGCAATTCAAAACCAAATTTATGGACTTTCACCTCTCACCACTCTGTCTTCTCTTTTATACAAATTGCACCTCACTCTTTCAACAGCTCGGTATTGTTGGATTCCTAGCATTCATTGGCTTGCCCAAGTCCAAGTCTTCGAAATCCAACAAGACTAAGAAGGCGCCATCGACACCGAAACGCACCCCGTCAAGGAAGGAGGCTGCCTCAACTCGCATGGCTGCCAAGAAGGCTGGAAGTGTTGAAACCCCCGCCGGACGGCGGTCTGCCCGAATTGCGAGAAAGCAGGTCAAGTAATAAATCTCTGGCCGTTGGCACGAAACGAAGGGCTCTTTCGCCCTGAGTAATCTTGCAATTTTTCCAATGTGTACCGCATATTATTTTGAACTGACTACTTAATTAAAAAACAAGCACAAACACGGGGGGCTTTGATCTTATCATCAAAAGAAAGCACAAGGGCACACTTGTTCCTGCGTTTCAAAGAGAAAACAAGGAGTTGACGTCGGAAGCAATCTGTTGCTTGGCATCAATGTCAATACAGCCGCATGCGGAGCTCTATCTGAGCATGTGGTTGCTTGGCATTGCATACAAATGGATTGCTTTTCGATGGCGGCCCTAGTTGCTAATCGTATGGGCAATGGGCATTGCGCATTGTGCAACCTAGAAAAAACATATAAATGTAAACATACTTGTCTAAACGACGGTGTTCGATATGTTGTATTCATTCGACGAAGGCAACAAAACAAACGTGCTTTTGCAGGTCGGCAGGTCGGTCATCATCCGTACTTCTTGAGCCCCTGCGTGGCCGAAGTGGGAATTCACGTGAGGCATCATAGCAAAAGCGATCGACTAATAAGAAACTTGTCTTGTCTTGAACTTGATTTAGAATCAAACCAGCTGCACCCATTATTGCAGTTCCAGCTGCAATGGGGATAAATATTCCAAGGCCCGAATATTCCATCCCCATCCTCGTTTCTGTATCTCGTTCATCCCCTTGTGCCACGATCAATACAGACACAATGAAAAGCAAGTTATATCTGCGATATTGTGCATAGTTTTGGCTTGCATGCATTTTATTTTACAGCTCTCAAGTTTTCTGCGCTTCGCTACGTAGGCGCTCTCGTGCCAGCCAACGAATGAATACGTAGATTCCAGGTGTATGTACATTACATAGCTCTCCCCAGCCATATATTACGACTCCTCCCTTTGGAGACAGTACTTTTCACCACATTCACCACATTTCACCACATTCATCATGGAAGCATCTTTATCTCTCTCTTCAATAAAATACGTATCGTCGTACTTCGAACGAACCTATGACCGTTACAGATCCGTTAGAAGGAAGATTCTCTTCAACTTTTGAATCCATATCCAAGATTACTTCGGACTACGTCCCACCTTCGATGGACTCCCCTTCTGCTTTCGCAAATATCGAACCGCATCCATATCATCCTCATCATTCCTTTTCTCGCCCAGCTTGTTCGATTGCTGGTTCGGCTTGGATGACGACGAGGAACCGGGTCCGGAACCGGCATCGGCATGCCCGGCGCCGGCAATGACTGCATCTTTCTTCTGCTGCTTGCTTCCACAATTTCCCATTGCGACAATTATTCCGACGAAAATACTAATGAGACACCCTGCTTCCTGTACGATATCTCTTGCGCTATGAGGGCTGTATCCGCTCCTACATGCACACACGATCGTACAACCGCAACCACTGCAACCACCTCCCTTTCCGCTCACAGCTTCGCTAGATTCGGAGTGGCCTCGTATCGTGGCGGACCACCGCGCGCGCCGAAAATGAAAGCATGGTTCAAGATGCGACGGCCAGACGGCCAGACTGGTCGTCCTTCCGCCGTCCGTCTTCAGACGGCGACCGTTCGTTCCAACCACCGCACCATCCATCCACTCACTCATTCATCACCTCCTCGTAAACCTCAAGCGAAGATGACGAGTGTAATGGCGAATTGACGCGGCCAGGCACTGAACGCTACATGTGGTTGAATGTAGCACGGTGTTGGTTGGCTCAAGGGAAACCTGACAACATCTGAGGCACCCGACTGAGCCAAGCATCATTTCCAAGCATCTCCTCGTTGAGGCCACACAATCAATCATCAACCAACTTATTACGAGTTCACATGAGATGTAGCAATTATCACCACTTGAACATAAAACATCTCGTGGGTGATTTCGTTGCAAATGTATCCTTGATGGTACGTCTTTCTGCGCTGTATCGTTTTTCTAATGGCTCTCATATACATGCGGTTGGCAGCAACAAGAAGACGAAAGATCGCTTATGATTAGTGCATTTAAGGAATTACCGTCCGAGGAGATGTTGCAAATTGCAAGGTCTTTGAAATGAGGATAATTCTGCGGCTTTAATGAAGCATCTCTATGTTATGGATTTCGTTTGGTGGTCATCTTATTCATGATACGCTTTCACGAGGGCCTCTGTTCAATTTTGCTATGGCCTAACGTAGTGCCCTCCCTCGTTCTCCTCGTTTGAATTCTACAGAAGTTGAGAAGTGATCGCGTGAGCTACGGCCAAGGCCTCATCGTTACTAATCCTTCCAAAAGACGTTGTGATACTCGTGTATGTGTACTACAGACTTAATCGGCATAATTGGACTGCGCTGAGCAAATGAGTCTGAGAATTTTTAAGATGGAAAGGATTTTTCGTCGTAAATAAATATACTATTCTAGTTAGTATCCAATAGTAATGCCTGGTCCACGGGGCTAATGACGTCAAATCTAGACTACTATTATCGTCCGTATGCTTGTGAAGTTGTCGGGTACACTGGCGCATCAGGATATTGAGATGGAATGCTCGACGGCTCTGCCACTGCGACGACAATCTCTTCCTCCTCCGGCGGCGGCGGCGCATCGCCCGCATCAAACTCGACTGTGAATGTGCTGCCCGGTCCCATCCCAGCTGGAACTACAATGGCATTGATATCCCCCTTGGGATTCTTCACATGAATGACATCTCCAGGATTGACGTTTGGCGGCAGGGTCACCTCGATAAATTCCTTTTCTGGAGCAACGGATTGAACGCCGTCAACCCTATTCGCTGCTCTATTCGGGTTGTCCATCAACATGAGCGCGTTGCCACCTCCGTACGCAACAAAGTGAGCGGTTGCCGTTCTGGTTACTCCGGTCACCTTATCAGTGCTGTAATCGACGACGTTATCTGCGCGGAAGTCCTGTTGACGAAGAAAGATGCGGCGCACGAATAAATTAGATTGGCAATCAATCGGCGATTGATCAATTTTTTGTGATAGTCTACACATACTAGCAAACAAGCGTTGGCACTATGAACGACGTTCGTCCCGGGAGGGAAGACGATTCCGATGACGAGTGGACAATGAATAATGCCACCACAAAGTTCAAGAATTCACGACTACGAACTCACTTCGTCCGGTGGTACGTAAGGCGCATTCTGCGCCCTCCTTTGCCCGGGGTACTGCCCTCCGAGCTTTTTCTTCCGCTTGACCTGCCCCGTGTGGGGGTCAACGACCTGTTCCGTGCTGCTGGTGCAACCCATGTTGGCTCTGATGTGCGCTGACTGACCGGACTGACCGACTCAACCTCTTCGTTGGCGGTACATGTATCTTGTTGCTGTTGATTTCTGTGCATGTGCGATGCGATGGCTTGTGTCGTGCGTACGTACATGTATGTAGGCCTACAAAATCTAGAAATGTACATGTATTGCGCCTTCTTACCGGTACTCTCTCTAGTAGCTACGTAGAGTCTAGCTAGATCCAATGTAGACCGTGCAATTGACGCTTTCCCCTTTGTTTTAGCTTTACGGTAGATCTATGTAGATCTGTCTGTCTCAATTGGTTGTTTCCTGCCATGTGCAGTCTTCCAAAATAGGAATCCTACACCCCATAGACTCTAAAAAAAATAACCGATCAAAGAACAAGAAATGCTGGTGCAACCCCACATAATCACCATCTTCGACCCTCGACCAAGTAGCGGTAAAAAAGAATCCATGCCGATACCAACTCATTCCTCGCCATCCGCTTTCTTTTTCTTCTTGTCCGGCCACTGGTCCTCGATGAATGCCCGAATGTTGTCGCAGTATCCCTTGACGGTCCTGGCAGAATGGGCGATGCCACCCCCGGCGACTTTTTGAGCAATGGGTTTTCCGGCCGCCTCTTTCTCAGCATCCGCCTCGAGCTTCTCCCATGCATCGAGCTGACGAAGAATGTGCCGCTTCTTCAGCCGAAAGTGATCCTGGATGACCTTGGAAAACATCGCCGAAGGCTTCTTCATCTGGCCCAGGATAGCAATCTTGAGCGTGGCGGCCCGAATCTGCGCATCGTACAGCTTGCTCTGCTTCTGCTGATGAGGAGAGGAGGCATCGAAACCGGGTTCGTTGAAGTAGGGATCGGGCACCAGGATGAGAGACTGAATGGACACGAGAACCTGCAGGAGCGTACTCGTCTCTGGGATCCATCCGGGGCCTGACCACGTCCCAAGCAAGGAAAGGCACACCTTCCCATTGGAGTACAGATTAGGGTTGAATCTGCAATTTTCGTTCGGGCCGGTCACAATGAGAGCTTTGGGAGGAGTATCGGGATAATTCAAGGGGAGGAAGATGTCGAATTCAAAGCATCCAGACTCGTAGGGTGTGCCCTCGGGTGCCATAATGAGCGCTTTCAGAATATCAGGCCGGTCTTCATCGACTCGGACGAATATTCCAGACGACCACTCCACCGGAAGGTCCGCGGAAAGGCCAGCAATCTCCGATGCGATACGAAGCATACGCTTCTGCTTCACGCTCGATGCTGTGCCGCCGTTGGCCTCATTGAAATTCCGAGAAAACTTATGGCCGGTCTTGCCACTGTTGATGGCATCCACCAAGGCCACATGCTGCAGTCGGTGCTGCTTGATCTCCTTGAGATAGGCGGCAATGTCCTCGGCCTCCGTCGGCGGTGGCTTGTCGTCGTTGTCTTCATCGGAATCGGAATCATCGGCCTTCAGAAACTTTCCTGCCAGCTCAAGCCGAGGGTTGACAATCGTACCGGCCTCTCGACCATTCTCGATCGCTTCGTTGACCTTGGCGGTGGTAGCAGTAACACGGTCGCAAACGTAAATCGTATCCTTACCCAAAGCGGCGCCGGGGGCAGCTGAAGCGCTGCGGGTGGTGGAACCTTTCGTGACAATCTTCTCCTGCGTCCGTTTCATGATATTGCTCTTCACTTCGAGAACGCCCAGCAGCGTCTGACAGTTGCTCGTCCCGTCGTCGGGCGTGCCGTCACCCTCGAGCAGGTTGTGCAGTAGGAAGCTGGCATAAAATTGGGAATTGGAGAATAGCTCGAGCAGGTACAGCAGTTTGTCATAAACGTCCTTCCGTTTGCCCCACTCCAGTAGGGCGTCATTTTTGAGGAGCGAGAAGAGCAGCCTGTTGAACCCTGGACTCATCTTGAGGGCGAGCTGGACCATGCCCTCCGGACCATCGTACTCCCCAAGAAAGTCCATGAGCAGAGACATGATGGGGATGCATTTTTGGTCGAGCTCGTGCTGCCTCTTTTCGGCGCCACTCATCTCCTTCTGCAGATCAACCACGTTGCCGGTGTATCGACCCGTCTCATATCCCACGCCAGCCTTGAGTGTGCTTGTCTTGGTCGAAATGAGGGAGTTCGGCTTGGGCTTCTTGGTATCCGGTTGGCCAGCATTGGCGTCATCGTTGACGTCGGCGGTGGTAGAAGCAGCGGCAGCTGAAGCCGAGGCCGCCGCTGCTGCCGATTGCGTAGCTGTGCCGGAAGAGTTGCTGGCAGTCGTCTCGGCATGCGATACGAGACTAAGGAAGGCCTGGTCTGCAGTGTTGATTGCCTCGGGGAATACCTCGTTGAGGCTGGCGAGGATCTTGTCGAGATCTGCGAGGGGATCCTTGCCTGTGAGGGTTTAGATATATATGGTATATAGTGTTAGAATGCATTGACACCAACAACGAAAAGACTACAGTGTCCACTCCAATATTGTCACGACCAACAGGTCATTAGCTAACTGAACTACAATCGCAACTCACCCTTAGATTTGGCACCTGATGCTCCCGGCTGGGATGCCGCCGCCGCCGCTCTGGAAGCCGCCGAGGGACCATGTCCCTCCAGGTCGGCGCCCTCATAATCCGAGTCGTAATCCCCATACGAATAGTCCGATTGACCGTCATCGTCGTCGTCTTCCTGCTCGTCGTCGTCGTCGCCATCTTCTTCCACCTCGTCGTTGCTATTGTCTCCGTCCTCCTCGTTCTTGTCGGAGTGGCCGTCCAACATCATGACGACGACCTCATCTTTGTCGTCCACCTCGATGTCCATCGCTGCTCCCTCGGCCGACATCTTCGGAACGATACAATGGTTGAAGAAAGGATAGACGATCGGTGAGGTTGTGAGGCAGACGCGACGAGTTGAGTTGGGGAGGTTGGCCAAGTCCGATGAACGACCGCGAGTTCGCCCAAAACCAAAGATCCGGCCGTATCCGAGTTGAGTGCGATGCTCAAAAGCCAAACCGCGGCGGATCGCGATCTACCAACCGAACAAACGCAGAGACTGGCAACTGCCTTACCTCCTGCAGAGTGTTTGGGGTGCAATGGGCAGATTTTGCTCGCCGGACCGTGGTGTACTCCGGTCCTTTGCAACATTGTGATCGGTGGCCGTCTCTCGCTCGGCTCTGCCCGCCATGGCTCTCGGCTCTCGGGCGCTCTCCGTACGTACGGTAAGTTACGTAGGACAAAAACCAGGGACGGACAAAATCCTCTCGTAGATCTATCGCATCCCAATACATTCAAAGCATTCAATATTGCTTTACTATTAATACAATATTTCTCTCTTAGCTCTCCAGAACTAATTTTGATCCTTTTGATCCTTCTGCTGTTGCTGCTGCTGCCGCTTCTTCTTCATAACAGAAGGAGGGACGCGTCCTTCGATGGAGCCTTCTCGTGTCAGCCAGACTTCGCTGTTCATGCTATCACTTGCCGATCGCCACCGCACAACTTCCACCTCGTTCGGCGTAGTCTTCTTCAGCACCGTCTTGAGGTCGGGAGGAGGGTCAATCTTCGGCTGAACGACGAGATTGGGCTCATCGGGCAGAATGACGTCGCTGACTGGACCAGTGGACATGGACTCTCGTATGCTGCGCTGAAAGACGTTCTGAGATGCCTTGTCGTTGCCCGCCCTTTGCTCCATGAGCTCGTATGATCGATAGAGGGCAATCTTGTCGTCGCTCATGTTCGTAAATTGCTTCAGTGCACGTTCAAAGATCATCCGAGCGTCGCGAAGGTTACCCAGCTCTTCCTCCATTTGAGTCCAAGCCGTAACGGCGGCAACGTTGAAATTGTCAGCGTCGAGAGCCCTGCCGAAGCATCGACGGGCGGCTGCGTAGTCGCCCTCTCTCGACTCCAGGACGCCCCAGGCCTGCCAAAGACGAGCACATCGTCGGCCCCCGCTCTGACCGCCGCCGGACTGAGCGCATGCCCAGATACCCTGTTGGAAGATGTCTCTGGCATCGTCGGCATCACCGTATCGCGTTTCCAGAACGCCCCAAGCCTGCCACACCGGCGCGTGTCGCTTGTTGACGGTGGTTCCTCTGAGCAGCAGATCCCGCGCCGTATCGATATCTCCAAGCTTGGCCACAAACAGAGCATACGCCTGCAAAACGCCAGCATCCCGAGGATTTACCTTGAGAGCGCGTTCGAACAGCTCAATCGCAGTTCGGCTACTGCCATCCGGTCGCTTGGTCTCCATGATGGCATATGCCTGAAGGACCCGTGCATTCCGTTGGTCATTTTTGAGTGCAGATTCAAAGCATTCCTGTGCTCGCTCCCAGTTCTCCTTGTCGGCCTCCATCACACCGAGCTGCAGCCACGCCGCTGAGCACTTGGGATCAGCCTTCAGAGCCTTCTCGAACAACTCCCTAGCACGCCGGACATCACTGGCTTTTTGGTACTCCATTGCGGCCCAGGCTGTGTAAACGTATGACGATGGCCGAAGGCCGGCTCGCTGCAACTCGAGCTCGGCGGTCTGGTAGCAGACTCTGCCCGCCCGGGCACCCTGTCGAAATTTACGCGTTCGAAGCTGGGCCAGAGATACCCATGCCGCCGCGTGAGATGGTCGCGACTTGGCCGCTTCCACGAACAGGGCCTCGGCTTCGGCCAGATTGCCAACGCGCTCTTCCAAACAGCCCAGTGCCTGCAGAAGGAAGGGGTTGGCACCATTGTCGCCAACGATGGCCCCATCGGTCCGCTCTTGCCGACTGAAGGAGTTGGATATGCCCGTCCGGAGGCACTTCTTGGCATAGACGAAGTCCCTCCGCCGCTGAGCGATCCTGGAAAGGCCGAGGTACGCCCGACCATCGCGGGGATCTATCTCGATGGCCTGCTCGTACAGCTCTCTTGCCTCCTCCAACCGGCCGTGGCGGAATTCGCGCTTGGCATGGTAGTTCATCCGATCGGCATTGACCTTGAGGGCATTGCCCAGCCGCCGTCCGTCGCGGAACTGCACCGCTCCTTCGCCCATGAGGGAGGTGTCGTACTCAAAGTCTCCGGCCGGCGATCGGCGGAAGCCGTACACCTTGTCCTCGACCATGCGTGTCATGACCTTATCGACCTGCTTGCTCTCCACGGGGGCTGACGTTGACTGTTTTCCTACCTTTGGTGACAGACTGGGATTGTCGATCTTCAACTTGGCGTTGTTGCCGACCTCTTGCACCTTCTTGATTTGTTTGCTCACGACGCTTCCTGGTATTTGATCGGAAGTACTAGTACCACCATTCTTTAGGGTCACAGGAGATGCTGCCTCCGGAGAAGAAACACCGTCGTTGTTGGAGTTATCTCCGACGTCACCCTCCAAACCTTTGGTCTTGCTCAGAACTTTATTGTCTTCCTTCTGTTTTTTCGTGTTCAGATCCGGGTAGACCGCTTCGTCGTCCCACACCGTATCGGGGAAGAGCGATTCGAAGCTCCACACCGACGGGGCGCCCCGTCCCTCCTCGTTGGCGGCCTTCTCCCGCACCTCCTGGTACCTGGCCTCTCTCACCCGCCGGACCTGCGTGGCGCGCTTCTCCGATTCGGTTTGGCGCCGCTGGAACTTTATCTTCTTCCGAGGTCTCCGTCCTTTCGATGGGTTGGATTCCGACGACGGTGGCGAGCCCTTGACTCTGGGAGAGGATGCCTCCAGAGATGTGGACGATGACGATGTCGAAGAAGAAGAGGAGGAAGCGGCAATACTTTCCGGCTCCGATAGGACCTTCCGTACGTGCCGCGACGGTCGACCCGGCGAGATGGATAACGACGTCGTCCGCGGCGATGGCGGCATGTTGTCTCGTATTCTTGCCCTGGTTTTTGTTCTGTCAAAAGAAGAGGGACACGATGCCACTGTTTGTCGATTGGATATGCAGCCCGGAGGAGTGAATGCCGATGAAAGAGCCAGGGAGGACAGGACACACAAGGCCACGGTCGACCGCGTCCGAGCGGCGGCATATGTGTTATTGCTGTTCGACGACGACGAGGACGACGACGACAAGTGTCGATGGTCGGCGGCATTCGCCAGTGTCTGTTCCTGGAGCCCTGGTCGTTTTCGTCGCATCTTGTGATGCAACTGATGTGTCATGGTTCGCAACTATTGCCGCGCCGAGCAAAGGATGATGCTCCAATGCTTTCGGTGAAGTTGCTGTGGAGACGAAGGCGATGGGCCACTGTTCTTTGCCCTCCAGCTCAACAAGGAACAACGCTAACGGCAGATGGCGGCCAAAGTGCAAAATGCCGGCGGTGACCGACCGCTGAGCCGCTGAGCCAGCTCAGCTTCAAGCCACCCGACCGTTTTGTCCTTTCCGAAATATTAATATTTTGTGCGAAGCACCCATGACCTGCTGCAGACCGAGACGACGACAGACCGACAGACCGTCAAAGATGGGAGTGAGAATAGAAGACTGACTTCAAATACCGTAATACATGTGTAAACAGTGATTGTACACGTACAATTGTAGAGTATATTTTATATTTAACACCCCCTTGGCGGAATACTTCCTATCCTTTACGATGTGATATTTCCTGGACTGTGCTGATATCATCCAATGATCCGCACAAACTCAAAGAAAACAGCCCAACTTTGCAGCAACGTCGTCACCACCATCATCGCCACCATCAAAAACCTTGCCAATGGCCTCCCGGACCTGCTTCCGCTGCCCATCGTCCATCATCATCGCCGAAATATCGATGGCCTTGGTATTGGCCACGCAATCAATGTATTCCGCCGCCGCAGCGGCCTTGTTGTTCGACTCCTCCTCCACCACCAGCATGGCCGCCGCGGCAACGACAATGCCCACCACAATCTCCACGTCCTCCATCCCGTTCCGATACAGGACGGCCAGCCACTTGGGCTTGATCGACGACAGATATGCGCTCCGTTCCTCCAAGGAATCGAGGCTGCGCCACGTGATCTCGAAGTCGTACCAGGTCTTGGGCTTCTCGTGCTGTCGTCGGGTAGGCAGAGGTTTGGCGGGGCTATTGTTGGTGGTGCGAGTTGCTTCCTTGCCACTATCACCGGTATCAACCATGACCCAGTCGTCAGACTCCCTCGATGCTTCACGTGCAGAATCATAATTGCCGACACCATTTTCCTTGGCCATGACGGCGTCATTGGCAACCGAAGCATCATCATCTTTCTCTTCCTTAGCAGCCTCCTCTTCCCCCCCCTCCTCATCGCGGACCACAACAATCGGTACATTGCAGCGCTTCGGCGCCCGCTTCATCGCCGCTCGGAGCAGTGACTCGACCCTCCTCCGTCCGGACGCAATGCTCTTTTGCAGATCACGCGGGGTCTTATTACCACCAACGGGTCCGTCCTCCAATTTGGCTTCGGCGCGGGACAGATCGAGCAGAGCCGCACGAAGCATGCCGAGAGAGGCGCGGGCGACGGATCGGCGGTGGTACGATTTGACGTGCGACGGATCGATGGCGAGGGCCGAGCTGGCATCGTTCTCGGCCTTGCGCCAGTCCCTCTTTTTGAGGTGGGCCATGGCTGCATAATGTACGGCGAAGAATCGTCATGGTGAGAATTAGGATGAATTGTAGACCAAAAAGAGATACATGTACGCTATGTACTCTGCCTGCTGCACTCACCTCGGTTGGAATAGGCCACAGCCGACTGGGGATCGAAGCGCAGGCAGGCCGTGTAGGACTTGATGGCATCGTCGTATCGGCCGGCGGCGTAGCAATCGTTGCCCCGCTGCCGTTCGGCGCTGGCCATGTCCATTGGACTCAGGTTCGCATCGTCAACATAGTAGCCACTATTGACGCCGCCGCCGATGTGGTCTCCACCGCCATTATCATCCCGACCATCTTCGATGGCACGTCCGGGCTGTGCCGTGGCGGCGGCAGCAGCCAGCGCTTGCGTACATGCATCGCCCTCCTGCTCCGCCCGCTCCTCCTCCTCCTGCCTCCGCTTCATCTCCTCCCCCCACCCCTGCAGCGCCCGCAGCGCCCTCCCGTGCTCCTCGGCGTCGCGCCGGATCTGCGCCTGGACCTGAATTGAGCGCTCCATTGCCAATAATTAACCAATCAAGGTTGGGATGTCAGAACATGGTTGCCTCTCTTCTGCTCCTTGCCTTCTCTGCTCTGGCTTCCGTTCCTCTCGCAGTCTCGCAGCCAGCAGCCAGGCTGCCGAGTTTGAAAATGAGGCGGTCTGCAGGTCGTTCCTCTGACTGTCTGATTCTGGCTGATTTTTTTCATCGGAGCGGCTTGCTCGCCGTGTGCCGCCTCATTTTCATCGACCAGCCCATGGCGGAGGCAGAGGCAGATCGGAGCCGTCACGCGTAGTCACCCCAACCCCCTACCCCGCCACCATGGCCGCGGAGCTCGACGTTGCCAGGTTCTACCAGCGCCTCGGCGCGATCCACTCGGCGTTTACCAAGCATCGGTACGTTCGTTTTTATGTGCCAGCATGAGGGCCCCGCAACCCGCCACAGCACTGCCTCTCATTTTTGGCGGGGCGCCAGAGCGGTGGTTGGGAATGAGATTATGGTTGCTACTATGGAGGCTTGGTTTGGCGCATGCTTTGGGGTTGACGTGTGTGGCCTTATTGGTCTGTGGGTGGACCTGCCTTTGTTGATTTTCGTGCACATATCTCTTTGGCACATCTCGCGAGCGCTGCTGCATCGTTGCATGTCGGCGGATGGATGCCAAGTCAAGTACGGTCCACACCCATCCCCGCATCAGACCGCACCACATATCTCCATTCAAAAAACATATTCCAATCCAAAAGCTCACACCATTCTTTAAACACCCCCTCATCACTGCACCATCAACCTTACAGCGAGATCAACACATGGGGCGGTGCCGACTGCCTCGTGCTGAACCGCGGCCAAATTTACGAGGACGACCCCTACCTCAAGTCGGCGTGCTTCCACCAGTACCTGTTCGGGTATGAGCTGACCGATACCGTCCTGGTCCTTACCGTCGACGGGAAGTGCATCGTCCTTGCCACCAAGAAGAAGTGCGAGTTCCTCAGTCCTGCCAAGGAGAACATCCCCGAGGGCAGCAGCATCACCGGCCTCACCCTCCTGAGCCGCAACAAGGCCGATAACAACGCCGAGAACTACGCCACTTTGTTCAAGGAGGCCGGTCTCGACAAGGACCCGGCCGCCACCAACGGCGACAGTAAGAGGAAGGTGGGCATTTTCAGGAAGGAGTGGGGCAACGAGGAATGCAGCAGCGGCGCCATCCTCACCCCGTGGCAGAAGAAGATCGACGATGCCGACCACGTCGAGCCCGTCGACGTCACTCCCGGCATCAGCCTCGTCATGGCCGTCAAGGACGCGGCCGAGCTCGACGTGCTGAAGAAGTCCTCCGTCCTCAGCAACAAGGTGATGAAGCACGGCGTCGTCAAGCGCCTCGAGAACATCATCGACGAGGAGAAGTCGGTCACGCACGAGGAGCTGGCCGCCGAGGTCGACGCCATCATCGAGGACCCCTCCAAGATCAAGCTCAACGTCCCCGAGGAGCAGGTCAGCTCGTGCTACTTCCCCATCGTCCAGAGCGGCGGGGAGTACGACGTCAAGGTTTCGGCCCAGTCGTCCGACAAGACCCTCAAGTACGACATCATCACGGTGTCCCTCGGGGCGCGCTACCTGCAGTACTGCAGCAACATCGCCCGGACCTTCCTCATCGACCCGCCCAAGGCCATTTCCAACACGTACGAGACCCTCCTCGCCGCGCAGGAGGCCTGCCTCAAGGCCATGCAGCCGGGAAACAAGATCAAGGAGGTGTACGGTGCCGCCGTCGAGCAGTTCCAGAAGGAGGGAAGGGAGGACCTCATCAGCTGCCTTCCCAAGAACATTGGCTTCAGCATCGGGTTGGACTTCCGCGATCCCAACCTCGTCCTCAACGCCAAGAGCACCGTCACCATCCGGGAGGGCATGGTCTTCAACTTGTCCATCGGACTGAACAAGATCGCCCTCAGCGATTCCGCCAAGGCCAACTGCAATGCCAAGAGTGAGGTAAGTAACATTGGAATCACGGGCAAACATATGTTATGGGTGTGCTTTGTGGCCAACGGTCGCTTACTCATTATTCACACTTTACCCTTCCTTATTCTTAATGCTCTACAGGTCAAGAATCTGGACACTTATGCCTTAATTGTGGCGGATATGGTTTCCGTTACTGAGAATGGAGGTGAGATGATGACCAAGCATGCCAAGCGTCCCTCGGATATCTCGTACACCGTGAACGACGAGAGCGAGGCGTCCTCCGGCTCTGACGAGGATGGCGATGAGGACGACGACGCCGCTCTTGCACGGAAGGTTTCGAAGCAGGAGGACAACGTCATGCCGGGACAGCGTCAGTCCAAGCGTTTGGCCAAAAATGCCGAGGCGATGCATGATGTCGTCGAGGGAGCGGCCGTACGTGAGCGGAAGCAGATCGAACTGATGGCCCGCCGGAACGAGGAGCGGCTGCGCGAACTTGCCCGGGCCAAGCGTAAGGGCAAAGGCGGTGACAAGGAGTCGGAAAAGGCAGAGGAGCTCCTTACGTACGGTCGGACGAAGGACTATCCTGACAATATCCTGCCGAACCAGGTGAAGGTGGATATGGCAAGTAAGTGCGTCATCCTTCCCATCTGCGGCAATCCCGTCCCTTTCCACATCAGCACGATCAAGAACGTGGTGCTTCCAGAGGCCGACGCCGCTACGTACCTGCGCATCAACTTCTACACAGCCGGCATGTCACTCGGCAAGGAGGCTCCGGCCAACACCCTGAAGCTTGTGCAGAAGTATGCGCCGTACGCATCGTTCATTCGTGAAATGACCTTCCGCAGTTTGGATAGCCAGAGTCTGACCCAGGCCTTCCGCCAGATCCAGGAGCTTCGGAAGCGTGAGCGCCAACGCGAGCTTCGCGAGTTAGAGGAGGCTAACCTTGTCAAACAGGAGAAATTGGTTCGGACCAAGAATGAGCGCGTTCCGCGATTGTCGGACCTTACCATGCGACCTGTCTTTGCCGGCCGCAAGACGCAGGGCAACCTTGAGGCGCACACCAATGGTCTACGCTTCATCTCGACGAGAGGAGAGATTGTTGACATTATGTACCCCAACATCAAGCATGCCATTTTCCAGCCCTGCGAGAATGAGATCATGGTCTTGATCCATTTCCACCTGAAGAATCCCATTATGGTCGGAAAGAAGAAGCAGAAGGACATCCAGTTCTTCACGGAGGTCGTCGATGCCAGTCAGACCGTTGACATGGGTCGACAGAGCATGTACGATCCCGACGAGATGGACGACGAGCAGAGGGAAAGGCAGCTCCGAAAGAAGCTCAACGAGGCCTTCAAGGAGTTCTGCCGCAAGGTTGAAAACACCGGCCGGAAGAATGACTATACGGTCGAATTTGACATCCCTTACCGCGATCTCGGCTTCCAGGGCAACCCCAACAAGGAGATGGTCTTCATCATGCCGACTCTAAACTGTCTCGTCAATCTCACTGAAACACCCTTCTTTGTTGTGGACCTGAGCGACATTGACCACGTTCATTTTGAGCGTGTCACCTTCGCCAGTAAGGCGTTCGATATGGTGCTGGTGAATAAGGACTTCAACAAGCAGCCCGCTCGAGTGGATATGATCCCCAACGGCGACAAGGATGCCATCCAGGATTGGTTGACCGATATGGAAATCTCATACACGGAGGGTCCGATGAACTTGAACTGGAAACAGATCATGCAGACTGTCGCGGTCGACGACCGATTCTACATGAATACCGAGGAAGACGAGGTGACAGAGAAGGAAGCTGGATGGGAATTCTTGCGGATGTATGGCAAGGACGACGACGAGGGAGAAGAGGAAGAGGACGAGTCAGAGTTCAGCGAGGAAAACGCCGGATCGGTATGTTTATTTGCTCATCGCATTATTGTGCATTTTGAGTCGATCTGTATTTATCTCGTCCGCTACATCTTCGTATCGACGAAGCTAACTGCCGCCTTCTGCATTTCATTCTTGTTCCAAATTATTTGCAGGAGGAATCCGAGGAAGAGTCGGACTTCGATGAGGAAGAATCGTCAGAGTCGGATTATGACGCCGATGAAGACCTCGAGGAGCAGGGTTTGGATTGGGAGGACATGGAACGCGAGGCGGCCGTCGATGATAAGAGGAAGAACAAGCGCGATGCTGAGGATGTCGACGATGGGAAAGGTCGTCGCGGAAGCTCGTCCAACAAAAAGAAGCGCCGCCGTTAGATTGATCCTCAATTGAATAATAATAAATATTGGGATTAACAAAAGAATGCACACAATAGCATTGGCAGATTTGCTTTCTTGCATGCAGTCCATGGAACTTTGACTATTTTACAACGAAACTGTACCGTACAATAAAAAGAAAGGATGAAGCTCTTCAACCACTGAACGAAAGGTTGATTGGCTTGGAGCCTGGCTTCTTGGGATACGGGTCCAATTTGAGACGAAAGAGCTGCGCCACAAGCTCACCAATATCGATGTAGCCGTCAGGTCCCAAAACTGCCTCATCTTCGACAACATCCTCTTCGACATCAAACTCCTGTAGCATGTCTTGTAGAGCTTTCATCCCGACGTCATCGAGCGATCGGTCCGAACGAATTGACTTGTTGTGCTTTCCACCACCGCCTCGTTTATTCCGTCTCTTTCCTCCTCCTCCTCCTCCTCCGCCGCCGCCGCCGCCGCCGCCGCCGCCGCCGCCACTACTTGCAAGTGCCCGCTCAATCTCCTCCATATCGGCATCATCATTCGTCTCAGTGGACTGAACAGGTCGAACGGCGGCATTCACATCAAACTCGAGGTTGACATCGAAATCTTCATTGGTACGGACGCACTTCTGAGTCACCGTCGCCAAAACAGTCCCATCCATGTGGACGTCGTCGGAATCATACGCCGAACCGGACTTGTCTCGGCGCAGGACGACGTCGGCCTCCAGACGGGTTATTTCTGACAATCGAAATCGTGCCGCCAACGCCGCTCGCTCTTCTTCGTTAGCCTCTATGGACACCTTGTAATCTCTCGCTGTCCGGCCGCTGGGAAGAACGGTGTCGGTGCGATATCTGCGAGAGAATTCATTCTCCGGCCGCTGGATGCCGCCTCCACCACCTCTTCCTGCCGACTTGGCGTGGAGCGACGTCCTGGACGAACATAGCGGTACTGCTGAGTCAGAAGAGCAAGCAGTTACAGGTGATGGGAGAGTAATAGCATAAGATGTGCCGTGAGAAAGACAACGTGTTCGGGCTGAATTATTAGTGTGCGTAAACGCCTTTGATGATCCAATGACCGACGAGGCAGCCACGCCGATGAAAAGAGCGGATGACTTCATCGTAACGGCGTTGTTTGGTAATAAAGTGATGGGCTGGTGCGGTGGTCGCGTCGTGGTCGTCGTGTCGTCGTGCGCGTGGTCGGTGGGACGCGACGCGACGGCCAGACGGTGGTCTAACCGGCGGTCCG
>Ga0115006_10000858_pt1 | contig 17652 bp, 30 predicted proteins | sample ArcOceMetagenome_3_FD_88943 | JGI IMG/M metagenome (GOLD analysis project Ga0115006, IMG submission 88943) | Marine eukaryotic phytoplankton communities from Arctic Ocean - Arctic Ocean- Svalbard ARC20M Metagenome | ecosystem: Environmental > Aquatic > Marine > Oceanic | place: Arctic Ocean...
ATAAAAATAAAATAATATATAATAATGGTATATCATTTATCTAAAAATAAAAAAACCATTGCATCTATCAAAGGTTTACAACAATATTTACCGAATAATTTAGTTAAAACAGTAGTTAAAAAACAAATATTAAACAGAAATAAATATTTTTCAAGTAATAATTTATTTAAAACATTAGAAGTAAAAAATGTTAATTTAAGCTACATAATGGTGTTATTAAATCGTAATTCAAGTTCATATGATTTAGAATTTATAGATGAAGATAAATTTAAAGAAGAAATTGAAGATATTGTAATAATTTATTCAGTTATTGATCCAAATTCTACACTAAATAGATTTATTTCTGATTATTCAGTTTATAATTTTGAAATTAATATATACTTGAAGTTTTCGAAAATTAACAAATACATTAAATTATCATGTTCTATTAATACTACAGATACTACTAATAATAATGGACTAAGAAACAGAATACATAGAAAAAATAATATAAAAATTGAAAAGTTAAAATCTGGAAGTAAAATAGAAGACGATTTGATAGAAATTGGAACAGTAATTGGAAGAACAGTTGGAACATTACGATATAGAAAAGGCAATAATAGAAAAAGATATAATTCTATTACAAGCTTATCTTTATTATGGATAAATTTAATTTACCAATCTTATTATACAAATCGTTCAAACAATATCAAAAATATTAAACAAAATGGATTATCAATTTTAAAACAGTTTGTCAATAAAGAATTTAAAAATAAACCAACTATAAATCGTTCAAATATAGTAACAAATAATTTGTTACGATTAACAGAAAACCAAAGAAGAATACAAGTAAATAATAGAAGTATACATTTAACAAAATATTATACAACACAACTTCCAAAAAAATATCAAACACAAATTAAATCATTATCTAAGAGACCTAAAGTTCATAAAAGTACATCTTTAAAAATACAAAAGGGTCACCAAAGATGAGTATGTGCAAAATTTAAATTAAATTATATATTATAATAATGGAAATTGCAATTTTAGCTGGTATGGCAATTCTAGGTAATGAACTAACTAAAACATCGAAATTAAAAAATAAAATTAATGAAAAACCAATTAGAAAAGAAGGTAATCAATATCCATTTCAAGGTAATAAAGAAAATCCAGCAGACTTTAAATATAATCAATTTCAACCTTTTTTTCAACGAGAAGGTGGAATGTCTTTATCAAATAATAATGAAATCAAAACAAGAACACTTGAAGGTTTTACAGGAATAAATAATTCTGATTTTCAATATAAAAAAGAACAATCATGTTTATTTAAACCTGAAGAAAATATCCAAAATATATATGGAGCTCCAGCCATTCCTGATGATTTACAAAAACGATATCAAGCAAGTTCGTTAATGAATAATGTAGCACCTATAGCAAAACAACAAGTAGGTCCCGGATTAAATGTTGATGATGACGTTGATGCAAAAGGTGGATTTCATCAGTATTTCAGAGTATTACCAAATAATGTGGGTGTACATAATAAAAATACTCTGCAAGCACGAACTGTTGCAGGGAAAAGCATGACAGAAAATTCTACATTACCAACAGAAATAAATAGTTATAAACCTAAGACTTATTTTGATCAATGTGATCATCCTACTATGCCTACAAAACATGTTATAAATGCTCCAACAACTCAATCAGAGTTTGATATGAAATTGAATAATAGAGGTGCATCAAATCAACATGCTGGAATAGCTAAAGGTACAACTGGACATTCATCTTCAATTAATGGAACTAGAGTTGGTAGTATTCCATTACAATCTTTACCAACAGGAGGAGCATCAATGGAAAATGCTGCGACAGGTGGTTATGCTGTTTCTAAATATTTGGTTCATGAATCAGATAGAGAGAACTGTGGAGATGTTACAAATGCCCATAACAATAGTGGAAATTATGTAAAAGGAAAACAAATGGCAAATATGACACAACGAGAAGGAACTAGCAAAGGTTATTCTGGCAACGCTGGATTCTATAATGAAGCTCAATCAAACTATTCTACTGCATATAATGCTAATCAATACTATAATCGTGAAAACTTACAGGTTGATCATACACCAAATCCTGGTAATATGAATATAAGAGAAAATGCAAATAGCATTATGGGATCAGTAAAAGTAAGAGAAGATTGTAATGGTAATAGACCAAGTAACGGAATGTTACCAAACTCTATGAATGTTCAAGGAAAACCAGGACATATTGAACATGCTCCTAAAATTTCAGAATGTAATCCAAGACAAGATTTTGGGTTAGCATCTCAAATTTTAAAGAACAATCCATATGCTGTTCATTAAATCACTTAAATAAAAGAAAAGTATATATATTATAATAGAATTTTAGACATGGTTTCTAAATATCAAAATATCTTTAAAACATTAATAGAAATGTTGTCAGATAGACATTTTGATATTTCCGAATATAGTGGTGATTTTAAAATTGATTCAATTGCATCAATGGATAAATTGGTTTTTAAACATAACAATGATAATACATATATTAAAATATTTTATAATATTGATGAAAAAATTGGTATTAATTATATAAAAAATATAATTGTAGACTTGGAATCATGTATTCATAAAACAAGTGGTTTATTGATTTTAAATAGTTCAATAACTACATTTGCTAAACAATTTATAAACTCTGATCAAAATTCCCAAAATATAGAATATTTCAAAGAAACTGATTTAATGACAAATAAAACAAAACATTATCTTATTCCACAACACATTCTTTTGTCAAAAAGTGAGAAACTGTTATTATTTGCTGATTTAAAATGTAATGAAAAACATATTCCACGAATTAAATGCACAGACCCAATATCTCAATATTTTGGTGCTAAAATCGGCGATGTGTTTAAAATTATACGTTATGATGATAATACTCCGTCTATTTATTTCCGATTATGTATTTAAAACTTAGATGACATTATTATATATAATAATAATGACATTTCTTATTACAAAAAATATGCACAATAATAAAAAAAGTACATATAAAAAAAAACCAATATTAATTCATAAAAAATGTAGTCATATTAATTGTAATAGTACTTCAGTAAGTGTTCATGGTGAAAATCCTTATTGTAGAGAACATACTGAGTCACAGTGTTGTTTAAAATTTACAGAAAATGTATATAATGAAAAACGATGCAATGCAGTATGTGGTATGGTTGAATTTCACGGTAAGAAGTATTGTAATTCTCATTATCGTACATTAATTAGTTCTTGTCATCATCCAAAATGTATTAAATCCCGAGATACAAATGAAATATCTCATGATAATTACTGGTATTGTAATAATCATAAACCAGATCAAAACTTATTTATGACATCAATTGGATTATCACTTCAACAACAACATAAAATACCAATTGATATAAGTAGTAAAATTTATTCGTTATTAAAAGATCATAAAACAAGTATTTAAAATTTTCACCTAAAGAATACAATTTATATATAATATAACTATTAATTCTTTCAAATATTAAAATAAACAAATGACGTGTATCCGATCGATGATTCGTTCTAAAATCACAGAAGTATTACAACATGAAAAAAAAGCAAAAAATATTGAAATATCAATTTACAAATGGTCTGTTGATCATTTAAAAACAAGTTATAATTTTGTTAATGTAAATTTTGAAGATAAACAGCCAATTTGGGAAAATAAATTCTTTAAATTTGCATATTTAAGAAAAACTCGAAGTATTTTATTTAATTTAACTCATGTTGATAATATTCAATTTAAAGAAAAAATACTTTCAAATGAAATTTCGACAAGAGTAATTGCTGATTTAAAACCCCATGAAATATATCCTGATTTGTATAAAAAAATATTTCAAAAGGAAAAGAGAATTGAAGAAAAAAATAAAGAAGAAAAATTGAAATATCAAAATCTAAATGGAGTTGAATGTTTGAAATGCAAAAGTAAAAACACTACACATTATGAATTACAAACAAGAAGTGCGGATGAACCAATGACAGTTTTCTATACATGCTGTGATTGTGAGAATAGATGGAAAGATGATGGAAAAGCTTAATCAATCAGATAATGCTTTCTACAAACAGACATATATTTTTCTTTTGCTCCAACACAAACTATATTATTGTCATCTAAACCTGCAAGGTAACGTTTTGAAAATAATCCTAATGTACCATTATTACAAACTGAACACATTGCATGAAGTTTTACTACATTGTTACAGTAAGGAATAATATCTAATATAAAACCAAATTTATTTCTATTTGAATCTCCATCTAAACCTGCAATAAGAATAATATAATCAAGTTTTTCATAATGTTTGATAAAATCAACTATATCAGGAAAAAATTGTGCTTCATCTATTGCAATAACATCAATATTTTTAGGTATATTAAGATCTGTTAATAATTTACATTTTGTAGCTTTATATACACTATTATCATGAGTTTTTATTTCATTTCCACAACGAATATCTACTTCATGATTAATCATGTAAATATTTTTCTTTATTGCCTCATATGTTCTACATCTTCTTAACAATTCAGTAGATTTACCACTAAACATTGAACCAATAATAAGTTCAATTGTTGCCATCTTCTTATAATTATATAAGTTTTTTTCTTTAATATTAATTTATACTATTAGAATAATATGGATATTATTATATTAGCAAAAGAAATTAGAAATGATTTCATACAAAATAAAACTGTTCCTAATAATGATAATCAAAAGAGTTTTAAAGATCGGTATTTGTCATTATTCAATATGATAACAAAACCAGATATGGATGAAGCAATGTTTGCAAAGTTTTGTAAGTTATCACAGTTAGTAAACTCTGGTGAATGTTCATCATTTGATGGGGCAGCACAATTCAGTGAATTTGGTGCCAAAAAATATATTTATAATAAATTTGAAGAACCATCACAAGAAGAAAAAGAAAATGCGTATACAAAACTTAATAAACAAAGTTAAGGATATTTTTGCTTATATTTATATAACCACAAAAACTTTTGTACATATTTATTATAAATTAATAAATATACAATGACAATGCACGATAACGAAGACCTATTTGACCCGGAAGATACAATTGTATTAACTAAACAATCCATTAAATTTTTTAAAAATGTTGATAAAATGAATACAACATTAACAAAAAAATTAGAAGATCTTGATGGTAAATGGGAACTTATTAATACAAATTATGAAGAAGATGAGGTATTACCTGATGAATGGCTTTCAAAAAATCAAGACAAATTAAAATATGTTTATGATGATATTATTTACAAATCAAAAATTTCAACAATCTGCGATAAATTAAATTTTCCATTATTTATGAACTATATGCAAGAAACATCTACAATTAAATTTTTTGATTCGTCATATATCAATTGGGATTTATATGAAGAATATAAATTATATAACATGAAGAAACCAGATTTAAAAATATGGACATCATTTTTTATTGAAGAAATATTTCAATTATATAATGACACTAATTTATCCACAGTAAAATTAGGAAAATTTGAAGATTTTATTTTATTTTGTTTCCAAAATAGTTCTAGTAATAAACAACTACCAGGATATTAATTTTAATATATATATTAAATGAATGAAGCAAATTGGAAGGCAATGAAAAACGCAATGAATGCAGTGAAACCAAAACCAAAGACGCCTTCTCCGGTAAATCTTTCAAAATGTAAGAATCCAAAGTGTAGAGCTTCAAAAAATAATTTTATGGAAAATCATGAGTCAGGAGATATATTATGTCAGGAATGCGGAATGATTCAAGGTCAAATATTCGAACATCAATCACCTCGTGCTGGTAACCGAGAAGGGAAACCATTCTTTGCAAGAGTCATTGAAGAAGATGATATTAAAGTAAGACTACTTTCTAATGCGTTTTTTGATGAAATGAGAGGAAATTTTGCAAATGGATCAAGAGAAGGAAGTGTAATAGCTGATATTTATGGATCTTTAAAAGTATTTAAAGCAAATGTTGTAATGAAAGGAAAAGGTGGTAAAAAAACTTCAATGAAAGGTATGCATTTACCAACTGTTGTTTGCTTAATTATATATTGTCACCTTGTCCGTTCTCATAGAGCTATGCCCTTATCAATTATTATTGTTATAATGAATAAAACACTAAACCGTTCTAGACAAAATACATCATTTGTTAACATGAAAACAGCTTCTTCCTATAGAACCAATGTTAGTAAAGGTATAAAACAATTCTTTAAAATACGTCAATCTAAAAATCAAGAAACCTGTGACGAAATGTTGTTATCTATAAAACCAAGCGGATTTGTTCCTTTAACTACTTCTGGTCATCTTGGTATACGTGATCGTGATGCACATAATATTATGAAATCATTAGCGGATTCAATGACATCTGAAATATCTAATAAACCTCCAGCTTATATTGCAACAGGATGTATTCTTTATGTTGCAAAACAATTACATTCTTTAAATAGTTCCTCATATCCTAATATATCAGCTGAGTATATGGGTGTGACAGATAAAGAAATGAAAACATTTAGTAATAAAATAAATGCATCTACAAATGAAATTGTTATTAGAGAACGATCTAAATTGCAAAGACCAAATTCACCCCCAAAAAACAACGGGAATTCACCTCCAACGAATAATGGTAAAAAAAAAAGAAAACCCAGAAAAAAGAAAAACAATAAGTAATTTTCATGATAATAATTTTAATTCATTATAAACATTCCATGAAAAAGGAAAACTTTTACTTTTATATGTATTACACATTCCATGTTTACGATTTTCTGTTTTGTTATTTGAACAAAAACATTTCTGATATATGTTTTTTTGGTTCACTACAAAGTAGATATGGTTTGTATGATCACTATTTTTATTCATACAATAATGTGAATTGGTACCAATACAATAAGTTGAATTGTCTATCTTTTTTATTTTTGTAATTCTAATATTTTTGTAGTTCTCGTGTAATCTCTCTAACTCTTTTATTATATTTTTATGAGAAATGTTTGTACTTGTTGTTATATCTAATGAATGAATTTGAGAATCTGGATTTATATCGCTTGTTCTGATCATACTTGTTTCAATATCTTCTATTGTAATATGTTTTTTTTGTTTTTTGTCAATTGTATAATATCTTTCTAAATTCATTTTATGTGATCCGATCATACGCAATCCTGTTTTATACACACTTGTGTCAATGATATTAGTTATAAGTATCTCATCATAATTATATTTTGTAATAATTTTTTGTCTTAATGCTTTTACAAATTTATCAGCTTCAATTGGAGTAATTTCAATTGTTGGAAAAATAAGATGATAACCATTAGTTGAATTACATTTTAATTCTATTATTTGTTCTGGAATAATATGTTTGATTTGTAATATCAATGTATGTATATCAAAATCTTTTACATCTTTTGCATCAATATCTATAAAAAGTTTTATTGTTTGTGATATTTTTTCAACAACATATAAGATTTCGTTTTGATGTAATGATTTATGATATTCTTTTATAAATTCATTATGAAGATAATTAGGTACACATAGTTTTCCTCCATTTAATAACAAATGTGTTGCTTTTGAAGCATTATTAGTATAAATATTGTTTTTTATACACCATGATTTAAACATATGTATATATTTATTATCTTTATTTAACTATATTATAACAAAGAATCACTTTTTTAAATATATTTTAATGTAAATGAATTAATATTTTGAAAGTGTATTGAGAATTATATATTTTCACCTAAAGAAAGTATATTCTATTAAATATAAAACAGAAAGTGTATTGAGAGAACTATCTCTATTTTCACTTTAAAATATTAAATCATATTCTATAAAATATAAAACAGAAAGTTTATTGAAGAACTATATATATTTTCACCTAAAGAAAGTATATTCTATAAAATATAAACGAACATCACAATATCTTAAGAAATATATTTTTATTTTCACTTAAGGAATAAATAAGTATATAGTATAAAGCACTAAAACATATACATTAAAGTTTACTTTTAATAATCAATATGAATGCATCTCAAGTAATCAATGAACTCAATAACACTTGGTCTTCTCTTCTTTCACAGTATTATGATAAGGTTGCAACTGAGCATTTGAAAGTAATTGCTGAAACATATAGTATTCCAATTTCAGAGTTAGAAAACAAGTCGAAACATCTGAAAGAAGAAATTTTATCAAAGTTGACTAATTGTGTTGAAAAAGCTCAACACAAGACAGAAACAAATGTTAAGCAAATAAACGAAAAGGGATTTGATAAAATGAGCAGAAAGGAATTGCAAGAAGAATGTAAGAAACGTGGAATCCCAACAAAGCGAAAGAATTCAGACATGGTTGATATAATTCTTGAGTTTGATACTAAAAAAAATCAAGAAAAGGTAGAAGAAAAGGTTGAAGAGAAAGTAGAAGAAAAGGTAGAAGAAAAGGTAGAAGAAAAGGTCGAAGAAAAGGTCGAAGAAAAGGTTGAAGAAAAGATCGAAGAAAAGGTTGAAGAAAAGGTCGAAGAAAAGGTTGAAGAAAAGGTTGAAGAAAAGGTAAAGGTGAAAGTTAAAAAAACAAAAATTGCTTCTCTTCTGAAAGAAACAAAGATTGAATTGCCGCTTGAAGAAGAAGAAGAAAATTCTGATCTTGAATTCAATAGTGATAATGAAGAAAGTTTTCCTGACGAAATTGAAAATATGACAGAAGCGGAATTTGAAAATAAATTTGTAGAGTTAAAACCGGAGGATGATTACACTGATGATGAATTATAGAATTGTACTATTTTACTTACAAACATATTATAATTTGCACAATACAAATCTCGAGATAATTTACTTTTGTTTAGTATTTCGTTTAAACTCATATTTATATATACATTTATAGAATTTTCAATATATTTTTCTAAAACAATAGAAATTACACCTAAATTTAATTTTTGAAAAGAATCTACTTCAAAACAAATACCATGTTTATTTAATTCATTCATTGGAGGACCATCTGGAGTTATCAATATAGCACCAGTAGAAATCCCTTCATTTATATAATGTCCAAATCCTTCCATTTCACTCGGACATATATGTACTCCACATTTATTCATTAATATGTTTAATTCAATGTTTTCTAATTTATATTGATAAATAGTAATATTTGATTTATATTTGAATGATTCTTTAAGTTCTAAATAACCATTTTGATTAATATTACCGTGATGTACAATAGTTAAATGTGGCCACTCTGGATGCTGTAACCACAAATTTAGTAACAATTGCGAATTTTTAAAACGAGAACATCCTTTTATATGTAAAAATGACATGTAATCTTTTTCAATATTTGGAACATGTCTGTCAATGGAAGTCCATAATGTTTTATGAATGCATGTAAAATCTTTATATAATTTAAATAAAACTTCATATGCTAAATTTGTTTTGGCAAAGATGTAGTTTACTAATTTGTTTTTTATACATTGATTATCTACACTATTCATTAATTCGATATTTGGAATAAATACATAAATTGCATTATTATTTAATATAATTTGTTGACAAATATGTTCAATAAAAAATATGTATTTATAACTTTTACTTATTTGAATAGTTTTAATCTGTAAAAAATCATATTCTAAAATATCTAAAGATATATTAGCAAATGATGAAATGTTTTTTAATATATTTGCATCATTTATAAGTCCTAACGATTTATGTGTACAGATTAAACCTGACATAACTTAAAAATTAAAAAATATAACAAAATAAAACAAAAAGTTAATTAGTTACATTATATATAAAAATATAGTTATTAAACTATGAATAAGGTTAATGTATTTATGTGCTTACGAAATAATGAAAATTCACTTGATAAAACTTTTACTATGTTAGAAAAACTAAAAGAAATCAATAATAATTACAAATTTTATTTTTATATATATGAAAATGATTCAATAGATAATACAAAAAATATAATTAGATCATTTTATGATTTCAATAACGGAAAATGTAAATTTGAAATATTGGATAAGGTGCAATGGAATAGTGATAATAAAAATCATGATAGGATTACTGATATGTCATTATACAGGAATAAGATGAAAACATTGTGTACTAATTGGGAACACAGTGAATATTCAATTATACTTGATTCAAATATTGAATTTAATAGTGATACAATATTTGCAGATATGTTAAATATATTCAAATTTGATTCTAATATTCAAATGGTAAGTGCTTACGGTGTTATAAAAAATAAACCGACACAATATTATGATACATTTGCTTACGAAAAAAAAGAAGAATCAATAAATGAAATGAAGGAAAAGAAATATATAAATGTAACTAGTGCTTTTGGTGGGTTTGCTGTAATAAAAACAATTGTATTGAAGAAGTGTAAATGGGAAAAATCTAAGAATATATGCAGTGAACATAATCATTTTTGCAAAGAAGTCTCTAAATATGGTAAAATAGTATGTTCAAATATAAAAGTGTTTTGGACGAAATAATTTTCACTTAAAGAAAGAGATGACTATATAATATATATAAAATATACATATGTTTCAAACATTAACAAAATACATATTTAAACAAAACAAGACTGTTGAACCTCTTCAAGAAATAGTTATACATCCATTTTATCTTGAACAAATAGTAATTTATAATCCATTATATGGAATGAAATATGATAATAATTAAAAATATTCAATAAGCAATATTAAAGAAATTAATAATAATATATATATTAGGAAAATGGATATTTCAGGATTAGTTTTAATTATTGAAGGTATTATTGGTACGGGCAAAACAACATTTTCTAAAATTTTATCAGAAGAGTTAAAATGTACATGGTTACGATAACCAGATGAAGAGACTGGAAATCCATATTTATCAAAATTTTATGAAGATCCTAAAAGATGGGCACTAACTATGCAATTACATCTACTAAATATTAGATTTCGTATGCATAAACATGCACAATGGAATAGTATGCAATCTGGAAATAATGTTGTAATTGATAGATCATATTTTGGGGATACTGCATTTGCAAGATTGCAATTAAAAAACGGTACATTAACTGAAGATGAATTTAATACTTATAAAGTTTGCTATCATAATATGACATCTAGTGTATTATTGCCTCAAATTTGTATATATTTAGTATCAACTCCTGAAGTATCTGCAAATAGAATTAAAAACAGAATGGAAATTCAAACTGGGCGAACGTGTGAAAATGTAATAGAGCTTAAATATTTAGAAGATTTGACAATTGAAGAAGATAATATGGTGAATATATTAGATCAACAGGGAGTTTATGTTCTTAGAATTCCTTGGAATGATAACAAATCAGAAGATGAAATTAGACTATATATTAAAGAATATATCATTCCTAGTTTAGAATCGTATAAAGTTCCTGATATTTTTCTAGATTTACACCGTAGAACTATTTAAATATAAACTATTATAATATGAATGAAAAAGTTTATGCAATTATAATTATTATTTTTAGCTTAATTATTAATTCGTTAATAACATATTATTCTGAAATATTTGCAAAAGAAAATATACAAAATAAGCAACCATTATATGATATTGGACATAATATTCTACCAAATACATCAAGTTTTAGATATGTAAATGATATATTCCCAATTTTGTTTGGTATTATTGCAATCTATATAACAAATAGTAAAATAAATCTAACAAATTTTATTATTGCAAATGTTATTATTTTTACTTTTAGATTAATTGCAGCGTATATAACTTTACTTCCACCATCTTCGAATATAGAACAATATCCTGTTTTAAGTGGGGGGTCACATGATAAAATGTTCAGTGGACATATATGTGCTTTATTAATGTCTACATTTTTAATATTAAAAAAACATCCAAATTTAAAAACATATTTATATATGTTTAATCTTCTTTATATTCTTCAAGTAATAGCATCAAGAGATCATTATTCAGTAGATGCTGTAATTGCAGTTTTTATATCAATATCAATAGCAAAAATTTACAAGTTTGTTTAGAACATAGGTTGGTATGATTGACACAAATGTTTTATAAAAGTCACAATAAAAAGTATAAAAGAAACATAAATAACAAAACACCTTAATTTAATTGACTATATTTGATAAAATTTGACCAAGTTTGATATAATTTGAAAAAAATATTTGTTTATCTCAATGTATTCATGTCCATATTGTGATAAATCTTTTAAGTTTAAAAGTTATTTAAAGAGACATATACAAAATAAATTTCCATGTGAAAAGAAAGATAATATTGAACATAATGAGCCTGTATTGAATAACTATGAAAATAAATGTAAATTTTGTTTAAAAGTGTTTAAAGAAAAAGAATATTTAAAGCGTCATAAATGTAAAAAAGAACACTGTTCTATAAGAGAAAATGAAATAGAATTAGGTATTGATATAATACCACATGAACGTATATGTAAATATTGTGAAAAGGAATTTTCATCAAAAAAAAGTAAATATAGACATGAAAAACAATTTTGTGTTAAAAAAACAGAATATGAAGATGATATATTATCTCAAATAAAAGAAAAACATAATAAATCTCAATTAAATACAAATCAAGAGTTACTTAAAGAATTACAAAATATAAAATTAATTCAAACAAGTATGATAAGAACAATTCAATTACAAAATCATCATACAAATTTTAATCTAAATATATAGTAATGGGTAAATATATGAATATTTTTAAAGCATCAGCTGCAGGAGGTGCTGGGTTTATGGCTGGAACTACACCTCAACTTTTAATTGGTGTCATAATTTTTGTTATTGGGTTTTCAATTTATCAAAAAGAAAAGAAAAAATCAAATTCAAGTGATAGTAAGAGAGGATTTGCATTGATATTAATGTTATTGGGATCTGTACTCGGTTATGGTATAGGTTTTGGAACGGGATTAAATTCTTTAAAAAATGAACTATAAAATACTTGTCATTTGTCGAGCTAATCCACATTTATTATGTGAAAGTTGAACTGGATCATATGGCTGACTTGCTGCTCGTTCTAATTCAGTGAAACACAAATTTTCATCTTCTCCAGTTTGTTGACGACCAATAGCAGCAGATAATCCTTCGAATGTTTCATGAACGTTTCCTTGGTTAAATGTCATTGCAGCATTTCTATTAATTCCAAATTGGCTTGCTACAACAATTGCATCTTGATTTGCTCCAAGGAATATAAATTTCCAACCAATTTCTTCTTTCATTCTAATCAAATCTTTAATATGAGCTTTAGAGTATGTTGTACTACAATTTTCATATCCATCGGTTAAAATAACTATGATTGGATTTTCATCACTTACATTATTAATAGTGTTACCAATTGCATCAAGGAGTGCAGTTGAACCACCAGGATTATAATTTTTCTTTGATAAATTAATATTTTCATCTATTTTTTTATTTTGATAATACATTTTGTAATCATTACTGAATAAATACAAACTTACGTTACCATCTGAATTTGTTTTAATTTGTTCATTAATAAAATGGTTATATCCACCAATTGTATCATCAATACATTTATACATTGAACCAGATTCATCAAGAATAATATGTACTGAAGTCATGACACTATATAATAACTATTTGCTTATTACTTTAAACTTATATTCTTTAGGTGAATAGAAATTTACATGTATCATTTGTTAAATTATTAATAATCACTAAATTTTCAATTCTATATTGTTTCCACTTTTGAAAAAAATAAAATAATTCCTTATCCATAATATATTAATAATCCATATTATAATTATGAATAATAATACCTGCAAGTTCTAATGGAGTCATATCTGTTTCTTCAAAGTAAATACGATATGGTTGATCTGGAAGATCATCTACTGTTAGATCAATATGTTTAATAACATGATTATTAATTCGTTCTTTCCAAATTTGAAAATGTGTATCACGTGTTGATGTACGCATATTATATATATAAATATACAATTATTATCTTTATATAGAAATAAGTGATGTAATTTAAATGGTTCAATATCAGTCAAAGTATTGGATAACCATCGATCGATTGAGTATATTGAGTAAGTGATATTTCATAGTTTCAAACAGTGACTTTTAGTTCCTATTAAAATTTATAATTGAAAATAATTTAATGAAAACATGTAACTTTACTTAAACATACAATTATTAAATATAATAATGAACGTTTATTTACAAAGCGAAAACAAAAATGAATGGACAATTCCTACTGAACATGAATTACAAGTAATAAGACAATGTATTGAAGAAAAAAAAGAGATATATTATGATAGCAAAAAAATGATGTGTCAATATCATAAATGTAAATGGAAATTGGATATGGATCCAGATATTTTTTGTTCATTACAAAATTGGGAAAATGGATTAAATCAAAAAGTTATTTGGAATGAAAATAATATGACAAACCAACCAACTCATAATGGTGCTAAAAGAATAAATTTAAAATAGTTTACCAAACATCTTTACAAATACTACCAGTTTCGTCTGTAAAAAATAAATTACGAGGTTTCCAATTTTTATATTTTAATGTTCTTTGCATTATAAGTTTACAATTATCACATGATTTTGCCATCATTAGATTTTCACCTTTTTTGTTGGTTCTGAAAACAATAACATCAATTGGTTTTTTCTTTTCAGAAGCTTTTAATTTTTCAACGGCATTTTCTTCGGCATGCACTGTTTGGGGTATTTGGTTTTTGAATTGAGTATTTAAATCAGAGTTATATATATTTATACCTGATGAATATATTTTTTGTTTTTTTAAATCACATGTGATACAGCCTATATAAGCATATCCACACGAACAAATATTATTTCGAAAAATAGTATTACTGTTATGGTCATAAAACCCGCTGTTTGCATTTAATAGGTAAGAGTCGGTTAATAAAACCCAAAACATTTTTTGACAAATGCAAAGAGGATTGCAACAACAATTGAGAAGTCATGTTTAATTATAGTATATTAAGTATAATAAATGTTAAGTATATTAATATGGTTAAATATAAAATGATAGTTGCAATGTGTGGTAACAATGGAATAGGTTATAAAAATAGTTTACCTTGGAGTAATTCAGAAGATTTAAAACGATTTGCAAACTTAACAAAAGGTAATGGTAAAAACGCAATTATAATGGGAAGTAAAACCTGGGAAAGTTTACCACATAAACCTTTAAAAGAAAGATATAATATTGTTATATCTAAATCATCATCAATATATTTAGGTGATAAAATGTTTTCAAATATCGACAATGTATATGATTTTTGTGAAAAATCAAAATTTGAAGATATTTGGATAATTGGTGGTGAATCAATCTATAGGTATTTTATTTCTAAACATTATATATCTGAAATTCATATTACAAAAATACCAGGAAATTTTGAATGCGATACATTTTTTCCTGAGACAAATCATTCAAATATTATATATTATTAAATTTTCACCTAAAGATTACAATATATATAATATATAACAAAGCAATCAAGAGTAATACACAAATATACTTTTCACCTAAAGAATATAATATATATAAGATATAAAGCAATCAATTCAACAAACAAAACAAATACATTTCAAAATGGCAGGTGAATATTCTCCCCCTAATACATTTTACAGTCATGTCAAGGGACTTTCTACAAATCAAGATATGTTCAAGTTCATTGGTAAGCAAGGAGCCCATTTCAAGTTTCTTACTGAAAAACTTGGTCTTGAATATATTTGGTAGAATAAAGATATGAATATGATTGAGCTGTGGGGACCTCATTACAAGATGGCTTACGCACAAAAAGTAATGAACCAAAAGAAAGAAATATATATGGAAAATGAACTTATTAAGAAATTTGAAAAAAACTTTCCTGAACTAATTGCTGATATGGTTTAATATATTTCTTATATTACATGTTGGCAATGATACTATAATTATAGAAAAAAATAAAAAAAGGTTAAAAAAAGTTATATAAAGAAAATAAACTTTAATTAAATATTAATGAAATTGAGTATTCGTACTCGTATTTACATTGGATTATTAATTTTATTTGGAATATATTATATTTATAAAAATTATAATAAATAAAACATGAATCAAATTGAAAAGAATCATGTATACAATGTTTATAATGAAATCAGTAAGGATTTTGAAAACACAAGGAAAAATTTAGTATGGCCATTTCTGAAAAACTTTATTGACAATATAGAACCATATTCTATTGTATGTGATATTGGAAGCGGTTCTGGACGTAATTTATATAGAAATGATGTTGAATATATAGCGTCTGATTTTTCTGAACAAATGTGTAATATATTAAAATCTAAAACAAACAATGTATTAACAGCAAATGTATTATCATTACCTTTTCGAGATAATACATTTGATGTTGTATTATGTGTAGCATGTATACATCACTTGTCTTCTTTTGAAAGAAGAAAAAGTGCTATAAATGAATGTATGAGAATCTTAAAACCAAATGGAAAAATATTAATTACAGTTTGGGCAGAATCAGAAAAATATGGAAGTGATGATCAGTATATAAGTTGGAATAATTCATATAATAGATATTATCATTTATTTACACAAGAAGAAATTGAAAAAGTAAAACCAAAAAATACTAAAATATATTTAGAAAAGTATAACTATTACATTATTAATGAATGAAACATACTTGGTTTAGTTATAATGTTAATAATTTTTCACCTAAAGAAAGAAAAATACTAAATAATATAATAATGAATTCTATTTTATTAATCAGACCTGAATGGTTGAATAAAATAAAAAATGGAGAGAAAACAATAGAGATAAGAGGACAACCATGTAAATCTAAAATCAACAAAACAATTGGTTTAGCATATTGTGGACCAACTATTGATAAAACAAAAAGAAAAATTATATTAACTGCAAAACTTTCTGGATATAAACAATACAATAATATTGACGAATATAATTCTGATATTAATAATCATTGTTCATATCATGAAACTTTACCATATAAAAAGACCTATGGATGGATTTTAGAGGATGTTTGTGTACTAAAAGAAGAAATTGAATTTGAATACAAAAAAGGAGCTGTAATTTGGGTAAATTTTGTATAGAACGAAGAAAAAGAATGACACGAGTGAAATACACACCGCATCGATTATTTATATTCTACTGTTTAATTTTTGGGCGTGTACAAGATAATAATTTATAAACAAATCCAGATTCTTTCTTTAATTGTTTTGCGAGTTCTTTTACTTTCATATTAACAAATTGTTTAAAAGGATCTTCTTCTTCTTTAAGTTCATTTGACTCTTTAAAGTCTTCTGAATCAAACTCATCAAGTTTTATATCATTATTATAATTATCTAACCAAACTTTAGCAACTTTTTTTTCATCAACTACCTTATTAGTATAAATATCTTCTTTAACTAATTCAGGATAATTTGCAAGATACATATATGGTGAAAATGAATTTCTATTTAATCCATTAACAGCTCCAAAACTAATCCAAGCAATGGTAGCATTTTCATCATTGAAAGATCCGTCTTCATTTTTGAAACCATTATATGTTTGTGGATAGCTTGCAATGTATTTAACTGGATCAAAAAAGAATTAACTGATCTTTCACCGGAAGCTATTTCTG
>Ga0115006_10000861_pt1 | contig 17620 bp, 16 predicted proteins | sample ArcOceMetagenome_3_FD_88943 | JGI IMG/M metagenome (GOLD analysis project Ga0115006, IMG submission 88943) | Marine eukaryotic phytoplankton communities from Arctic Ocean - Arctic Ocean- Svalbard ARC20M Metagenome | ecosystem: Environmental > Aquatic > Marine > Oceanic | place: Arctic Ocean...
CCCCTCAAGAAATCAACCCCCCAACGCCCCCCCCCCCACCCCCCACCCCCCTTTCCTTTTCCCCCTGGAAAACAACACCAAAGCGCCCTACCCCCCCCACACCAACCCCCCCCCCCCCCTCCCCCAAGCCCCCCACCACTCGCGGCAACTCTCTCCCAGCAAAGACAAGAATCAACAATTGAGCCTTTCGAGGCAGCCCCTCTGCCCCGCGGCACAAATAATTTGTGACTGTAGTTGTTGTTTATATTTGTGGTTATAGATTTTATTCCTATATTGTTTTCCCCTAGAAGACTATCAGCCTCGCGGCACGCTGTAGTAATAGTAGTAGTAGTAGTAGTACTAGAGAGTAGCAGTAGTAGAGAGTATTATCAGCCCCTCTGCCCCGCGGCGCAAATAATCATACAATAATAATACTAACACTAACACTAACACGAACACGAACACTTAGTCCCTCTGCCCGAATAATAATACTAGTAACAAATACTAATACTAGTAATAATATCATTACGGGTATTATCATTTGTGCCCCGCGTCATACAATAATAATCATACACTAATCATACTAACACTGATACTAATACGAACACTCCTACTAATAGTCCCTCTAGCCTGCGGCACTACTACTACTACTACTACTCTCTACCACTACTCTCTACTACTGCTACTCTCTACTACTACTACTACTACTACTACTATTATACACACCTGCGTGAGCACGCGCATCTGAACAATTGCGCGCTGCAGCATGGCCCTCTGCTTCTCTGCACTCTGCAGACTCTTGCGCACGAAGCGCCATAGCTCCAGCAGGGGCGGAAACTGCCAATGCGCATACTGGTCCGTGCGCCGGATGCCCTGAGGGGGATACAGCCGGGGGGGTGGGGGGGCGGGGGGGCACGAGAGCGCGAGCGAGAGGGTGCGAGAGTGTGAGAGAGCGCGAGGTAGTTCGCGAGAGCACACGATACGCTGGCACACCACCGCACACGCATGCACGCGCACACACACTGAAGTGCACGCATGCACACGCGCACGCACGCAGCTCTTTTGACGCATGCATGCGGCATCAAGTAGTTTGTGCATTTCACGCCTCACACCGATGGGCATTATTTCTCATGTCGCTCCTCTGTCACTGGGTGTGTGCGCGCAGGGCAGAGCGCACAGGTGTGTGTATGTGCTCATGTGATTGCTCCGCAGAACGTCACGCCCCTACAGGTGTGCTTGCGTGCGCGCGCAAATTGTACCTCGTACAGCCACGGCCGTACAGAACCCCGGTAGGCCTTGATTGTCTCCTCCTGTGTGTGTGTGTGTGTGTGTGTGTGTGTGTTTGGCCTGGGGTTGAGAGTATCAGGGGGTGGTCACACTAATCTTGATGCTTGCGTGCGCGCAAGAAAAAGAATGCACGTGCCATGTATCTGGCATGCACGCGTATCTGTCGCGCTGTGTGTATCTGTCTGTACACAGATGCACGACGCGTGGCTGCGTATCAACCCCCAAGCCCCCCCTCCCCTCTCTCCCACACCATGCATTTACGCGCAGAAGAAGGAGCATCCCCCTCTCCACATAGGCAACAAAAGATGCACATGCGCGTATGCACACGTGCACGCAGTCGCGAGCATTCAGCCGAGACATGCGCACAAGTTGAGGTGCCAGGAGCAAGGCAAGGCACCTGCATCGCCCTGATGGCAACACCCACAGCCCAAGACCCCACCAGCAACGCAACTAAGCGCACACAATCCAGGAATCCATCCCCCTCCGTGCGCCCGTTTCTCATTGCCCACCCTCCCCTGCCCCACCCCTCCATCCCGGCGCCCTGCACTCTCCGCCCAGCACCAACTCCGCCCCACGCGCGTCCTCGAGTGACGCCACCCATGCTTTCGCTTCCCACAACCCACTGCCCGCGCCCGCGAGAGAAACGCGCGTCTAAATACGCGGGCGTCTCGTCGGAAGCAGCAAGCGCATTGAAGTTGGCCAGCTCCTCCACAATGGTGCCGAGCGCGGCTTGGAAAGACGCAAACCGTCGCTCGCTCGCGCCGTACAGCAGCACCGCCACGTGCGCCGACCCCATGACCGCCCAGAAACCAACCACTGCCACCGCGAGCAGAGGGAGCAGCACGCGCTGCACCGCCAGCGCGGGCGCGTGCAGCCACCGAATCGTCGGTAGGTACTTGAAAACGGCGCGGCTCCATACCAGCACGGCGACCAGCGCGATAAGCGCGTCTGCGGTGGTGTTGTACCATATGATCTCCTGCGCTTCGGCAAAGCTCGCAGACCCCGCGGCGTTCTGGCGTATGTTTCAGTGTTTGTATTTGATGGTGGGTGCAACGGGTGCGGTGGGGGTAGCAACAGGCATGCTGTCTGTGTCGTGAGCACCCTTCTTGATCGCCGAGCATGCAAAAAATCCCCATTCGCGCAAGCAACACGAACTAAATGTGCTGGCCTCTCTAACGCCACAAAAACTTACCACGATCTTCGACACAAGGGCAGCGCCGCGGCCTTCGGCAACAACCCGTACAAGGGAATAGAGAATGTACAAAATGCACGCCCACAGATCGACACAGCCCCAGCCGCGAAAAAAGGTAGCTTTCAGCCTGTGCGATAGTTTGCCCTCACGCCGGACCCGTCGTATTCTGTAGCCCTTGGCCGTCTCCTCCCCGTTGGCCGCACCCTGCCTTGACATCTTGCGCTCTATGTGCACACTGTACAACGACAGATACACCCGGATTGCAATGTGTACTACCCCCAGAAGGATGAGCAGGATCTCGGGCACCATGCGCGAGTTCATGTAGTGACTGCCTTCCGCCCACGGGAGACCCCAACCCCCAGTAAAGGGCATCAGCCGGCTGGCAGCGGTGTGCCGAGAGATGACTGCGCCGCCCCCAGGCCCAAACTCCACTAATGCCTTAATAGCCACCAGCGCATTGAGCACGGGCGAGTACGTGGCCATGGTAACCACGATGGCGCGGGTACTGCTGTCGAGCCACTCGGCCAGCGCCAGGCCACGCAGCCACGCTCGCACGGCACGCCGCATGCCGTCGCCGCTGGGTCCATGATGTTGAGGCTCTGACTCGCATACCTCACTTGCGTCTCTGTCGCAGTAGGGGACGAGGGCTCGGGAGCCCCCAGGCTAAAGCCTCCGTCCGGGTAGTGCGAGAGGTGACCGCGCGTTATGCCAGCATCGCCCTTGCCAGAGCCGAAAGTGAAGTTGAGGAAACGGCTGCCATAAACTGTGTGCGAGCTGCCCGACGCGAGGAAGGAGCCTGCGGCGTCAAGCGTCGAACGAGCGAAGTCGTAGTCGTAAAAGGTGTAGTTGGTCGACTTGTTGAGATATTCCTCGATCGTGCTCGCTGCCAGTTTTTCCGTATGCCCGTATGCCTCTGTCTCCCACAAGCCTGTGTTGGTGCCCGGAGGCACGTTGAGGCACACGTGGCCTGCACCAAGACGTGTAAACATGCAGACGTCATACACGTCTTGTGACCTTGCATACGGCAGCTTGTGGCGCCTCCGCGCGGTGCGCTGCTGGCTCACATGCACCGGGGCAGCAACCATGCCCTCAAAAGCATCCTGCTGGAATGCTGAGCTCGAGCTGCCAGGCTGCTGCGGGGGCGCGCACATTCGGTCGTTGGCCGTCACTATCGAGCACTCTTGCGTTTGCCCGACAAGGCGCACTTGCGGCAGCAGAAGAAATTCGAGCCAGGTCCAAAAGTGGTGTGGCTGCGAGATTTGAGCTATGCTCGGAGCTTTGCTGCGGCCACTTGTCGCAGCGGCGGCGGCAGCGGCGGCGGCGGCGGCGGCATCCCGACCTGCCAGACTTTTTGTTGCTGGCGTCGCCTGTGCGGGCGCTGGTGACGCAGCTGAGGAAGATGGCGCCGGTGTCGCAGCGGGTGCTGTGACTGCCGGCGCAGGCGCGGCAGCAGCAGCAGCATTTGATGTGGCTGGCGCTGGTGTTTGCGTCAATTCTGCAGCAGCAGATGTCGTTTTGGCGACAGCGCGTGCAATGGCGTCAGAGGCATGTGAGCGCGCGGCTGCGGCCATCATCGAGGTGGCCGCTGGGGACGACGCGGAGAATGCAAGGGGCTGAGGGAATAGATGCGTGTCAACAGCGTGGAGGTAATCGTTGAAGGCGCCATCGCTGCGCTCGTTGATGGTATAGCAGAGAAGCAGCGCCAGCACGACCCAGAAGAGAAGCTGCCAGGCGCCAGACACGGCGAAATCATGCTTGGTCCTTCGCCGCTCTTGCGCGTGCTTGAGAGCTATGAATCTTCGGATTTTCGACTGCACTAAAACGATTTTGTCAAGATTCTCTTGCAGGAGCGCGTGCTGGCGGCGCTGCCATGGTTGGAACCAGTTGCAGCAAAACGCCTCGATCACACGCACATGTTTGCCCAGAAAATCCCGTTCCCTCCTTAGCCGCTGGCGAGTCTCGTACCCTCGAACATATCGCTGCATCACCTTGAGCGCATTCATCATTTTACCCATTTGTATCCGTGCAACCATTGCCCTCACCCTTTTGCGCTTGATGTGTCCCCGAGTGACGGACTGAATCATAATCGCGCAGCAGTGCTCCAGACGCCGGATTTCGATTCTCAGGTCCAGATCGGGGTCATGCCGCGCACGGTGGCCGCGATATACGCGCTGCACTTTCGTCGCGGCCCGCTTGCGTTTCAGTTCGTTCTTCCTGAAGACGAGCGCGAGCGGCCCGGTTTTGGAGTAGCGCATCATCCGGTACCATGCCTGGATCTTGATGGCGCTGTCCCATTGCACCTGCATCCACACATCGTGCATCACATACCGCAGATCATCACCGGCTGGCACATGGGGGATGCGCAAACAGAACTGCAACCCATTGCGCAGTGCATCGGGCCGGCACCAGTCATCACACGCGTGCTCTTGTTCCAGACCTCCGTGAGGAACTGGGCGTCCAGCTTGTCCTGCACGCGCTGGGCAAACTGCCGCGCTGAAAGAACGGTGCTCAGCTGCTGCGTCGACATGGGGTTGGTAGACGGCCGCGACACGGGCATGGAAACGTGCGAACGTAACGATTTGGTGTCCCTGCTGCTCGCAGTTCCCGTCTTGCTTCGAGCAGCCGTGTCAGCGCGCCCTGTTGCGCCGCGGCTGCCGCGCCGGTGCAAATATTAATCACGCGTCTGCATGTGTGTGGGCGCAGGCGTGGGTGCGCAGGCGTGGGTGCGCAGAGTCGTTTGCACTGCTACATAACCCCGGGCTGGCCTGTGGCGTGGGCTAGCATATGTGGCAGACCTTGGGAACGACTGCACGTCATACCCTGTGCCGGCACGCGTTGCTGCTGTCGCCACACGCCACCCTTGATCCAAGGCAGCATTTCCGGGCGTGAGGCTGGCCCCTTTTCGCGGACTTGCCTCCGTGCTTTCGTCGACCTGCAGACGCAGCGAGTCAAGCGGTTGTTCCGGTTGGTTATCCCGGGGCGAGACGGCGAGGTCAAATGCGGGCGGAGAGAAGCAGCAGGAAGGGGAAAGGCGCGATTCGGGGGGGTTGGCGTGTCCAGGACGGACACGCCAGGAGGAAGGAGCTTGGGAGAAGAGAGCGTCACGGATGAGGTTAGCGCGTGTGAAGACTACAAGCATGAGTGTGTGCGCGTGCCCAACCCACCTCCTCGATCTGGCAGACCCTCGCCAATATTTGCCGGTGCGCGACCGCATGACGTCCAAACGCCCCGGGCGACGACAGACACATCAGACATACCAGCACAGCACAGTGTCATTTGCCACCCCGCTCCCGGCTCTGCAATGCGCACAGACAGCACAAGACGACGAGCGAGCGCTGGGGCGGCAGCCGGCACCCGCCGATCACATGCACGCGAACAGGCACGCGCGAAACACCCCACCTCCCACGCGTCCTCCTCGGCAAAGTGAGCTGAGCGGTTTGGCCGCCAGCTGTTGTTGCCCCTGAACGAGATGCTGCGCTTCATCGTGAGCGCGCCCGAGACTGGCCGGCCGGAGCGGGGGAGGGGGGATGCGGCGGACCCGGGTCCGCGGCGTGCGCTTCGGCGGTGTCAGCCGCACCCCTGGCCCGCTCGTCGGCGCTCCCGCATGCCCTCCCGACGCCAGTTGGCGGGGCACTGAGTGCAGTTGCTCACGAACTGAACTGATCAAGTTTCCGCATCAACTGCCGGGCCATGCCGTCGCCTGCGCGGTGGGAGGGCGAGGACGACAGGGGGCAGGAGCTGCAGGCCATCCATGCGGATCTGGCGAGCCTCGTGCAGCGCCGGCTCCGCACGCGCATGCTCGAGGTGCGTTGCGGTGGGCGCAGTCGCGTTAGTGCCGCGCGTGCGGTCTGCCCCGAGCCTGACCTGGCCGCGGGGGCCAACCCGGCCCCGGGCTGGCGCAGGACGACAACGCGGAGATGCACGGCCTCCCGCACGCGCCGACGGCCTACACACGCGTCCTGGAGCGTTCGATCACCATGTGAGTCTGTCGCCGGCTGGGCTCCGGTCCCCGTGCAGCACGCGCGCGAGAGAGGCCCCGTTTGAAAAACTTTCGGCTGCGCAGGTCGCCGCGCCGGCCGCAACCCCGCCACGGGACGAGGTATGCCAGCCGTGCGGGCCCGCTTCATGTGTCGCTGCGTCGTCGCGTCAGATCCGGCCCCCCACGCCCGCATGCGCCTTGCGCACTGGTTCAATTTCTCGCACGCGGGCAATGACCAGAAACACGTCCCAGGTTACACGTTGGCGGCCAACCATGGGAGGCCAAGCCGCCAACCAGCCCGCAGCAGGCGAACTCGCGAAGTGCCAGTAGCCCGCCCCGCAGCCCGCGCAGCCCCCAGACGCCCTCTTCCCCCATGGGACGCACCCCAGGGCACCGAGCGCAGAGCCGGGCCAGCCATGGCAGGCAGACACGACCAAAGTCGGCACCAACCAACAACATGAGGAACACGCAAAGAGGAGCTTGCGACACCAGGAGGGGAGGCTTCAGGAGCACGCTTGACGACTTCCTGTGCGATGATGACGACCTGGCCCTGGTTGAGACGCTCGACGACCACAACGAAGAGGCTCCAAGGGATGCCAGCAGAGATGCCGACAGAGATCAAATGACGTTGCAGAGGACTGTTTCTCAGCCCTTGTCGGATGCCGAGTTGGAAGAAGTACTGGCCTTGCTGCAGTCGCGAGAGCGGTTGGATCAATTGAAAGGCATTGAAAGAATGCTCACGATGGAGTACACGCCCGCGGATGTACAAAGGTTAACGCAGCACGGACATCTGGACGCGCTGTGTGCTCTGACAGCCGTCTTTCTGCGTCAGCAGCAGCAGCGGGGCCCATTCGCAGGCGGAGAGGACATAGAGACCGTCCCTGGCTTCCGCGCATTGCAGGTCATGTTCAAAATGGGCGCAGTGTCTATAGGATTTCGTGCAGTTGCGGCCGCGATAGTAGCTCTTGCGATGCCTCAGCCCCGCGGCTCGCATGCAAAAGATCCGCAGGACAGTCAAGTTTCGTCAGCAACTGGCGTTGAAGAAGATGTTTCAGAGATTCAGCGCCAACAACTTCCTTCTTTGTCTGAACTATTGGAAGACAAGGCAGATCCCTTCAAATTGGGCGACATCGATGACCACCAGCATTTGACGTGGAATCTACACAGTCTGAACGGCCTCCCTCACAGAAATCGCTCAGCTGTGGAGAGCGTGGCCCAGGGGGCTCAACTGTGGGTGTACACGATGGCGAGGGCCAAATCGCAGAAAAATGCGTTCCAGACATACGTGCAGCTGCTTCCCACCGGTAGCCTATACATCGGAGGAAAAGAACAGCAAGTATCGGTTTTGAGTGTGGTACAGGGTAGCACACCCGAGCTGGATGGGGCTTTCAACGTGACGGGTCATCGGCGCGCATGTATGTTCAGGGTGCAGGCCATGCCGCGCGACTGGGCGCTCGCTGCATGCGAGCCAGTTTCTCTTGCATTCGGGACAAACACCATTGAAGAGCGTGACCTGTGGATTCATGGTATTTCCGTGATTGTCACCCGCTCTAGCGCCGAATCGTCGTCGTCCGCCACCTCACTGCATCCTTCGCAACCCGTATCCGTAGGTGAACAGAGGGCACCTACGTACAAAGGTGCCTGTGATGCCCACGGCGTGCCGTGCGGACACGGAACAGCGATAAGCACTGATGGCACAAGGCACATCGGGGAGTGGCAGAATGGGATGCTTTCAGGGCTAGGCGCCCTACTACTGCCATCTGGCGAAAAGTATATGGGAGGATGGGAAGCTGGGCTCGCGCACGGAGTCGGGGTGCATCTGTCGACGAAGGACGCTCGCTACGAAGGCGAGTGGGTTGAAGATGCTCGGCACGGGTATGGGATCGAATCAAACGCCGAGGGTCTTGTATTTTGCGGATCCTATGTCTGTGGACAACGGCATGGTGAGGGTATTCTCGTCGAAGATTCTGTAGGTGTGTTCCTGTCTCTCCTGCGTGTTGATCTCCCGGCAAATCGGCACCGCTCACTCTGTTTCCCGTGACAGCGCAACTTTGCACCTATGACAATGGCACGCTTGTATCGGCATCCAAGGTCTCCGACGCAGATGCAACACAGAGAGTGGCTTCGCAACGACTGCGGCGCATCGCCGCAGAAGCGGCTGCGAAGGCCAAGACGGCTGCCTTGGAGACATCAAGACTGCTCATAGATATTGAAAGCGCCCAGAAGCAAGTCTTGAAATAGTTGATCCTCCAGAGTTCAGCACTTCTCTCCATACGAATTCGTATGGCATAGCACGTTCCTGGCCGGGCGATATGAGCATTCCTCCGAGTGATATCACATTTCTCCCTGGTGATAGTACATCTTCTTTGAGACTTTCAAATTTTATCCGGTGTTTATTCGCCAACAGGCACTTCCTCCGGACCATTGGCTAATCCTCTCACTGAGGAGGAACAACCGCTGAACACGTACACCAGCGCGCAAAGACTCGGGCCCGCTAAGCGGGCGGGCGGCGCACGGCTTTGACGCGGCCCTGAGGTAAGAGCCGCCAACCAGCATTGGGCAGGAGGTTGGAGATCTGAGGGCGCTGATTTTTTCGACTCTGCATTACCGGTATACGCGGGCGTCAAATGTCTGAAGACTCACCCTGAGCCTCGCACTCACGCCTGCACACAACGCTCCCCATTGCTCCGACACAGCGGGAGGGCACGCAGAAAGGTCGCCCGCCCCCCCCCCTCTACTCCCCGAATGCGGTTGGCAGTTCCTGAAGCTATATCACGCGATGATCGCGGGCACTAGAACAGGACAACAGGCAGAGGCCAGTTTCCGCTGGCCATCAGTCTGTTGCCATGGACTCGCCGCCCGCACCATCTTCCGCTCCTGCGCCGATTTCCGAAAACATGAACTCGTGCTGGTATTCCATCATGTACTGGGTGCTTCGTTTCAGATCCGAGAATAGGCTGTACACGCGCTTGATGTCCTGCACGTCGACCTCGGTGCCCTTTCTCTTCGTGCACACAAGCGATGCAGCAGTGATCATGTGGATGGCATATCGCAGGGACGTTTCCATAGCAATTTTCGTGAGTAATTCCTGGGCGTCGTCGGTCATCTCCACGTCCTCTTCCTCGCAGCGAATGTGCAAGATCTGCGACAGCTCCTTCTCTGTGTAGGGCTCAGTCGAGATGATGAGCAACCTGTCCAGCAGATCGATGGGCATGCCGTGCGGGCCCTTGTAGTTTGTTCCCCGGATGCGAGTGATGCCTCTGTTGGTGGCGAACACCAGCACGGGCGCCATCGGGCTCTCAAGAGCGCGGTTCAGATACGAATAGCACTCAATGTCGAGCATGTGGACCTCATCGATAAAGAGCACCCCGGGCACGATTTCGGCCTTGCCCTCTTCCCGCCACTCAGACACCTTCTGGTCGATCTGCTCACGGATCTCCTGCTTGATCTCACCAGTGTCGCCAGCGAACAGCGCAAGGAAGCCCTGGGCACGGCTGTTGATGACGTCCATCTCGTGAAGCGACACGGTGTGCACAACCTCCTTGCGCTTTTGCAGCTCACCCTCGGGGCACTGGACGAACTTGGTCGAGGAACCCATGGCGTCGTAGTCACGCGCGCGGGTGAAGGAACGCCCCAGCTTGCTGATCTTACCGCTGGCCTTATCAATGGTGATGACGTCGCCTGCCTGCACCTTTTCCTTTTGCAGACCCTCGATCATCTTAGTGCCCAGGTCATAGATGGTCTCCATTTCTGTAGTTTTGAGTGTGAGTTTGCCACGCTTCTCCCCGCTGCCGGACGCGGGCTTGTCGATCTGGATCTCGACAACCTCGCCCTCAATGATTTCAGTCTCCTCCTTGATACGCACGCCGATGGACCGGCGGAACCCCTGAGTCAGGGCCTCCGTGCGCGACATTTCCAGCGAATAAATTTCTGAGCCAGAGATCATGGTGAAAGGCGTGTCCGGGCCGAGAGACTGCGCCATGCCCATTGCAATGGCAGTCTTTCCAGTGCCCGGCGTACCAGCGATCAGAAGTGCGCGCCCCGCAATTTTCCCCTCCTGGATGATCTTGAGGATCACCCCAGCCGCTTTCCTTGCATTCGTCTGCCCCACCATGCCTTGGGAGACCATGCGCGCCTCGAGCGCATCGTCGAGACCCAACCCACGGATATGGGAGTGAGCACCTGTGAAGGTTGGGCACAAACAGGCACGCCGGTCAGTCCGGGTGGTGACACTGTTCGTGCGGACACACACGGAGCGGCAACGAAGCACGGCAAGCCCAGGCGCAGGATTCGCGCCATCACTGCGGGGCCCGGCAGCGGCAACGCCTGCGGAGCGCGGAAGTGCGCCAACGCACGCGAGCCACGGCAAGGCGCAGAAAGACAGCACCGCCATTTCTCACCAATGCGCTCAATTCGCGTGATGTCTTGAGAATCCGGCACTTTTGTGGCGGCCGCCTGCACGCACCAGGCAAACACGCCGTCACGCGCTTGCAACGCCGGCCGGGAAGCCTGCAGGAAGACGAGCCTCGGCTCCCAACGCAGCTTGCGGGCGAAACCGCGAGGGAAGGACAGGTCGCACCCCTGCGCCAGCGGTGCCCGGCACGCGCCAGACACGGGCTCCTCCAGTCGGCCGGCCGCGGCAGCCTCCGCGGCGCGCGCACGCCCGGGCCGGTTTGAGGGGCAGGGATCGGCAACGGGGCGAGCAGCGCGGCGGCGGGAGCGTTTCGGCACCCGGCAGCGCGGCAACGCGCACGCTGAGCGCCACGCCACGACGTCGGCGGCAGCAGCAGGCCCGTGCGCGCGGCGCCGCAGCCCGCATCCGCGCCGTCGCGCGCTGGCCTGAAGGGCGGGAAGCGCAGGCGCGCGCGAGCTTTGCCAGACACGGGCTGCACCGCCCGTGTCGGCCGCCAGCGCGGGCCATCAGGTCCTGGGCAGACGCGCAACGGCGCGTCGCGTGCAGGCGAAGCGGGGCCGCCCCCGGCGGCCCCGCCGCGCTCGCATGCGCCGGGCCGGGGCGTTACCATGGCGACTTTCGTTCGGCGCTGCGGTTGCCTCGAATTTCGGGATTCGGTTATTTGTCAAGCGTTCGTCGTTGCACGCACTCCTCCTCCCCCTCCTGCAGCGATTCGTGGACTCGAGAACGGACTTTTAGAGGGGTGGCGGCCTCAAGCAGGCAGCGGACGGCGGCGACGACAGCTGGTGCGGAGGCTGGCGGCACTGGGGAGCCGACGGGCCGCAGCAATGCGCGTGTGCGCATGAGGCGTGCAGAGTCCGGGCAGCGGGCGGGCGCGGGCGCGCCCCTGCGCACAGGGGCCATGCCGTTGGGCCGGTGCGCGGCCGGCAGGCGCATATTTGTGCTCGTGGTCCTGGCGCTGCTCCCGGGGGCGACGAGCTTCGCGGGGCCCGCGCACCTGCTCCGGGGCGCCACGCCGCGCGCGGCGCCGCCGAGGTCCCCGCACCGGCGCGCGGCTGCGCCCGCCGCGGCGCGGCGCACCGCGCGGGGGCACCGCCTGCAGGCACTCTTTGACCAGGACGTCAACCCGGCGAACCCAGACGACCGAGACGGTACAGGCTCGGCGACGACGGCCCGGGGCGAGCCGCGGGGCTCGGCGGCGGGAAACGAGTCGGCAGGGCGAATGTTCTCAAACCCGCTGGCCTTTGACAGCGAGCTGCCGTACTGGAGCTGGCCGACGATGCAGGCCCGGCCGGCCAAAGCGAGCGCGCCGATCCCGCTTGCGCCCGCAGGTGCTGGCTCGGAGGCAGACGCTGTCACGGGCGAAGAGCCGGCCGATGATGAGGGCGCTGCTGCCGAGGTGGAGCGCTTGCGGCGGGAGGTAGAGGTGCTGCGGCTGGCTCTACTCCGGGAGCGCAGCAAGACGGAAAGGTTGAATGCGACTCAGAGTGCGGCCGCGGGCAAGGGCCAAAATGAGAGCGCCAGGACAGCCCTAACTGGCACCGTGGCGGGTGTCCTGAGCAGCACTGGCCGCGCGATTTCCAGCGGGGCCACTGCCGCGGCGAGTACAAGTTACAATTGGGGCAGCGCGACTGCGAGTGCGGTCAGGGGGGCCAACGTCTCGGGGTGGTGGCAGGCTACGAAAACTACGTCGGGGAATGTGTGGGGCAAGGCCGTCAACCTGACGAGTGCCGGCCGGAACAAGGAGAGGATGGCTGTACGAACGGTTGCAGACTTCAATGCGCTGCTCAAGAGCGGTGTGTCGATCGATGACATTGATGTGCGCGGGCGCTCGCAGCCTTGGCGGCAGAATGAGATGGGCCAGATCATCGTTGCGGACACCCCGGCGAAAGGACAGCCCGAGACAACAAACAACATGTCAGTGATTGAGGTCAACAATTTGCCCTCGGTCCTAGGCGACCAGAGTGCCCTCCGCGGTGATGGGCGCTTGCGGCAGCTTCAGCATCCGGTGCTGCGCGCGATCTGGGAGCGCAAAAAGTCTGGCTCGCAGCCTGGCGCGCGCACCGATGGCTACAAGATTGCGTTGGCCATCGAAGGCGGCGGCTTGCGCGGTAGTGTCACTGCGGGAATGTCTGCTGCTGTCATGGAGCTCGGGGTCCATGATTGCTTTGATTTGGTATTGGGCTCGTCTGCGGGCTCTATAATTGGCACCTATTTGCTGGGCAGCACAGAAGCCAGGTCGCACCAGGAGACTACGTACGAATTTTTCTGTAACCACCTAACGACTTCTCAAGAGAAATTGAATGGAAGTTCGTGGCTGGACATGGGGCGCCTTGTCGACCTTTTTACTCCTAACGTGCCGTTTTCAGGAATGCGACCCGGCGGCGCGCCGTCACGTGCACTCAAGGGGAAGAACAAGCCGGGGCGATTTGCAATGATGGCGCTTGACTACCCCATGAAAACGATCATGCAAGAGTTACTGCCAGTGAATTGGGACAAGTTCCAGGAGCGCAATGGGAAGCAGCCGATTAAAATCATTGCGTCAGGGCTTTTCTCAGAGCGTGCAGTTCAGCTGGGCTCCAAGGAGGGGTCGTTCAACGATTTGGCGTCGCTCTGCGAGTGCATAAAGGCGTCGTGCATGCTGCCCGGCGTGGCTGGCGTGGAGCCTCCATGGCTCAAAGGCTCGTCTGCGCAATATCCTGATGCTCTGAAACGGGGCTTGGACGAATATCTGGAGCAGGAATTGGAGACAAGCCCTGCGCTTTGGACGCAGGCCCGCACGGCATTCATGAAGCAAATACAGAGCCGGCGCCGGAGCTCAGCCGACGTCCGTCCGAAAGGATTGGACTTTCAACGAGTCTTCTCACAATCTAACGATCCCGGCAATACAACAGACATGCCTGGAATGAACCAAACCGAGGTATTCGCCGCCCTCAAAGATCTTGGGTTGACACCGACTCTCGAAGAGCTCAACATACTCGTAAAGATGTCTGATGTCAATTTTGACGGCCTGATTGACTTGGATGAGTTCAAGGGCATGGTGTACTTCCTGGCAACACAGCACCTTGCGTCATCGCAGAGCAACTTGTCGTTACCACTCAGCCTGACTATGGAAAACAAAACGTTGGACCTGAAGAGCTTCACCCCCGAAGTGGAGCCAATGGTTGATGCACTGCTATATGAGCCAATCCCGTATCGCTCTGCCATCGAGCAGGGATGTACACACGTGCTGGTGCTTCGCTCATACCCCGATGGGCGTCGTATGCCACAGGGCTACCTCGGACTGTTTGAAAGGCTGGTTGCTCCTAAGTGCCTGGACCCCTTTCCGAGAGTCAAGGACTACATGATTAGTCTGAAACACTCTGAGCGCTACTCGGAAGACATTCTGCAGCTGAATGAAGGCGTGGCACCTGCGCTTGCCGCTGCGAATGAGGTTGACGATGCAGTGCAGACAGACGATGCACGCGAGGTTGGGCGCTTGCTGGCACTCGAGTGTGCCGTGTGGAAGGGTATGTACAACGAGGATGAGGTCCCAGTCGGCGTCAGTCTCGGGCCCGCCGGCCCTCATTTGCTGGCCGTCGCTCCGCTGGATACAGATGGGGAGGCAATCCGAGCGCTGGAATTGGATAAGAGTGTGCTGCTGCGTGGCATCATGCAGGGGTTTGCACGGGCTTACGACATGCTCGTGCCAGACGATCATGGAGGCGACACGGGCGATCAAGTCTCCAAGAACATCTTCTTGCCTATCCACTACCGCTACCTTGAGAAACTTGCTAATGCCGAGAAGAGCAAGGACAGAGAGGGCAAAGCTGATGCGCGGACTCAAATCTTACTCCCAACGAGTTTGATCGATCTAAGCTCGCAGCGCAGCGCAATGATTGAGGCGGAGGCCGATGGCGCAAGGGCTGCGGAAAGCAAGAATGCTGCTAACGTTTGGACGGTGAGATCTGTGAAATAGTGTGACTGACGGACAGCAAGCCGACAGAGAGCGTGTGCGAGTGTGTGAATGAGACGCAGAACAGACACAGACACGTTACGTTCCGCCGGTTCCGCTGCGAAGCTTTCCGCATGTACTCGGGCCTTTGACTGTAGACTCTCTGACTGGGTCTTTGTGCATGTCATGCAGGAGGGGCGGGCTGGAAGGCTGATTCCAAAACACTGGAAGGCAGATGTTAACTATGCCTTTGGCGCACACGATACTGTCTTCAAAGCGGGGGAGGAGGTGGTACTGCGGAGAGGTGACGGCAGTCTGAGGTTCGCGCGGGTAGAGGCGCTGTACCAAGACGAGGTAGTCCTCGTTCTTGGGCCAAATCCTAACATCAAGACTGGCGGGAACAAGGACAAAGTCGCTGCGGTTCCGTTTCGCTTGGTCAAGAGGTCGGAAGCGGGGAAGCTGCTCTTGGATGACTGGGTGCCTGACGATCAAATGCCTCCCTCTGATGCTGAAGACACGGTGTGTGTGTGTGTGTGTGTGTGTGTGTGTGTGTGTGTGTGTGTGGTTGCGTATGCGCGCGCGCGCTGGCTCTCGATCAGTCTCATTTGCTGCCCATTTCGTAAGTTGACAACCATGAGTGCCAGCATGTTAATTTTGCTCATTGCCTTTCTCTTCGCGTTGCTTCCTCTCGCGCACACTCAAACCTGTAGGGCGCGACGACACGATGGTGGAAAGCGGTGTGGAGGAATTCGAATGCCAACTCCTCGGCACTTGCCGCCAACAACTCTTCGTGGTCCACGCAAAACGCTTCAAAATTGTCTTGGCAGCAAGGTGTGGCCAAGTCATGGCAAGGTATCACTCATGCGCGTGCGCATTGCATGCCGTTCGGCATTGCCTGCCCTTCAGCATTGCCTGCCATTCACCCACTGAACGTGGCATCTTGGTGCCGCCATCAACATCATGTTGGCGACTTGCAACTCGAGGGTGCTGTGGCTTCGGAGTCGAGTGCTTGCCGTTAGGGCGTCACAGTCGATTGATCAAATTCATTGTGTAGGCCGAGGGTGTATGCCCCGATGTCTGGCGTGCGCGACACCGGCACACGAGAGAGCGCTCAGTGACGCTACAATTTGCATGCTGCTCGGCATCACATCTGACCCTGTCACCCTTCCCTTCCTGTGCTTGCTGCGTGTTCCCTCCCCTGCTCAACCGCGGGGGTGTGGCAAATTCAACAGGGCTCGGAAATTTCACATTGTGGTCCTCCGCATCTCTCAAAAATGTAACCGGGGGCGTGAGCGCGGCGCCACGGGTGCAGCTGGGCGCGCCTTCTGCAGATGCAGCTGCGCTTGCATTCCGCTCTGCAACAGCGGCACGCTCGTCCGCGGCAAACAAATCGCTTTCGCTTCGGGGTGCCGAAGGCACAGTGGATAGACCGGATTTCTTCGAGGATTCTGAGTACTTCCAATCGAGCGTTAGCTGGGACACGCCGAGTGATGAGGAGGAGGATTCCTCCTCACCACCAAGCGGGCCGCCCAGTGAAGCAGGGGCGGCAGGTGCAGTGGGGCTGCGACCGGGTGCACGTTGGCTTGAAAGAGACCCAGCGCTTGCGGCGGAGCAAGACAGGGTCGGATTGCAGCCCAAGCCATCCAGAGCTAACATTCCCAGGAAAGTGGCTGATCGCGGTACCTCTTCTTCGACATCGCCTGGGTCTTCCGCCCAGATGAATTCCTCCTCTTCGCTGCCCGAGGAGGAGAGATGACGATGATCTGCCCCCTTTTGCCAATGCAAGGATTGGGGCTGCGGTGCAGACGCGAGAGCGTCTGTGATTGTGCATACATGTAGATAGTGATCTGGTCTTGTGGTTTTGGTTTTCCCCCGTGCTTGGCCCGGGGAACGTGGAGGAGCCCATTCTAAGTAATGTAAGAAAACAGTATGTCAGGTTGGATGCGAGTTTGCTCCGACGTCAGGGCCGCACAGGACCACGCCGCGGCCCCGTGCGCGTGCGGCAGCAGCAGTTGCGCCCGGGCTGCACAGTGCGCACTGGCATTCGTACTCGGGGCGCATTCAAAACTTGAGGTTGAGATTGAGGTAGATGCAGGCGCATTTCCTCCGGATGAGCCTGCTGTTGACTGGAGGTTATCCACATGTGCATCTCCTGCGCACTCGCCGGCTTCCCCGAACAGATCGTGGGCCTCGTCGTCTTCTCCGCACAAATCTCCCTGTCACCGCATCTACAGCGGGCCATTGACACCGACAACATCGCCACGCCTGCGTCCTCCTCCTCCTCCTGTGCAGTAGCATGGAGAGATAGGGGTGAGTCGCCCTCGGGAACGTATAACGCCCGTATACGGGAACCCCGTTGTCGGTGCCACCAACGCGGAGTCTAAAAATTCAAATGCTCGGCAAAATGCCACAAGCTCGAATTTTGACATGAAAGTTTGTGTGTGAGAAAGCTCTTTTCTCGGGCTTTCACTCGCACCAACCTGCTTGTGAAATGTCGCTGGGGTTGCTGAGTACAGCGTGCGCTCAGACACATTACACACACACGCGCAAGCACAATCACACCACATAAGCGCGCATGAAAGAGTCCTTGGGATACGCCCCTCGTCTTGGGAAGAGGAGGGGAGGGGGAGGGTACGAGGAGGGGAGTGAGGGAGCGTAGCGAGGAGGTGGTGTGAGCGAGCTAAGGGAGGACCGTGACATGATTTAGGAGGGCACTTGAAAACTTGAAGCCTTAGGCCCCGGGACTTAGGAACTTGAAGCCTGAGAGGCCCGTATACTTTCGCCTTTGGTATACGGGAACCCCGTTGTCGGTGTTGTCGGGAAAGGGGGGCAGAA
>Ga0115006_10000863_pt1 | contig 17600 bp, 12 predicted proteins | sample ArcOceMetagenome_3_FD_88943 | JGI IMG/M metagenome (GOLD analysis project Ga0115006, IMG submission 88943) | Marine eukaryotic phytoplankton communities from Arctic Ocean - Arctic Ocean- Svalbard ARC20M Metagenome | ecosystem: Environmental > Aquatic > Marine > Oceanic | place: Arctic Ocean...
AAGCACAATCTGCAAACATCCCAGCCTCTAAGCCTACAGTCATATGCCTGCTACAAAAAATCGGCACCACGAATGGAATACATGTCATGTAGAGGCAGAATAGAATGATAGGCCTACATTCATAATCGACTTCTACCGGTACGAGTACCAGAGACAAGAGATATGGCTCGCGATTATTCGGAAGAAGATCGGAGGCGCACGTCCACCGGGAATACTCGTACCAGTGGCAGTAGCAGCCGCCGCCATCGACGGCAGTCGTTGGGCGAAGAACAAGCCGACGACGAACGCCGGCGCGATCGCCATCGTCGCCATCATGGCACGGAAGAGAGACGGGGAGAGAAAGAGCGGCGGTCTTCGCCGAGAAGGGACAGCGGAGAGAGTGGTAGGAGAAGCGAGGGTCATCATCGCGGCAAGCACCACCATCACCATCATCATCACCGCGGGTCCCGATCCCACTTGTCGATGTCGTCCGACGAAGACGACTGTTCTTCGGTGTCGTCCGTGTCGTCGTTATCGTTCCAAGACCATTACCTCCAAAAGACCAAGAAGAGCGATGGTCCCCGAAACGAAGAAGACGTCGGATCGCTAGATTCGGCATATATTTATGCCGATGATGCTGGTGAAAAGGAAGGCGAGCAGATCGAGAAGACGGACGACGGCGATACAAGGAGGCATCATCGAGATCACCGCCGAGTTCGTTGTCATCAATCGCGGCGGTCCTCCCACCGACATCATCGCAAAGACCGAAATGACTTGTTGCCAAAGTCAAAGAGAGACCACCGACGCCGCAGCAGCATCACCACTCTGGATTCCTCCCATTCGGCTGATGGCCAGGGAGAAGTACATGTAGCAGCGGCTGACGACGAGCAAGCTGCTGCTGGCGATGGCAGCAAAGATGACGCCGCCCAGGGAATTACCGAGCGTCGCCACCTCGAACTGGAGCTGTCCGAGGTGAGAGACCAGCTCGCTACGGTTCTGGCCGACAAGATTCGGCTCGAGCGCAAGGCCGAGAAGCTCGAGAGTGCCGCCAACTTTCTGTACCGGGAGAACCGGGAGCTGAAGAAAGAGCTTGCCGACCAAAGCATCGACAGGACTCCGTCGGCATATGAAGTCGATGATCACCAAGGCAAAGAGCAGGCACCGTCATCGACAAAGCTGCCTCGCCAGCGATCTGTCGACGCCCTAAATGTACACACGTCAGAGGAAACAAAGGTGAAGCCCCAGAAAGTGCAGAGGCGGCATTCCACTTTTACTACCGGCCCTGCCGACACTCAACGTGGCAAGCTTGAACAACTGGGATCGTCAATGTCGACCTTCCAGGAGATCCCTCTATCGGTCCTCAAGGCTCCTCCACCTGAATATGAAGTATCTCCCTCGAGCGGGAGGAAGAACCAATCAAGACTTCTCTCCAGAGGTCATAGTAGTAGATCTAGCGTCGACAAGAATAGCAGCAACAGCAAGCTGCCTCCCGTCGCTGATATCACGGTGGAGAGCAAAAAGAAGAGTGCAGCGGTAAATAGGTCGACCAGCGAACGATTTCGACTGGATGATGATCTGCCAAACACTGGTAAGCGAGAAGAGAATGCAACAATGTCTAATAGAGCACACGCCATGAAGAGCGCTGCAAAGAGAGCAATGAGTGAGAGTGTGTTTCGAAGCGCCGGCGGCACCGACAAGGCCTGAATTTAAGTAAGTTAAGTTTCCGTCATCAATGCACAACCCACATACATTACCCAAGATGTAGCTACTTTATTATATTATAGTGGTATACGTCTACGAGTACATAACCGTATATCGGCTACCTCAACTAACTTAGTAATTACATAGCTAGGCTCCACCAGCGGCCGCAGCTGCGGCAGCCTGGTTTTCTTGCCGCTCCTGGTGCTTTCGCATCATCACTTCGTTCCATTTCTCCATTTTCCTCATCTGCTCTTCTTCCTGCTCCTTCTGCCTTCTGTTGAACCAACCCATGACGCCCCCACCACTCGTCGGAGGTGGGGCGCTTCCCACCAGATCCTTCGAGGTGAGCTGCTGGGGCATACCAGTGGTGTTCTCTGGCTCAGGACTTAGTTCGGGTTCCGGCATGTAATCGCGCATCGAGCCGCCACCGAATGATCCAAGGCCGCGATGGGCAACGCGCTCTCGTCTTTGCCGTGCCTCGGCACCCCGCCGTTCGTATTCATCGGCGATCTCATCGGCGTCCATGCCCTGGAATTGACGAAGGATGGTGGGAATGTCATTGTAACCCTCCTTGGCAATTTCGATCAGGAGAGGAGTGATGCGCTGCAGGGTGCGATCCTCCCGATCGTTGGGATCCGTGTACGGTTTCACTTTGAGAAGATTCTCAGGATTGAGTTGCAGTGCCTTGGGATCATCGTCGAGACAAATCATCCGATTGGTATTGCGATTGAGGCTGTCCAAATCCTTGCAGTGCACGCCGTCGCGGTAATACGTGGCATCGCGAAACAGCCGATGCATAATGCAGCCTGACTTGTCCAGAGAATCGACAACGGGGGCGGCAACTCCTTCGTGGCTGGGACTGTAGAGGACAATCTCATAGTACTGGGCCATTTCATGCAAGAACTTGTCGACGCCAGGTCGCTTGGCATGGCGCCATCCATACTTACGGTCCCACGTCGAGCTGACCAGCGTGTTCTCTAAATCCAGTACGAGAGTATGAGGGACGGGAATATCGTGCGGTACATTGGGCATCTACGAGAAGGACGATGAATACGATAAATGGTAAGAGATACATGGTTCCTGGTGAGTAAAATGTAGGAATATGAATAAGCCAACCCATATCAGATCCACACTTCTCATCTAACGCACCTGCGACCAATCTGGGATCAACTTCTCTCTCGCCGGCCGGGCAAACTCGTCGGTAACGCTGGATATCTTGGCAGTCAGACCGATCGCCCTTGAGAATTTGGCAGGCGGACTGTCCTCATCGTAGATGCCCCAGAACAGCAAAATTGTGGGAAGGCCGAGACCAACACCATACACCACCCGAGGACCGAGCATAAGACCACCGCCGGATGAGGACGATGCACCCTTGGCAGCGGTAGCGGAGGCGGCACCGGCCTCGCCGCCAGCCGCTGCCGCTGCCGTGGCAGTACCACCTCCCGCCTGGGACTGGAGAAAGGCAGCGGCTCGTTCTCTCCTTGCGGCCCGAAGCTGGCCCCGTTCCGCCTTGGATACTTCCTTCCGCACTGGCACTGCTGATAAATTGCGCCTTGCGGCGGCGCATGCCGCCGTGCGGGCCGCAACGCAAGACGCTCTCGAGAGCATGGTCAGGCAAGATACGTTCGCCCGTGTTGTGGTGTTGTGGTGGCGCTCTCTCCCGCCCCGCGTTGGTCGGCTCATCAATTAGGCTCATAACCCATTGGTTACCAAACTCTGGCGCAACTCGTCACGTTGCTTCAATACTCACTCGTACCCACGCCATCGCCACCACATGCCAGACGCCGGCGCATTTGCACAACAATAATAACAACATACTCACGTATCGACACAGCCCGGTTTATCCTTGATCGCACCACAATAAAATGCAGTTCAATACCTTCGACGCCTTCGAGGATGCGGCCGAGAACAAGGGAGGGCAGGCCGCCTCCGAAAAGGTGCACGTCCGCGTCCAGCAGCGAAATGGCCGAAAGTGTATCACGACCGTCGCCGGTCTTGCCGACGACCTCGACATCAAGCGCATTTGCAAGGCCTTCAAGAAGAACTTCTCGTGCAACGGTGCCGTGCAGAAGGACGAGGAGAGCGGAGAGGTCATCCAGCTCAGTGGCGACCAGAGAACGAACGTGATGGAGTTCCTCGTCGATCAGGAGATATGCCACAAGGACGATATTGTTCTTCACGGTTTCTAACTAAGCACGGAATGGAGAGAGAGAGAGAGAATGTGCATGCACATGTTTGTTGGGTATTTCGTTGTGCGACTTGAAGTTGAGAAGAAGCCTCGTTGAGCCAGGTACAACGCAGCCCTCGTAAGTCGGAGTTTGAGCCCCGCTTGGACTAATGAGAACTTTCATGTGAACTCTTTTCGGTGTGGATTTGAAGGGTCGGGCTGACCTAGCTTCTGCCTCAAATGTAGTGTCTTTCTCTGCTTAATTGATGATCTACTTTTAATCGGTACACATATTCAATATATATGTAGGAGGCTTCCTTCCTTATGGTCCCTCGTTGAGCTCCATCTTGTGGAACTTGGCATTGATTGAGCGACCATCGAATGGCAAGCCATCGTCTCTATATACATCAAACAAGAGACCGTTGGCTTGGTACGCAACATACATATGCAGCTTGTCGGGGCTAAATGCCAAGCCTGTCGTTTCGGCCTTCCAGACTGGCGATTCCAAAATTGTATAAAAGCGACCCTCAGAATCTCGTGCATGAACTCCTGCATCCACGCCTCCTTCCTCGGTGAAGAAAAGCAGGCCGTCTCCATGGGTGATGCGCTGTATCTGGTCAGGTTTGCCATCAAAAAGGCCACGCACGGTCGAGACAGTGCGGTATTGGCTGGTATCGAGGTTGAGAATGGTCATTTCTTGGAACCTCTTGGAAACAAAGAATAATTCTCCGCCCGAAACGTCGATACCCTCGACATTAGGGAACAATGCCATGGCTGACTCTCGCCCGACTTTCAAATGTTTGGTCCAAGTAAATGAACCCTGGCCCTTGGTTGCGTTCGCACTCTTATCGGGCAAAAGGACAAGATATTCGGTCACGCCCTCTCCATGAAGCATCTCGCTCGGGTCGTCCCAGTTGATCTTGTTGGGATTGGGCGTGAACCTACGGAGTGGTCCATTGAATTTGTCCTCGGTAACAAAGAATCTAGGATAATCTTTGTTCCTGATGTCGTAACTGAAGCTGTAAATAGAAAAAAGGAGAGAATAATACGTATGTGGTGCGATGTGCGTGAGGCATGTGAAAACGCATGGTTGCTTGGATTCTTTGCAAGAATGTCAGATCACATGCTTCTTACCTCTCGAATCTGCCTCCTTGGCCTCCCAAAACCGTCTTTCTGGGCTTATTTTTGCCTGTGGGGTCAACCTCCCAGACTTGACCTTCGTTGTTTAACTCCTCGCAGCTAATCCAAGTTTCCCAGGGCGTTCGACCTATTTTCGAAGTACGATGGAGAATATGGAAAGACTGGTCTGTGAGATATGTGCATTGGAGCCATGAGAGCGCAAGATAAGAGCTAAAATTTATTTGAACTCACCTCCGCCACAGTTCATGCTCGTTCCCTTGAGGAGCTTCTCGTAGTTGACAACGCCACCCTTACTGTTGAAGGTAATGGCGCCGACGCCACCTTTGCCCTTATCTACTTCGGAATTGGAAGCATATATCCAGCCACCATTTTCGAGTGGGAACACGCCCCCAAAATCGGGTGCTTCGTGAAAGTCTTTATCTGACGTCTTTCCGTCAGAATACATGACGGGCTTGCCCGACTTGGCAATTATTGTGGCAGTCAAGCCCGCTGATAGGAGTAAACCGTTCATTGACACAGTCAAGTCGCCGGGTCTGTAAGTCATTTTCTCCCTTGTAACCGTGACTGATGTGGTGGCTTCTTTGGGCGGCTTTTGATTGGATTGCTCTGTTTTGGGTCTCTCTTGGATTGCTGGTGTCTCTATGATAACTGATGCTGCTGATTCCAACGTTGGGCCTAGAGTTGGCTCAATGGTAGGCGACAAGGTAGGGTAATCGGTGGTAAAGGTCGGAGAGGAGGTATTTGGCAATGGCGATGCCTCAACCTCAGCTTCACCTGTGCCGATGACGTTTGTCGCCACTTCCTCCTGAATGTTCGCCACTTCCTCCTTAATAATGTTATCGTCCATGGTCGTCGATTCAGTTTCCAACACGATGGCGACTCCTTCAACTTGGTCGCCAGACGATACATCATTGTCTTGATGAAGAAGTGAAGCGGCCGCGGCATTCTGCTTCTTATTGTGAACGACAATTCCGGTAGTCATCACCAATGCACCTCCAACGAAAACAACTAAAGCCGCCCACGTGACCCAGGAGCATGGTAGCTTTCGCTTCTCGTATCCAGATTCGTTCTCGAGAAAATCATCTCCCAAGCCACCCTCCAGCGATACCTCGACGGCATCATTATCGCCTTTGACGGGAGTGTACAGCATGGACAGCTTCTCATCCCGGCGTGTTCTCTCGGCTGGACCTGCAGGAGTTGCCGCCGGGCGCTGTTTGATACCACGTGTTGGGGTGGAAGGAGCCGATGCCGGCGACGATGGGCTGGAATAATCTTCAGTTCCCTCCGTGGCAGATGTCCCCGATCGCTCAATTGCAGGCACGTCGGTGTTATCACTAACGGATGCAGTTCCCTCTGCTGTGCTGTCTGCGGCAGGAGCAGGAGATAACGCCTCTACTTCGAATGCCATCATACTGAGAACTTCTTCTTGTTGTTCGGCCGTTTCCTCCTCCTCTATCTGGTGCTGCACATCTCGCTGATCGACGGCGCCAGCCGCAGGAGGAGACATGAAGTAAGCATGTGTTTGCATGATAATGGGCGAAGTTAGGGGCTCCTCGTGGCCGTTATTGTTGCCGTCCATGATTCCTTCGATCGCGAAGAAGTAAGAAATGCCAGAAGTTAACGACGTTTTCTTTGTGCAACTCCAAATATGCGATCCCAATAGAGGTGAGATACTTTCCTAATTAGCAGTTAGAGAGCAGCGAGGAAGGATACTGCACCCACTATCGAGGCTAAGACAGATGTGCTGATGGATTTTGCCAATTTTGTCGTTTGGATTTTACGATTTCACATCGCACGCAGAACGACGGAAGGACCATCTACCGCTGCAGTTTTAGCACTTCTTGGGCACCATGACGTCCCTCAAGAGAGACGCGGCCGACGGCGTTGGCAGCGCCCTTCTGAAGAAGCTTTCACTCTCGGACGATACGCTCAAGTCTCGCTTGGATTTGATCCGAAGATTGGTGGCCAAACCTATCGACCGTGGACCGGATTTCTTGGATCCACAACCAGCCCTTGTTGATTGTGTTCTCATCGGTTCCAAGAATCATGCCGCCGACATTCCGAACCTGAAGCGTCTAGGAGTGACGGCGGTCCTCAATTGTGCCAGCGGTGGCATTTCTCGATTGCCCGTCGATGAGCTGAAAGACAATGGAATTAGGTATGCCTTTACCAACGTCCGTCAGGACTCCTATTCGTATCCCATTCTGCACGATGACGAGGGCAAATGTTCCAAGCACCTGGAGGTCGCAAAGGCCCTGTACGAGGATACTAGATCTGAAGGTGGCAGGGTCCTCTTCTTTTGCGTCGCCGGGCAGAATCGTTCGGCCGCTCTGGGCATCGCTGTTATGATGCTCTTCGGCCACACGCTCGATGATATGCTGCAGCAGCTCAGCTTGACTCGGCCCTTCATTTTGGAGAATGTCGGATTTCAGACGCAGTTGGTTGAACTGGAGGCTATCCTGGCTCATGGGGCGTACAAGAAACAAAAAATTGCCGATGGTGTGGAGGAGAAGGTCTACAGTTACGGAACAATCGCCCCCAAGGTCATCAAGCGGACAGAATCGGAGAAAGAACGCATGGCGCAACTGGTAGAGATTGAGCTCTTGATTCCCGGATTATGTACAATGGAGGTGAAGATTCCGGCCGAATCAACAATACCGACCGTGAAGAAGTGTCTAGTTGATCACGCTAATGAGCATTTGCTTTCGTACTCCGATCCACCATTGCGAATAGCAAAGAGTTGGGTGGTGCTGGCTTCCTTCGGATATGACAATATGTACGACTTCCCGCTGGAAACTGAGGCCATTGATCTTGACGTGCAAATCGAAAGGATGAAGACAATGTTCAATTTAGATTGCCGTCTATCCAGTGACGGCCATCAGTATGTAAAGTGGACAGAGCGGTGCCGTTTTGCGTTGGTCATTTTTTCAGTTACCAAGAACTTGCTTGATGGTACGATAGTCCAGCAGCCCTGGAGTTTCGTGCATGAGGAGCGACCTGGAGCGCCCGCTACCCTTCTCGAGAACAACTTGCTGAGTACGCATCTTCGCGGATGGGATTTTGTCAATGGCCAAGCATTTGCTTCGGATACACCGATCGTTTTTAGCTTTGCGAACGATGAGATGGACCGTCGGAGCTTCATGAAGGTTTCCAAGGCCGCTCACGAGCCTCAACAATTTCGCGCGCCTGGCGAAGGTGGCATTCTGGGCATGGGATTCAACGCGGTTGTTCACAGAGTTCAGCTAAGGCCGACAAGTGCGGATGGTAGTAACATCGATGATACGACGGTCGAGCTCTTGAGCCAAGAAGGGTGGGATGCAGCTGTGAAGAGACCTTTTGGTCTGTCCAAAATGCTGGCATTCCTTGAAAGCTCGTCGGAAGCTGGAATTGCAAAGCGTATGCGATTCGCCAACAGTCTCAACAGCGACGGGCGCGTGCTATACTTTTATGGGCTCGGAGTGGCCCTATCGGCTAATGCCTACAACCAACAGGAGTACAAATTTGAAGCCGTCTTGTTGGCAAAGTACGAAGAAGAATTCAGTACCTATACAATGAGGCGGTTTATGGAGGATTACATTGCCATTCCTGAGAGGCTGCCGGAAGAACAGCGCGCAGAAGTCATTCAATTGCAAGAAAAATTCACAATTATACTTGTCAAGACCTTCCTCGTGAGTTTGTTGAATGCATTCAGAGACCTCACGCTGATGGGGGTTCATTCGTTTGATTTTAACCACTCAAACAACGTCCTCGTCTCGCGCGATCATCGGGGTGTCCGACTGATTGATATTGATGGCATTGGCAGTAGTATAAGAAGGTCCGAAGATTACTATCTGCATGAATCGGCGTCGGAGGACAGTACCGATCTGCCCCCTCATCCTTCGTCAGGGACGCCGCGGAAACCATCCCTGGACATTGATCTCGTCACAGTTCTTCCTGGAGTCATCAGTAAATTGCTGCTGGGGAAAGGCAGAGGTCCAGCCTTTGTTACGAACACAGGTAGTCGAATATGGCACTCAAAGCCAGATGAAGCTCGTGAGATCATCAAGAAAGTACTTCGGGAAAATTTCTTTCCGCATGTCCTGAGCGAAGAAGAGAGGGCGAAGACGGATCGCTACCTTTCGAGAGTATCTGAGTGGTTCTATGCCGTTTATAAACGGCACGATCCTTGGAATACTTACACGAGAGATATTTATGACGCCATGCGATGTGTGGATCATCTTCCTATAAATTAGAGTGGTACAATAGACTGAGTCCACTACGATGAGTCCGCTACGCGTAGTAGATATGAGAAATAAGAACTGTTGCATCTCGGCCGGCGCTGCTTCGTAACCGAATCGCTAATTCCACCGGTCCATCCGTTTGATTTAATGCTTCCCAGTCTTTTGGAAGTAGCAGAGGCCAAAACGACATGTTCTGCCCATATTTGGGCTTATGTGACATAAATTCCTCGTAGTCCATAGTCCTAATAACGCCGTTGATTGAAATATCGAAGTAAAAATCGTTCTCTGGAACGTTGAGTCTTCGATCTTTTGGCTGTTTGGGATCATTTTCTTGACTTGGCCCGTCGCCGATATATCCCCGATCTCCATTATTGATTTCTGTCCATCCCTCGGTTCTACCAACCTTTGAACCATCGTGCCAGACCTCCAATCGAGCAAGGATGACCCCTTCCTTTATTCTCGGGAGGTCAAAGACCAACCATCCGCTCAGGGCATCACCAATCAATCCACTTCTGCCGTCACTATGTCCTTTCATTGGACACGTGCTGTCCACTTCACGTTGGCACTCCGATTGAAAAGATCCGTCACAGAATCCTGCACGTCCTCCGGAATACACCCATCCATCTCCTGGTAGCACTTCACCGTCTAATGGTCCATCAGACAAATAGCGTCTACCGTTGTCATTCATAGGAGTTATCGACACAAGACGAGATGATTCGTCAAGATCGAAATGTTTGAGCTTTCGTCGAATCCGATCCACATGCACAGTATACCTGTGATTTCTAAAATCAATGCTATATGCCTGTTGTGTTTGCAAAGTCTTTGTTTGCAATAATTTCCGAAGAGAATGGTCTGTTGCCGAAGTACCAGACGCAATGTCAGGAGAGAAAATTGTTGCAATAGCAATAGCATGAACGTCGATCTCACCCTGAGGGATGTTCCACTTGGGAGGAAGTATATCAGGGCCATCATAAGCATTCTCATCATCAAACACTGGAACATATCCATTCGATCCCTTCTTTAGAATTGCTCGCAAACTTCGCTCGTCTGGCAAAACACGAGGTGTCCATTCCGTAAATGCGTGCATTGCCGTGTGGCACACAATTGGAAATTTATCGAAATGCTCTTCACAGAGACTCAATTCATCTTCATTGCTTGGAACATGCAATAGTAGTTTTTCGCGTATTCCTTCGTAGTCATGTCCCACGTGCCAGTATTGATCTGCAAGAGGAATTCCATCCGCTTCAATCCCTGATTTCCAATCATCCAATGCCTTTTCCAGAGCATACAGAACGATTAGACTCCATTTGCGTCCAATCAGTTGGTGAACACGATTGCCTGGATGCCAGCTGGCCCTTCCGCCAACATGTTTCTCCATCTCTATTTTCTTGGGGGGGTTATAGTCACTCCTTCGCACCCAGCACTCGGAGTTGTATATGTGATCTTTGCAGAGACCGTCGCTCCCACTCTCACAACCCATGTACCGAACCGCATAGGGCAGGGTTTGAGCTTGTTCCTCGTCTTGTGTTTTCTCCAGCAGGCCAGTATCAAAATCACTTCGAGTGGAAATTACATCGCCTCCACCCCATGTGTAGGACTTATCTGACTGTTCTTCGATATCGTATATATTCGGCATAAGAAGTACCGGTACACGCTCGCCCGATAGGATGGCCTGCCGATTGAACAAATCGTGAACACCCTTCTCACGTTCCGTCATTTGCGAGTCCCAAATCATAATGTCTGCCTCGCCATAGATGTCTTTGCCACCCATGGTCGACCCCAGCGTCCCGACTCCGCCCATCGCCATGTTGCGACTTACGAGTCTTACCCCCAACTTGGCAAGTACAGGCTCCATTATGTAGTGGAATTGCATCATCTTGCTCTGCATGAAGTTGTTGCCATGACCGGCAGCGCTCGAATGCCCGCCAAGGACAACATAAAAATCGTCGTGTGACATCATGGCATGTAGCAATTTCTTTGCTAGCTCATCAAAGGCTTCCTGTCGCCAGTAGCCAATCCCCGGCAGTGGCACAGAACTTTTCTTACAGGTTTCAGAATCGTCCAGAGGAATCGGTTTGCCTTTGCAGAGCTTAAACTCATCGGTAATGAGACGAAACATCTCCTCTCGCTTGGCCACTTCCTCCTCTGAAAGCTGTGCGCCGTCCTTAGTTTGTGCTGGGTGTCCATACTCTGCATAGATTGCTTCCTTCACTCTGTGCACCAGCCTCTTCGCCTCTGCGATTAACTCCAAATTGTATTTTTGGTCGGTCTGCCAGCTGCCCTCTATAAATTGTTCCGCTGGAAGGTCCTTGTAGGGCACGCCAGTAAAATCTGTGATGGGCCGATCCCTTCCCATTGGACCATACTGATCTTCCGACGGATCGACGAATGACCAGGCACCCCATTCTTCTCGAACCTTCGTCATCTTCTTGATGTACGCCTCCTGGATGGATTGTAGAACACCGTCCGGAGTTTCGTCGTACAAGGGTGAGGCGTAGGGAGACCGATGCTCGTCGTGAAGGTAATGACCGTTCAGATTCAAGATGTTCTTATGTGAAAGTGATCGGACTGCATTGGTATCAGTAGTTCCGGTTGAAGCGTCATATTGTGAGGATTGTTGTGAGGATTGTATGCTGATGCCGCCAAAGCTGTGGCCGTGCCATGGAGTTGAGGGGCTTGGACCAGATGCAAACAGACGATGTTCAATACTACTGGATGCTGAGCCAGCTGATCGGATAAAGGCTACACAGACCAACGCAAGCGCCGATGCGATCAGAATGAACGCGGACTTGTTGCTGAGGTTGTCAATGTCATTGTAGGCAGGAGGCACAGATATCCGTTTTTTGCATGGCTCTCGAAGAAGGGGAGCATTGTCGTCAGCGACCACAGAAATGCATGTGTCCTCCGACGACGACGACGAGCTCGCCAGTAAGAGACTCTCGTCGTGATCGTCGGATCGCCAGGGCTGCTGCTGGCGGTGCCGCTGCTGCGTACACGTATCTTCCCGCTGGTCCATCGTTGCAATATCTGTTCTGTGCCATTGCATTGTTGCGATCGCGATGGCAATCAATGAGGTGGTGTACGTACAAGATTTGTACGTAGCTGGTGCTTAAGTCGAGTGAGTCCACCTTGATCAACGCCATCAACGCCATCAACGCCATCGCATCAACGCCATCAACTAACTCATGCCATATCCGATCCATCGTCCCGAAGTCTGCCAGTCCCCGCAGCAGCTTGAGCGCCTTGTCCCTCTCTGGCATGAACTGAACCCTTGCTCCATCTCGCAGATGATCTTCTCATATTCTTCGCAAAGACTCCGACGACGATCTTGCGGCTCATCCCAGCAGCACTTCATTCTCCTCGTCCTCCTTCATCTTGCCGTGGTGCTTCCTCCAACCAGTGCATTTGATTCGCCGTCCATCGTTGGTAGGCAGCGCCTGAACATGTTTGCTGCTACTAGAAGCTGCAGTCGCTGCATCCCAGCAGGTGCTCGAGCATCGACAGCATGCTCATCTCGCCTCTTTGGGACGAGGCGGAATACGCCGGGCAACCCACCGGGTGAGATCAGCATCTACAACGAGCAGACCGCCTTGAATGACATAAACGTCAATCGGATCGAGGCGACGATGACGGAGATTCGAAACATTATCAAATATCCCACCTACGACATCTCCCTCCTCCTTGTGGACGACGAGGAGATGAGCAAGACTAACTTGGATACGAGAGGAATTGACGGTCCGACGGATATTCTCAGCTTTCCGTTTCAAGATGTGGCGGTGGGAGGGAAGCCAGGTGAGCTGGCCGAGCCGGAGTTTGATATCGAAGATTATTTCTCGCTTGGTGATATGATGCTCGACGTGGCCTATGTCATGCGACGGTGCGAGGAGGATCGGCGTGCGGCAGCAGCAGCGGGGGCAGGTGATGATGACAAGACTATTGAGCCGATGATTGTTGAGGGTGCCGAAAATGATGCCGAATCCGACAACGTCGACGACGACCGGGGTGTTTCGGGCGCCATGTCGACAGTATTTGACCCCGAGGAGCGGATCAATATGCTTCTGGTGCACGGGATGCTGCATTTGGTTGGATACGACCACATTGAAGACGATGATTACGATTTGATGTGGCGGAAGGAAGAAGAGGTACTTGACTTGCTTCGAGGGAAAGGATTGTTAAGATGAGAATTCTATTTGCCTTATTTGCTACGTAGGAACTTCCTACATAGCTACTAGGTAAGTCTTTTTGAACTAACTGGTTCGTTTCTTACCAAGCGATGTTGTTTTCATTACAAAATGGTCTTTGTTTTGCTCTTGACGGGCCCAAGTTCAATATCCGCCTCGCTACTTCCATCAGCAGAAGGTTCCGCGTGCTCGGTTCCCAAAAAGCTTTCCTTCTCTTCGTCCGTCGGAGCTGCCGGAGCCCCATGCCCACCGCCGTGTCCACCTCCTTTCTTGCCCTTCCTTCCCCAGAAGTTCATCACCATGGAACCGACGGCAACGACAAGGCCGGTAAATTGCGTACCGTTGAGCTCGTGGCCGTAGAAGTAGATACTGGCCACGAGGGTCGTTACCTTCCGTGCCAGACCAATGATCGAACAGGTGAGGGCACCGAACTTGGCAATGGTCACAAAGATAAAGACCTGGCCCATGGCACCGGACAGGCCGAGGGCTACCAGCAGGAATCCCATGTCCTGACACATTGCGATGAAGAGATGGACCTGGTTGAACACGAGCAAACCGACGCCGGCCAGGATCGTTTTGCCCAGCTGAATGTTGTACATCAGGTCGAACGGACCCACGGAATGGACGCTCATCAGCTTATCCTCGTACGCACCGGTGCCACCATCGAAGCACAGCGAGACGAAGAGGAGGAGGATGCCAAAGGCCTGGGAGGAGGCCGACAGACCATCGTCGTCGTCGTCGCCGCCACCCTTCTTGCTCTTGCTGCTGCCGCCCCCCATGAAGAGGCCGACTCCGGCCACGATGAGGCAGACATTGATGTACTTCCTGAGGGGATATTTCTTCCCCATGAGGGCCCCCATGATCATGACGGGGACGGGCTTGCAGCTCTTGGCCAGGACCTGGATGGGGTAGATGACGTAGCGCAAGCTCCGCACCGAGAAGAAGGTGGAGCCCATGGACGTGAGGCCGAGGACGGCGAAGCGGGCCGGGGGGATGGTCGTGGGAGTTTCCTGCCGGACGTACCGGCCGCAGGCGGCCGTGAAGGTGTAGAGGCTGGAGGTGACGAAGAGGAAGGACAGCTCGTGGAGCTTCCGGCCGCCGCTGGTGGTGTACTCCAGGAGGAGGCCGTAGACGACGAACGAACCCATGATGCCGAGGAAGCAGATGAGGAGCCAGATGAGGTCGGAGGTCTTGGACTTGGGCGCGCCGCCTCCGGCCTCGCCGGCGTGGGGGGAGGCGTGCGGATCTTCCGGCGGCGCGCCGTACAAGTCGTCGGGAGTCACTCCCCTCTTGCCGCCGTCCTTGCCGAGTTCGCCAATGTGCTTTCCGCCGCCACTGCCGCCGCCCACAACTGCCTCGTCGTCGTCATCGTCGTGGAAGGTATCGCTGCTGCTGTTGTCCTTGTGGTCGCGATACGGCGGCCGTCTTTCGCCGCCGGGTCCGGTGCCGCCCTCGGCCCGGTACGCGAGAGGTCGGGCCCCGGCCGTCCCGCCGCCGGCCACCATGACCGCCGATGTCGATGCCGATGCCATTTGCTCGGGGGGCGACCCCGTCTGGGGATTGTTCGGGCTGCTGCCGCTGTCCGGCGTGCTCCCGGAGCCGCCGCCGCCGCCGCGCTGGGGGGTCGTCGCCGCGGGCTTCCTGGCAAAGTCGTGGTGCTCCCCGCCGTCGGCGGCGGCGGCAGAAGAGGCCGCCGCCGATGCCGCCGAGTCATTTCCGGAAGAGCCCGCGCCCGCCGCCTGCTTGCTCTTGCTGGTGCCGTTGCTGCCCTTGTTCCGTCCCCTTCGATTTCGGCCTCTGGGGGACTTCTTCTTGCCGTCGGAGGCGGCTCCTCCGGCCGTGAGGACCCGTGGCTGCTCCGTGCTCATTTGGTACTACGTAGTATTGTACGCTCCACGGCACGAGATGTGTTGATAACCGCGATGGTGGCGTGGACCGTTGAGCGCCATGACCGCAGGAGTCGAGTCCGTCAGTCGAATGAATCGAATCGAAAATTCGGATGCAAAAGGGGAAAGCAACAATGCGATGCGCGAAAGAGTAAAGGAGAAAAAAGAGGCACATGGAGATGCCGAGAGACGAGACCGACGCGACCGGCAGATACGATACGGCCAACCAAGAGACGTGCTAGACCAACATGACGGACGCATCGGCCCTGCTTGCCGACCTAACCGGCCGCGTCGACTCGGGAGACGTCGAGGGAGGCAAGGCCGTGCTGGCCAACCTGAAAATTGCCCTCCTCGACGCCGAACCGGCGGCCGACACAGCTCGACGAATTGCCACCTCGGCGCTGGAGCTCGGCGTCCTCCTCTCGGCCGCCGACGGGGACCTCGACGCCTTCGCCCGCAACGTGGCGCAGCTCAAGCCGCACTACGCCGCCCTCGGCGCCAGTACCACGGAGCGCAAGAACCACATCCTCGGCCTCAACCTCATGCACCTCCTCGTGGAGAACCGCCTGTCGGAGTTCCACTCCGAGCTCGAGCTCCTCACGGCCGCCGAGGCCTCGTCGGCGGAAATCTCCTTCCCCATCCACCTCGAGCGGCAGCTCATGGTCGGCTCGTACGACGAGGTCCTGGCCGCCAACGCCCGCGTCCCCCACGCCTCGTACGGCCTCTTCATGGACCACCTCCTCACCACCGTCCGGGACAGCATCGCCGACTGCCTCGAGGTGGCGTACAAGACCATGTCGCTCGACGACGCCGTCAAGATGATGAAGTTTGTCAGCCGGGACGAATTGGCGGCCTACATGGAGGAGTGCCGGGACGATTGGATCGTCGAGGGGGGCAGCCTGTGCTTCGCCCCGCCCCCCGCCGGCCGCAAGGCCGACGACATACCCAGCAAGAAGCTCATCGGACAGACCCTCAGCTATGCCGCCGAGTTTGAGAGGATCGTATAGTGTGTGTGTACACGTATGCAACAGTGCGGTGCGATTTGGTTCCCGACAATATGTCTTTCTTCACCGGACCATTGAATTCGGGTCGGTGATCCGGAGCATGAAGAATTGAATTAGAGAATGGAGGCAAAACACATGACATGAATGTGAAGTCGGCAGGGCGAGGGTCAATCGGTACTGTAACACATAATGAAGGTTAGATCTACTTGACTTGGCATAATGCATGTAGGTATAATCTCTAGAACAGTGCCTTTTAAACCATCGGTTCTGGCCGTCAGGACCGTAAACTATTATTCTTCTACAGCTGATTTCATGACGTCTAAAATGAGAGGTTTCGTTGTTGTTGTTGTGTTTTTTTTTCCCACTCGAACTCGAATCAAAAGGTCCGATGGAGGTGGCGGACGCGGAGACGACAAGACTCTGTCTTCAGGATGCACTGCAAGGAACGGGACAGGATGCTGGGTTCATCACAGCAGCCCTTCTACAACGACCGACCTTCCCTTTCCTTCGAGCGATCGTAGCTTTGTTTTGCCAGCATCTGAGCTTCGCACAAGGGCTCTACACAACCAAGGAGCTTGGCCTCGCCCTCGACGATGATTCTACTAAAGACGACGCCAACGCCGTACCAACAAGTCGCAAAGAAAAGATTGCCTTCCTTGTCAAGATCCTTGGGGTTGTTTCTATTCTCACGGGAGAGAGATTCGGTATTTATATCTCTCCGGCGAGTGTGTTGAGTGGGCAAGACGTTGAGGCGACGCACACATTCCTTCGGGCACTCGCTAGTCGAGCCAGTCAGGTGTCGCCGGAGGAGTCCAGGGAAGCGGCAGCTCAAGTGCTGGCCATTGGCGAAACGGCATTGTATCGCCAGGCGGTGAAGACACGGAACACAATCGTTTCAATTCAGGCTGTGTGGAGGGGACGACTGGTCCGGCGAGGAGGAGAAGTACCAATCCAAAAGGTCGTCAATGCCGAGTCTTTTACTGATGCATACACTGGCGCAATAGCATTAGCGTTGGACATTTCCGATGACGAAGTATCCTTGTCGGAGGAAGAGAATCTACGTACAGTAGATCGCGAGGAGGGAAGCGTACAAAGGGAGACGGCAGTGCAAAATGGCTGCAGTTCCGATTATGCAGAGAAGACTCAAACAGAATCGGAGACTCCGGGATCCTTGCCCACCTCATCATTGCCGGAGAGTACCGATCAAGGGTCATCTCCCGCCTCACCAACAGCATCAAATACCACCAAGGTATATGTCGGTCTTGATGGAAAGAAGAAGGTCGCAGCCAAAGACGACAAGACCAGCGAGGTTGGTACCGATG
>Ga0115006_10000864_pt1 | contig 17600 bp, 13 predicted proteins | sample ArcOceMetagenome_3_FD_88943 | JGI IMG/M metagenome (GOLD analysis project Ga0115006, IMG submission 88943) | Marine eukaryotic phytoplankton communities from Arctic Ocean - Arctic Ocean- Svalbard ARC20M Metagenome | ecosystem: Environmental > Aquatic > Marine > Oceanic | place: Arctic Ocean...
AAAATATAAAAGAGTGAAAATATAAAAGAGTGAAAATATAAAAGAGTGAAAATATAAAAGAGTGAAAATATAAAAGAGTGAAAATATAAATGAGATCTGTCCAGGCTGAACTAGAAAAATCTTATGTACATATTTATCACATTTTTCTTGGTTGAACGTCAACTCAGATATGCTGAACACACAGAATCCGGCGAACATTCAGTGCACACACTGACCGAGTAGACTCCACTGGACACAAAAATGAAGAAAAGATAAATAGTGAAGATGTAAAAGAGTGAAAATATAAAAGAGTGAAAATATAAATGAGAAAATATAAATGAGAAAATATAAATGAGAAAATATAAATTACTTGTTGTGTGACAAAAACTTTGGCCGAAAACAAGTTCGAAATTCAACTCATTTTTTTAATCATCACTCATCAACACCACCAACAACACACTCATCAAATGGCCACACGAATGACTACCAGCGAAATGCTGCGGGCACTAAGATTGCCTACAACTACACTGGTGCGGGACGATTCACATTATATGTACGAACGCTGGCACACCAGCTTTAACGCAGAATGGATACGCCAGCAGAACTGGGGCACTTTACGAGGTCACTGTATGAAAAGCGGCGATGATGCCATGATCAGCGAGGCTCCCGACGACGTCTCTGTAGGGGTGCTCGATACCTCGAACAGCAGCGCACCAAACGCCTCACTGCAGTCGTCCACATCGATTTCGTCATCTACACTACCGTATGCAATGCGAGTCGTCAAGGGTACCGCCCGTGGGAACGAGGGACTCTGTGGTGATGTGCCCACGGGACAAGAGACGTCGTCTGAGACGGGTGTGCTTTCGATAAGGAGCTCAACATTGCGCAACTCCAAGCTGTGACCGTTCGCGTATTGCTGCATGATTCGATGCAGGTTGTAAATCTGCGACGGCCTATCCAATGTGAGGAGAATGTCACAAAATACGTCCGTCTTGAGTGTCGGTAATAGTTGAAAGATGGTTTTGCGAATGCCTTGCACGCTGTGTTCCAGATGGTATTCGGCCCGACTCATGTCCATGTGGCAAATGTCGGCAAAAACGTTGACGAAATCAGTCAACACTGGCACGCAAAAACCACCAACTCTCGCGTACTGCTGACATGACTCGGTCAGTTGGTCGCAGAGAGTCAGGAAGTCATCCTCGAGGAAGAACAGCAAACCGTCTTGCTCCAGCTGCGCGCACCGCGAATTCTCCGTCTCGGGCAGCAGCAACCGTGTAGCATCGTTGTACCGCAGAGAGCGTTTCACCTCTGTGCTGGTGGCGGTGTTTAGCCTCGCGAGTTCGACTTTGTTTAGTTTGTGACGAATATGAGGTTCCACTGCCCCGCGCTGAGACACGAGGTAGGCAAACAGCGAGTCCGCAGCATAGCGATAGAGAATGGTGGTGTCTACATACAAGTCGAACCACCCCCCTCCCTCTTCAGTCTTCTTGCCGGACCCGCGGGGGACAATCTCCAAAGTGATGGGATCTGTGTTGTTCGTAGGTTTCGGTAGCCGTTGCCACCAGTGCTGAATCCGCGCGGCCGCGGCCCGGTGCCGTTTAGCGGCAACCGCCCACACGCTGAGGTTGGGTTTCAGCAATGCATACGTCGCACGAGTGAGCGGCATGATGGTTGACATATGACAAACAAAAATATTTGTGCTTTAGGTGAATTCTTTTTCATTTTCCATTGGTTACTATATTTTTATTCTACTTGTTTTAATAAACATTTGAATAGATATTTGAATAGATATTTTAATAGATATTTTATTGGGTTTCCCACATATCCATCATGATGGCTTCCACCTCTGCGGTGAGTACTCCCAGTTGTGTCTTGCGTTCCCTCTTGACGAGTGCTTCGATGCTCGCAGCGAAACGATTCTGAAGCCTTGCGGCAGGCGACTGGTCCAGTACCGTTGCGTAATTCTTCATATCTGCCAACACGTAATCCAACAGCAAGCTTGCGACTTCCTCTCTTGCGGTGTAAAGGCTCGCCCTTTCCCTTACATACCACAGAACCCAAGGTTGTTTCATGGCCTTGTGGGTGACCACGAAGGACTGCGCGAAGCGCGGCAGAGTCGAAAGGTAACCCCTCAGCAGCTGCAGCATATGACGACGCAAGTGTGCAATTACCTCTGGCTTTAACAATCGCAAGTCCGGCGTGAGCAGTGCCGTCAAGGACCCAATGGGGTCTTCTGTATCCTTGTTGCACAGCCCAACGAGCTCGCCATTGCCGAGCAACTCCTGGCAAGCGACCCGGAACGGTTGTTTCTTTCCGGGAGTGCGCAGCGTCTGTGGTCGGATATTCTTCATCTTGCTCGGCTCGCACAGGTCAGACAGCGCATCCTGCCACTCGGGTGTTTGTTCGAGCAACAGCGTGCTGATTGCCTTGACCTTTGCTCTGAGCTTATCGCCCTGGCACTTGGCGTCCTTGAAAGCAGACACGTTGTCGTTCATCCGCTCCACGGCAGCATCCTTTTCCCTTTTAACCTGATCCAGCTTGCGACTCAGATTGGCATTTTCGTTGGTCACTTTCTCCAACTGCATCCTCAACAAGGCTGCCTCCTTGGAAATACAGTCCAAGGCCCCTGTGTCGATTTCCACTGGTTTGTCTGACCCTCTCCCCCTCTTCGCACCTCGTTCGCTCATCTTCGATGTCAGTCTCGGCTCTAGACAAGTTGTCCTGCGCCAGTCGGTCTCTGATTCGATACAAAAGTTTGTAGTCCTGGGTAGCATGCCACTAAGCTGCTAGTTAATTTCGGAACGCTTTCGGGGAGACTTGCGGGCGACACTTGCGATGACCTGTCTTTTTCGAGGAAGTTACTTTTTGTATGTTTAGCACTGCTTTGTCAAATATGCCGCCGACCGCCGAATGCCCAGTGGCCCACAGTTGCGGAGGCACCCAAATTTTTTTCACCAGTACACTCGCCCCGGACACGACCCGCTCCACGAGCAGCGGTTGCAGGTCCACCCCAGCAATCAGCAGTGTGAGCCACTCGACAACGTAGGCGTCCGCGCAGAAGCCGTCGCAGATTCTGGCTTGTATGGTGGGGTAAGTCACCGAGCGGCTAGGGAGTTCCCTCCCGCAGTAGGCGTTGGCGAACAGCAAGCAGCAGAGGCCACAGGTCGCACCGGATCGGAACGCTTGCATATCGCTCATTGCCGACACGAGCGGGCTGTACACGAGGACCGACAGGTGTGCGTATTTTAGAGCCGTCATCGTACCGCCTATTAACTTGTCCGTACTCTTACCCAGCTGCTGGACGTCGTCCTCACCAGCAACCGCCACCACACGTTGTATGACGCGAGTAAGGCCGGGTTGCCCGATCAACGTAAAGACAAAGTGAATCATTGCACTACACAGGACGCTGATCAGGTGTATCATCGCCATGCACAATCGGAGAAAGTGCATGCTTTACTGACGCTTTTGAAAAAATCAGTATCCCAAAATGCACAACGCGAGTAAAACACACCAACAAAATGTGAGAATTTTTTTCACTGGGAAGGATTTTCACTGACAGTGTACACCCATTCTTGGTGCGATAAAATCTAGCACAGCCGAAAAAAATGCCCATTGATATTGATTAGAAAACATTAAGTATGGAATTGGCAAAAGATGTCGGGCGCGGTGGTGTCTGGGGGTTGATCGTCGGCGGAGTCATGGGTGCATTGCGGCACCGTGCCAGAACAGCCAATGCACAGCGCCTCGGGGCTTGTAGCGTCGACACGCGCTATCTTGAAAAGGACCCAGTGTTTTTGGACGCTGTGCTGGATCTGATGCCGTACGGAAAACGCAGCAAGCACTCAGCTCAGCTGTGTGACGTGATTGCCCGCAATGCCAATGAGCTAGTGCAATGTGCGGTAATTCTGAACCAACCAGGGGCTTCCAATATGGGGGCACTACGCTGGAAGGCGAACCGCAGATTCGAGGGCCTGCAGGATGCCTCCAAGGCGCTGAATCACGCCCACCCAAACGACTTGGATATCGGCGCATACACGAATGTTTTGCAGCAATGCGCCGACAGCTACATCCACAACATGACGCTGATGTAAGTAAGCCGCTCCGAAAATGCCAGCTTTCCCTTTTTGCCGACGTCTCCATTTTCCATGGAGGTGTTCGTGATGGCTTACATGCTGCCAGCCCAGCAAGGGCTCGCGCGGCTGACGAGATTCGAGAAGGTGCACATTGTTGGATTGTTGCGACTTCAATGGGTGCGAGAACGCAAGCAAAGTCTGTCCTTCGATCAGGCCGAGGCAATCCTTAAAAATGGTAGCTGTGAGTTGTTACTGCAGCGCACGTACACGGATGGTAGCACGAAGATTTTCGACATAGGCACTGACTGCCGGTTAACGGAGCATTCTGAAAATAAACAATGATCTACTTTTTTTGTAATTGTATTTCTAATATGTTGGCTCTCAAAAGCGGAAAAGACGTGCGTCAAGCTTTGAAGCCAGTCTTCACGCAAAACGGGTACGCAATTGTCATGGTGCACTCACCTTCGTGCACCCACTGCCGGAACGCGCTGCCTGCGTTCCAACAAGCTGCCAACAACAACGGCCAATCGGATCGCACCTACGCCAGCATCGACACAACCGACAACAATTTGGCAGCTTTTATTTCAGAGAGAAATGTAAGCGGAGTTCCGACGTTTTTCATTCTGCGCTCAGACTACAGTATCGAAAAGGTCAATCCGGATCGCACGATGCAAGGGTTTCTCGAGATCTGATGACGTCCGAAAAACAAACTGCTCTGGTCAAACGCCGCGTCATGCTTTTGTTGTTCTGCGCATAATCAAACATGCGTATAATCAATGAGTGGGTGACAAATCAAGTGACCATCGTTCTGCAGCAAATGCTAGCTGACCGAGGATACTCGTCGATCGAGCTGATTGGTAACCACGAGACGTTTATTTCTGGCGGAATCATCATGAGAGCTGGTGTGCCTCGGAAAATTGACGTGATAAGCATCCCAGAAAAAATAGGTGTTAAAACGCTACGGAGTGTCGAAGATGAATACCAACAACAAAGCGTCATGATAGTAACCTTACAAAAGCCGACACCTCCGGGGCTACGTCAGTTGGCTAAGATTGGTTCCTTGTGTAGCGTGTACGACATCGGCTTTTTGGTAAGAAATGTGACGCGACACCATCTCGTGCCGAAACACGAAATTGTGGACAAGCAGGAAATTTCACAAATCTGCAAAAGGTGGAGAATCGACTGTCTAAGACGGCTTCCGGTGATGCGGCTGCAGGATCCCATTGTGCGTTACTTAGGAGCCGGAATTGGCGACGTGATAAAAGTGTCCGGGCCGGACGGGACGTCGGTTGGTGCCTCGATCCGGTATTGTCTTGTTTGCAAGAATTGATCGGCCAACAAAATAAATGTGTTTTTTTATCATAAGTTATAAAATTCTTCTTTTTTTAAGAGAAAAGTTTTCACCCACTTTCAACTTTTTATGTGGTGTATTTGCTGAAGCAAAGTGCCGCTTGCGAGCTGCTGATGGAAAGTATGTCGGTGGCCGATCATAGTGATATGAAGCAAGAGCTGAAACGCCGAACGAAACAATATCGTGTTATGAAAGATCGAAATCAGGAGTTGTCCGACGAGATGGAGTCCATCAAATCTTCATTGCAGGCCGTACAACCCCCCTCTGCTGCCACGCTGGCCCAGCAAGCTCGACGTTCGGAGGTAACGTTCGATGCACTCAAACTGCAGATCGGCGATCTCAATCGGCGCCGAAAAGTTTTGCAGCACGAGGTCCACACGCTGACCGGCTCGCTTGCGAAAGAGAGGGATCGAGCAGACACGCTCCAGTCAAGGATCACCGTACTCGAAGAAGAGAAAACGCAAGATGATTCGGCCACTTTGAAGAAGAAAGCGCTCAAGATTCAAAAAGAAAACAAGTCGCTGAAGGATTGCACGTGTCGACTTGAGCAGCAAATCATGCAGCTGGCGGGGGAAACGCCGAGCAGGGTCGATTTGCTGCAACAGATCGCTGCCCAACAGGAAGAGCTCTCCAAGCGGAAGACGGAGATAGATGTGCTCAAGGAGTCGTGCGACAATGCGGCCGCCGAGAAGCTGACCAAGAAGGATGCGAATGGCAACAACAGCGCAGAGACTACCGCGGAAATTGCCGCTCTAAGGGCTGGTGTGAAGCAGTACAAGAAGCAGATAAAAACATTGATAGTTGAGAAGTCTACCACACACAAGCGCATCCAGGATCTCGAGTGTCGGGTGCTGGAGAGCTCCGGTGCCGATTTGGAGACGCGTTGCAACGAACAACACGTCGTAATTCAAGAGCTGCACCGGGAGCTACAACGAAATAGGGAGACGCTCAGTTCGTTGGAAGCGGACCATTCTTCTCGCTCGAAAGGCCACAAGGTGGAAACCCGTTGTGATGAACATCATCTCAGCTTTCTCACGGAAAGCTTAACTACGCTGGAAGTGCAGATGGCGCAGATGCTCAACGGCCTAGAAAACATCGAGACGAACACTAGCGCTATATTAGTGGATTCAGAAAAGATTCTGAGCTACGGTGTGGAGACGAGAGTGAAACACAATGCCTCGGCCATCGCAAAGGCTAGCAAGAAGATTCTCAAGGTTCTAGAGACGATGTCTTAGAAAATATTTTTCAACCCAAAAAAATTATAATTTTTTTCAGAGTTTTATCCTTATTTTTTGCTACATGTACATGAAATCAGGTGGCTGATTTGCAACCTGAGTGAATTTGACGGAGAGCGCTTCAAACAGCTCGGGGTCAACGACGGTTTGTAGGCCGCTCCGGAGGCTGAGATTGAGCCCCCTCAGCCGTTGCTGCTCCGTCTTGGTCGCGCTGCTGAGCACCATGTCCGGTGCCACGAGGAGCAGGTTGATCTGGCGCACGACTGCCTCCAGCATGCGTTTGAGTTGGCGCACGCCCTGTTCCGATTGAGCCGACTGCTTGACGACATATTCTATAGTCTCTCGTGGTATGACGATGAGCTGGTCGAGGGCGACATCACTCAGGGCTCGGGGTAACAGATGCGCCTGGGCTATGGCAATTTTCGTATCGACACAAGCCGGTCTGCAGTGGACCAGCGTGACCCGATCGCGCAAAATCGGATTGAGCGCTTCGGCGTCGTTCAGCGTCAGCACAAACACTGCTCGTGAGACATCGAGCTCGATTCCCTGCAAATAATCGTCTTGGTAGGCCATGTTCTGGGTGGCATCCAGCAACGGAATCAGCACCGACGCCGCGTCGTCGCCACCGCGCATGTTGCCCATTTTGTCAACTTCGTCTAACAGTATGACCGGGTCCATGCACCGGGCTTGCACGAGAGCTTCCAATACGGCACCTTGCCGAGAACCTTCGTAGGTGAGCGAAAAGCCCTTCAGAAAGGCACCGTCACGGACGCCGGCACAGGAAATTTGGTGAAACGGGCGATGCAGCGCGTCGGCTATGCCGTATCGTGCCAACGTAGTTTTGCCCACACCGGGCGGCCCCACCAGTCCGATGATGGGCGGGGGAGCCTGTGGGTTGACGAGTGTCTGTGCCACGGTCTGCAGCAGGAGCTGCTTGGCCGTTTCTTGGCCGTGAACGTGCTCGTCGAGCTTGCTCGCGGCTCGCGACAGGTGTTGCCCGACGGCCGCTTGGTGGGTGGGGGTTCTTACTTCGCTCGCGTACTGTCCGAACGGCACTTGCAACAAAGTTTTGAGCCAGGTGGCGCTCTTCGCATCGTCACACTTGAGTGTCTGCAGGACATTCCATGCACGAACCTTGGCCGTTTCGGGCATTTTGCTTTGCAGGACCTGGAACTTGAGTGGCACCTGCTCGCTGCAGGCCTCGTTGAGCCGCAGCTCCTCTTGCTTGAGCTGTTCCCGCCAGTCCTTCGAGAGGCCAGCGAGGTAACGGTCGTTTGCCTGCTGCGACTCTAGAATTGCGGCAAACAGCTCTAAGCCGGCCTCTTCTTGGTCGCTACTCTCGTCATCGCTACTCTCGTCGTCGCTGGTTTCCTCGCGAGCCAAATTCTTTTCGATCTCGCGCAAGCTTGACTTTAAAAGTAACGGTAGCATCGGCAGCACAGCTTGGGTGAGCAGGTCGACCCCCTCTATGCTGGACTTTTCCTTCCTACGCCCGTTGTTGCGGCTGTACCTGGGGCGTATCTGCAACTCTTCGTCCGAGTCCTCAGCGGTGGGTACCACGGTGCTCTTTTGACGTTGGCGCAGTGTATACTTGCCACGCTTCAATATCTTCGTTGACCCCTTCTTTTTGACACGCGGGTATTCGTCGTCGTCGTCGCTGGAGGAGCCGCGGAAGACGTTGTTTTTGCTGCGCGTCCGCTTGGCCACCGGCTGGGTATCATTAGCACCCGAGTTGGAACGACGAGGCATCTCGAATCCTTTGGTGAAGAGCGATCACAAAAATGGGATTCACCAAATGTGGCAGCACAGGTGTATTTCGGACAAGTATACAAACAATTTCGGAATTTCTACTGTTGCTAAAATTAGTGTTGCAAAATTAAAAGTTTAACCAAGTTTTTATTTTAATCGCAGCAGACAATCGGATCGCTTCTTCTCAAGGCGAAGGGGGAACGCGGTATGGCATGCGGCTGACCACCTCGACCAACTCTTGGTCGCGTGCAGAGTCTGCATTCTCTTGCTGCTCTGTCGCCTCTGCGTCGCTGACCAAATGCTCCGCAAAGAGCTCCTCGCCAAACATGTCTGAGAGATTGTTATCGATACCCTCGTGCTCCCACAGACCGAGCCACGACACATCCTGGTGCGGCAGACCTTCGGTCAGGTGGCGGCGGAACCGAGAATCGTCGCTCTCGCTCGCAAACAGGGTATCGACATCCTCCCTGGGCGGCCTGGTCTGTTGTGGTTCTCGAGTGTGCCCTCTGAATCTGGACTGACCCACCCGCCGCTGGCAACACGCTTGCAGGACATTCACGTCGCCGCCGGTGTGCATGCTCGCAGTCGTCGTTTTGGTGGGCCGCAGCACCTGGCTGCACCCGGTACCCACAAACGGCGTCTTGCCCAGCATGATGCTCTGCGACACGCCCTGTACTGTGTCCCGCTCGCAAAACACGCCCGCGTCGGTGAGGACTTCGCTGGTCTCTTCAAAGCTCGATCTCATCAGGGGGCCAGTCTCGGCAATCCGGTTGATGCCATGGCGGCTCAGGCTCATGATCACACCGTTCTGTGTCATGCAGTTGGCGACCATCATGAGGTGGCGGTCGTTGACCTTGTTGCTATCTCCAGCTATGAGCTGTCGCAACTCGTGGAAAATCAGGACGCGCGCTGCCGAGATGCCGAGGACCTCGAACACGTTGACTATTGAGTTGGTTGTGATCCGCTCCCAGCAGATGTCTGGCTGCCACATCATTTCGGCAAGGTCGGTTCCAGCTGTCTCTATAACAATTTCCTGCTGCACCGACAGGGCTCGCCCCGGGCTCACGACGACTTGCGGCACTTCGCGAAGCTCGGCCAGCTGGATACCAGCAGTGCCCCCTATGACGGTGTTCTTCATCATCTGCGAGAAAAAGGCGGCCGCAGCCTCGTCGCTATGCGTGCCTTGGACCCACACTCGCAGCACCCAGTCCGTCGCTGACGCCGGGCTGGCCACAACCCGCAGCTGCTCGGGGTAGCACAAGTGCAGCCGTTGCACCACGTTTGCGGGTGTCATCCCTCGGCGACTTAGCAGCCGACGGTTGAGTACCAGGCGCATGCAGCTGCGGGCTACCGGCGACTTCTCGGGGTTGCACATGGCGTGCATAGCGAGGAATAGCGAGTCGTTGGAGTAGTATGTATCACAACAGTTTGGGGGCATTACTTCCATCTCGTAGCTGGTAATCAATTTTGTCAAGGTGCAGTGCTCCAACGAACGAGCGTACACCTCGAGCGCCTCGTAGGGGCCGTTCGCGTCCACTAGCGGCATGAGCATTCGTGCAGTCTTGATAACCTTTGTGCCATCGATGATCTCGGCGATTCGCGGAATACCACTCAGTTGACCGACTCCGTTTTGGGCAACCCCAGACAGGTGGAAAGAGTTCAAGGTCAACTGCGTCGCCGGTTCGCCGATGGACTGGGCCGCTATGCACCCTACCATCTCCCCCGCCTCGGCAAACGACTGGGAGATAGTGTCGTGCAGCATGGCGATGATCTTTGCCCACTGCTTGCATGATGTGCCCACGCGCTCGACCACCACGGCTGTGCGCAACTCAAAGAGCAGGGACAGTCTCAGGTTGGCAGAGGTAAATGGCAGAAACGCAGCCTCGTCTGTCAACCTGGCGACCAGTGTCTCGATGTCTACAACTACCTGTTCGTGTCGCACGGTGTCGTCGCCCGCGGTGTGGGCGGTCGACGTCACCAACTGCATCACCCTACGCGGATCCACGGAACCGGTGACCCAGGTTTCGGTCGTCTGGTTCATCAGATGGATGCGATTCTCGCGCACTTCGTCTCGCGTTTCCAGCATTCGCTGCAGCTCCTTCTCCTGCAGGTCGTGGCACTGCTCATCCGTCACGAACCGCTTGCGGAGCTCGTCATCGCCCATCGTATAGGCCCTGATGGGCATGCGCTCCATCTTCACCGGGTTGAGCCCGTCTCCGCCATACACGAACTCGACAATATTGTTGTAGGCGTCCCGCACCGTCAGGTCGTGGTCGACGCGGTGCGACTCCATCGCCTTGATCATCCGGCGCTGCAGGTAGCCCGTCTTTGAGGTCTTGACGGCCGTGTCTACCAGGCCCTCGCGACCCCCCTTTGCGTGGTGAAACGTCTCGCGAGCATTGAGGCCTAGAATGTAGGAGTTGGACACGAATCCCAGCCCGTCCATCGACCTGTCGCCTCGTGCGTAACTGGGCAGCGTGCGATCGTCCTCCCCGTTGGGCGCAAGTCGGGCTCCGTTCACACAATTCTGGCCGACACACAGCATAATCTGGCAGATGTTGATGGAGTTCCCCTTGGATCCGGCGGTCACCATACAACCCAGTCCGTTCTTCGTCGTCATCTCGCTGCGTACCAGGGAGCCTGTAGACATCTGCACCTTGTTCACCATTCGGTGTATTGTCGACTCGACCGCGATCTCCTCCAGCCCGCGTCGCCCCTCGTCCGATGCCCCCCCCAGCGTCAGGCTGCTCCATCGTGGGATTTCCGACTGCAGGGTGTCCACGCGGGTCATTACAGTGCAGATACCCTGGCGCATTTGAGCGTCGACCCCCTCGGAGGGCACGCAGTCACCGATCCCGATACTAAACCCGCGTTCCAACAGCCACCGGTTGATCATTCGCTGCAGGTCTCCCATCACACTCACCGCCACTTGGTTGCCGAGCGCGAGCAGGCAGTGGTGCATGATGCTCCCGGGGGCGACCCCGAGCCTGGCCTTGTTCAGCTGTCCGCACAGGATCCGGCCGTCCCGAATCACAAGCGGGTGGGCTGCGATTTTCGCCATCGAGCCGTCGTCGGTGCTGGTGTCCCACAGCTGATTGACTTCCTTCGGGTTCTCCACCGTTATGGGGGGGAGCACCACCTCGAGCAGCTGCTTGCCTGTCCACAACGGCTCGGGGTAGGCAAAGGGGGGAGGTGGCAGTTGCGTGCGTTTGTCGAGTCCCTGATCTCGACGCCTGGCGGCCGCAATGGTCTGCATAAAGGTCGAGCGAGCTACGAGAGTGTCTATGGATGACATCAGGTAGCCGCCTAGCAGAGCGTCCTGTACCAGACCGATGACGGGCCTCCCGGCCTGCGGCGAGACGCACTGCTCCACAACCGACATGAGGCCTCGCACCTCGCTAGTGGCCAGTGGCGATTGCGGCACATGCAGGTTCATCTCGTCACCGTCAAAGTCTGCGTTGTAGGGGCCCACGACCGCCAGGTTGACCCGAAACGTGTCCCCGCGGTGCATCACGACGACTCGGTGCCCCATCATGCTGCAACGATGGAGGGTCGGCTGTCGGTTGAAGATGACATAGTCGCCGTCCTGCAGAGGGCGTTCGACGATCCATCCCTCCTGAATGAGCAGCTTGTCGCGGTTCTGGCAGTACTCGAGCTGAATGTTGGTGCCATCGGGGGTAATGATAGACTCGGCCCCCGTGATGTGACCGCTGCCGATGTGGACGCGTTGCGAAAGCGTCCCAATGTTCTCGGGGGTCACGAGCTCCTGAATCGTCAGCTGCACTGCCATCGAGACCGGCACACCCACTTCGTCCACGTCAAGGAGCGGGTCAGGCGAGATGACGGTGCGACCAGAGTAGTTTACTCGTTTGCCCTGCAAGTTCATCCGGAAACGACCCTGCTTGCCCTTGAGGCGGCCAAAGAGGCACTTGGTGGGGACGCCAGAACGCTGCGTCGAGAGCTTGTTCAAGCGGGGATTGTTGTGAAAATAAACGCCAATGTCTTGTGTCAGTTTTTCCCACAGGTCAAGCACCACGGGGTCGGTGATATGGTCGCTGGTCGGCATTCCCTTGAGCGCCTTCACAAGGGCATGACGTCGCTTGAGAATTTCCCCGAGCTTGATAGTCAGGTCGTCCTGACCGCGGGCCCGCGAACCCTCAGTGACCATGACGGACGGACGCAGTACAGGTGGTGGCACTGCGAGCACTGTCAGGACCATCTCACGGGGGTGGCTGTTCTTGGGGTCAAACCCCAGCCAAGCGACGTCTTCGTCTGCCATGTTTACGAGCAGCTCGCGTACCATCGTCGGGTTCGTGGCGTGCGTCAGGTACGCCTTCTCCTCCGGCGACTCGAACGCCGAATCGTCGACGTTTGACCAATCCGTTTGCAACATCAGTGCGTTGAGGCGCACGAAGATTGGACAGGGCGAGTTGCAGTGGGGACACCGTCTCCTGAACCTGCACGTGGTATATATCGCGGACAGCCGCTGCTTCTTGTGGATCGCCACTGCGTTGGGGTCGAGTTCGTATTCGCTCATTTCCTCTTGGCTAAACCGAAGGCGGCTGCAGGAGTAGCAGATACAGTTCAGCACTTTGCGCACCGTTTCGAGGAAGGCCGAGTGGTATATGGGTAGTGGCAGCTCGATGTGCCCGAAGTGGCCGCTGCAGCTACGCACGTCAAGTTCGCACGTGCCGCAGTTCAGCCGCCTGTCCACGGTGCCCATGCGGTGGTCCAGTGCCCCCTTGGGGGTCGGAGCCCCTCTGTGGTACATGCTTGTCTCGTCCAACTCGACGACGGACATTCGCCGCACCTCGTCGGCCGACAGGATGCCGAATTGCATGCCCGATATTTCTTGCGACTTTTGGACGGATCCCAGCGAGTAGGTGACGATCTGGGCAACGCGGTGAGACAGCCACTCGGTGAAGGGCAGGGTGCGCGTACCGCACTCATTGCCAAATTGGTTGACTTGGCGGTGGAAGGAACGTGAAAAGGTTGTTACAAAAAAAAGGTGGGTTTTTGGTGGAGAGGAAATATATTCAGAACTTTATTGTTGAAATAAATTTATTTCACGTCGTAAGTTCCCTGACGAATGCGCGCGGCTCGATACCGGCCATCGAGAGTTTTGAAAACGTCGCAGCAGACGGCCCGGTTGGGGTGCAGAAACCGAAAACCGTTCACCATGACTTCACTCTGATGAGCAAAAACGTTCGGTGCTGGTATTGGCAGGCTGTTGACCATCGACTCGGTACGCTCCATCTCTATGAAGCCGTAACCCTTCTTACGGTCAAACCAAAGACACATGCCCTTGGCATCTTGCAGGATACATTCCTCAGCGCTACTGGCTGGGTCACATTCCATTGCATCAGGCGAGCGATCGGTTGGTGGAGCAGGCGATGACATGCTTGGGTTGTGCTCGGATCGAATACAGGTATGAGTTGCAGATAAAACGCAATGAACGGGAGGTTGAACGCGTACCTCCCCCCGAAAGACGCACCGTTGTTGCATTAAGAATCTCAGTAATCATTGTGATCGGGTAAGTGAAATGAGTCTCCCATTCACAATTTATTCACAATCGTTTATACACCTGCAAAAAAGAGTCGCACTAAAAATTAATAAAAAATTAATAAAAAACAAATTCGTCATGAAGCCTGACAAATATTATACATCCACTGGACACAAAGTGAAAAGATAAAATAGCATGATGTTCATGCATGCAACTATACCTTTATTCAATCGTAAATCAACCGACCGAAAGCCCGATTTGTGTCTGCTTCATGAATGCTAGCTTCCTTTGTAGATATGAAAACATGGCATTGTTTACCAAGTACCATTTATCACCATGGTCCCCTCCATCTCCACTTTGAGCAATGCCACTTTCACCGGTGTGAAATAAACCACATTCGAATTTACCACATGATTCGCCTGGTCGACCTTGCATCATAAAATCCTTCACAGTCAACTTTGTAACAGAATTGTAGTCTTGTGGTTGGATCACGTTGAGTGATTTCAATTTACCCTTGAACAACAAGCGCACATCAGAAAGCTTGAGAGCTGCCGACTTGGGTGGAAATTCGATGCTTGCATAGGCGGGATTCTCGATGCCATCCAACACGTTCATATTTATGTCGTTAATTTTTCTCTCAAGTGTGATGACTTCGTTCAAGAGCCTTTGAAATTTTGACATCGAAACATTCAAATCGCGATGTCTCGAGACGAACTCAACAACCTGCCCCCTCGACTTGCTCCTGGTCTTCCCCCTCGACTTGCTCCTGGTCTTCCCCCTCGACTTGCTGCTGGTCTTCCCCCTCGACCTGCTCCTGGTCTTCCCCCTCGACCTGCTCCTGGTCTTCCCCCTCGACTTGCTGCTGGTCTTCCCCCTCGACCTGCTCCTGGTCGCTTGCTTTATAGTGGTCGTTCGCACACCTTGCCCTCGTCGTATGACAGATGCCGCTAGCTGTTCATTCCGATTTTGAAACATCTGCAATCGCTCTGCGATCCGCCAGTCATGCATGGGTGCATGCTGTAAATCGACATCTCCTTCCTTTGCGAATCTGTGTGCCTTGATTGGTGGGCGCTCGGTGATTTCAAAATTCTCGATCAGCCCTTGCATCTGGGCGTCGTGTAAGTGTGATGTCATTTCAGCTTTCCACTTTTTGCAAACACCTGGAGTGTCCTTGTCCACGATGTAATCCATGACCAAAGGCAGCTCGGGGTCCCAGCTATCCCACAAACCTCCGAATTGCCACTCAACGCCGCGACCCTTGGTTTGCTTGGGTTCTAACCCTATGATTTTATGCATGATTTCGGGTGAGTTCTTGGCATTCGAAAGATACACATACATGGAATACCTGGTGTCGTCATGTGCAATTTTAGTCGTCCATTGAGCTTCGCGGAGAATTCGTGCGTTTTGCCGTTTTCGCTCTTGCTGCTTTGTGAGCCCTCGATACACTCCTGGTCGAATTGGCTTCACAGGCATGACTGTTGTTTTTTTTTTACATCACAACAAGGAATTATTCTTTACGCGTGTCGATTCGCTTGCTTGTCAGTCTGGTGCCACGGTCGAACAAGATCAACACATAGCCTGGTCCTGGACTTTTGTCCCACCAGTGGTGAAAAGACGAGAACAAAACATGAAAAACAGATGCGAATATATTTATACATTTTTTTGTGTTGCAAGTTGATAAATGAGTTTCGGCGGGACTAGTCCGAGCGTTGACGGCGAGACCGTCGCGCAGACGACATTTGGTGGTGGCGGCTTCGGCGGTAGCACATTGGCGTCAGAATCGGCGCCAAGCCAGAGCATGTTCGGGGGTGCCTCGAACACAGCCCTTACCGGGTCAGGCGGCAGCGGCAATCTGTTTCGCTTCGGTACGCAAGCGCTCAGCTTCAACGAGGCCACCGAGAAAATCCAAGAAACGTACAACTTGAGCCAAGATCTGCGAGTCGTCGGTCGGTTTGGTCGACTGACCACTTACGATGTGGCTGATCTATCGGCCCAACTGCAGGTGCTGATCGAGCCAGTCCCGACGCCTCAGGATGCGAGACGCGTGCAGGACACGATGGAGGAATATTGTCGTCTAGCGTCCGCTCTCGGTCAAGCGAACATAGGCATCCCTGTCGGTACGATGGAGGACACGAAACGCGGGTGCTTCCTGATGAACCTGCAGGCACAGCCCGACAATAGCATGCTAGCCGGGCTCTTTATGAAGCGTTACAAGGGCACGCTGGAGGATTTCATCACGAACGGGAATGGGCTGTCCAAAAGCCAGGCCGACCAGATCGCACGGCTTATCCAGGAACGGCTGTTCTTGTCCCTGGAAAACGGCGTCGTGTGGTACTACTTGGACCCTCACAATATTGTGGTGGAGCAAGGATTCGGCAGCGACATCGTGGACGTACGGTTCAACAATCTCTCCCCGCGCTCCGTGTGCGTCGGGCAGCCCATTGCCGACAAGGCCAAGCTCGGGCCAGCATCTGCGTTTCGGTGTCGGCAACAAGCTCTCGGTACGCAGCGCGAACTGCACCTCGGTGAAATGACGATCGTGTACCGTTTGCAGCTTCTGCTCCTCATGATCAAGCTGCTGAAGTCGACGAAACGCAGAATTCCATTCTACAACTACGTAAAGCCGCAGATCCGATTCCTGCAAAAGCCCAAGCAGTCCATCAAGACAGTTCAACAGATGTTGGCCGGCGAAAAAGGCGGTGTGGCCCAGTCGGCTATGCGCGAGTTGTTGAGTCAATTGAAGGGCGCGGTCGGACTGACGCGCTTCGCTACCAACCAGACCACCGGGGGCTCAGTATACTACGGTGTACAAGAAGACTCCTCAACGTTCTTGTTGACCCTCTATGCCACACTCGCCACGTTCCTGGAGAACCGTACAAGCTACTTGAGTGAGATCGACCTATTCTATACGTCCTCGCCGGACAGCGATAATTCGTCTATGGTGCTGGATACCATGGCCGAGTTTGTGACCATGGACTCGCTGGTAGACCCAGCGGTGTCGGGCCGCACGCAGCAGGCAGACATCGTCAATGCACTGACGGCGATCTCGTCCGACGGTGGTGTCCAGCTCAGCGTGAGCCAGGGGGCTCGCCAGCCGCAGATGGCGTACCCCCGGGCTAGCTCGGCCGCCTTCGAAACGACTTCCGTTGACTGGCTCGACTTCGCCGCAGATGATGGCGACGACTTTGGGCAATTGCCCGATCCGACGGAAGTCAGCATGTTGAGGTATGCCCTCAGTGAACGCCTGACGGTCGAGTTGCTGTACCAGCTCAACCTCGGATGGCCACCTCTGACTGGACGGCGACGCAAAGTCTATCTGCTGCGGATGGCTCGAGGGATCAGCAATCTGGAACGGGACAGCATTCAGAACGAGCAGACTCAGGAGCGCCTCGTCCGCATCATGGAGGCGCTGAAAAATCAACTAGGAGAGAGTTGGTCGGACGACTGGTTCGATGTCGCCAGTTGGAGTAAACGTAAAGACAGAGAGAAGGCGCAAAAGGCAAAAGGAACAGAGACATCAGAGGCAGCAGTAACAGCGGCAAAACAGCTGGCAGCAGGAGAGCTGGCAGCAAAACAGCTGGCAGCAGAAGAGCTGGCAGCAGAAGAGCTGGCAGCAAAACAGCTGGCAGCAGAAGAGCTGGCAGCAGTCACCAAGCGGGCAGTCACCAAGCGGGCAGACATCAAGCGGCGAAGAGGCAGAAGCAAACGCC
>Ga0115006_10000865_pt1 | contig 17595 bp, 18 predicted proteins | sample ArcOceMetagenome_3_FD_88943 | JGI IMG/M metagenome (GOLD analysis project Ga0115006, IMG submission 88943) | Marine eukaryotic phytoplankton communities from Arctic Ocean - Arctic Ocean- Svalbard ARC20M Metagenome | ecosystem: Environmental > Aquatic > Marine > Oceanic | place: Arctic Ocean...
ATCTCTTATGGGTGCTTTGTACTCTGGCATGACATACTCCGATGATTAATTTTTTATTATTTTTTATAACCTAACAAGCCGAGGTCTGACCAGTTAAATGTTGTTCAATTAAATCACGATATTAACTTTTTTAACACAGTAAAAATTAATATATATGGAACGTATGAAGTGGGTATTTTTTGTAAAAAATAAAAAGATACTATAAAAAAAACATAAACTATTGTTTTATAATTAATAAATATATTAATTTTTATATGATTATTAGTGGCTATAATAAATTTTGATAACTTTATTTTATATTTTTGGATATACATATAACAAAAAAAGCTTAGTGATTAGCTCACTAAGCTTTTTATTAAACAGAACAATCCTTGTTATATGGCAAGTTAGCATTAACTTTAGACATTACCATAATCCTAGATATGTCTTTAATTGATCGAAGTATTCTTTTAATAAAATACTGAAATTAATGTAATTAGCTGTACTCAATTACTTAACCATTAGCTTAATATAAGCGGAGAGTTAGTCGCTGTAATTATTATTTTGTGCTTCTAAATACGCAAATACCGTTGTAAATGCTTGTTCTTGAAATTGCTTTAAACCAGTATCGCGAAAATCTATGTCGATCTGACTTTTTGATAATTCTTTTTTAATAAAAGTACCGGCAAGTATTTCAACTTCTAAAGCATCAATTAACTGAATGGCTGCTTCAATTTTAAAGCCAATTGGCCCACCTGAAAACTTACCTTTAAGTGCTCGACCTTTTATTTGGACATGCGTCACCTGATAATCTTCCATTAGTTTAGCAAACGCAAATTGAAATTTTTTCATTTGCTCTGCATCACCTGCATTATCAAGGCTAATTTTTTGTACGCGAGTATGAGGGATATCATACAAATTATTTTCTTTTGACATGATACAAATAATTGCTTCATTACTTTTAATCTCTACGCCACACGCTTTCATGAAATAGTCTCATTTAACAAATTTTAGCTATTATATACTGATTAATTGCCAAACTATACAAGCAAGTCAATGTGTCTTTGTATATTAAAGTGAAAGGCTATAGCACTTTATAAAGTTTATGAGTTATTATTTCTAAAAATAACAACGAGAGTCTTCTTAATGAAAAGAGTGTGTGTAATAACAGGTGGTAGCTCAGGTATTGGCTTAAGTATTACCAAACTGTTTGTTGATAATAATTATCGAGTATTTAACCTTGATATTATTGCCTCAACTGTTGGCGAATTTCGTCATTGTGATGTCAGTAATGTTGCACAAGTGCGCCAAGTCATTTCAGAAATCGCTGAGCAACATAGTATCAATGTATTAGTTTCAAATGCCGGTGTTCATTTTTCTGCAACAATTGAGCAAACCAGTGATGCTGAACTTGATCACGTATTCAACCTAAATGTTAAAGGGGCTTATGCGGCAATAACCGCAGTACTGCCATCCATGAAAAAAGATAGAGACGGCGCCATTATAGTCATGTCATCTGATCAAGCGTTAATCGCTAAGCCTAATTCTTTTGCTTACAATTTAAGTAAAAGTGCATTGGCTTCAATCGCTAAAACTACTGCTCTTGATTACGCAAGCTTTAATATTCGCGCCAACGCGGTGTGCCCTGGGACTATTGAAACGCCTTTGTATCATCAGGCAATTGATCAATATTGTACCAAGTCGGGTGCTGATCCTACCGAGGTTCATCAACAAGAAGCCAACCTTCAACCATTACAGCGACTTGGCCAGCCAGAAGAAGTGGCTGAATTGGTTTTGTTTTTGGCATCTGACAAGGCTAAATTTATTACTGGCAGCCTACAAGTCATTGATGGTGGCTACACCGCACAATAACTAAACTTAAACGGTTCATTAACTTATATTGGTATTAGCAGAAATTAAGCTAAGATTTATAGTTAGGCCTTGCAGTAAATGATGCTTTTTAAAATAATAATGCAACGCCACTTGTGTGTTGTCTATGCCAAAAATCATAAATTTTTAGGTTAATCACCATGTCGCTCTCTATTATTGATCCCCACTTACATTTCGTTGAGCGTAATCGAGGCAGTTATCATTGGTTACATTCTGATAACCCACCCTTTTGGCCTGATAAGCACTTACTTCAACATGACTTCTCACTTACTGATATTAATATTCAGCCTTCAACTACTGAACTGAATAAAAATTTTTCTGGTGAAAGTTTTAAGATAGCTGGGTTTGTACATATCGAAGCGGGCTTTGATAATAGTAAACCGTGGCGAGAGCTCGAGTACTTACAAACGGTAACCGCAGATAACTCAATGCCGCTAACAAGTCGAACTATTGCCTCGATTAACTTATTAGATGAGCCAAAATTATTTAAGCAGACCTTAGCTAAATTACAACAATACCAAAGTTTAATTGGCGTAAGGCAAATACTGGATGAGCAAGCGTTACTTATTTTAGCAGCACAAAATAGTCAAATAAATTTAGCAAGCCTCAATGATATTGCAGGCTTTATATTTGAATTGCAACTGCCCCTCGCTGATAAATACGCCACTGAAATTATGCCTATGTTACTGAAAACCCTGAGTCAACATCAGCAGTTGCGCTTTATTATAAATCACGCAGGCTTTCCGCCATTAGATCGTTTTGGTTTAACTGGGCGGCGATGGCAAAAAAATATGGCTACTTTAGCTAACTTTAGTAATGTGTTTGTTAAGTGTTCTGGGGCAGAGATGATTGCTAGAGATTATCAAATGCAATGGTTTACTGAGATAGTGGCTGATTGTATCAGTTTGTTTTCAATCAGCCGTGTGATGTTAGCGAGTAATTTTCCTTTGTGCTTGTTGAGTAATAAAACCTACAGTAAATACTGGCAAGACATTGTTGCATCGCCCTTAATAAAACACGGCTCTAGTGAGCACAAAAAAGCATTGCTACATGATAATGCTTCACGTATTTATCAACTTTAACGCTTAATTGATGACTGAATAATTAAACGTTAACCTTAATGATTTTATGTTTTTTTGACTCTGTTATATAATGACTTTACTGGGCTATTACTTAATTACCACATGAGGTGATTTTTTCACAATCGCATCATTAAGTTCAATACCAATACCTGGCACTTCAGTCACTTCAAAGAAACCGTTAACAGGTTGTGGATCTTGTAAACACAGTTCGCGGTTCCAGTCTTTAATCGCATAAGTGTGATGTTCATGAATTAAAAAGTTAGGAATAGCCGTTTCTAAATGTAACGAGGCGGCGGTTGCCACAGGTCCACCACAAACATGGGCTTGTATACGAATATCGTAAACATCGGCGTAATCACACACTTTCTTAGCTTCAGTGAAACCACCACATAAACCGACATCAGGTTGTAACACATCAATACTTTGATCTTCAAAATAAGGTCTTACATCCCAACGGTGATATAAACGCTCACCACCGGCAATAGGGACATTAACATTATCAGACACTTTTTTATGAACCGCAGGGTTTAGATAGTTAACAGGCTCTTCATACATCATACAGCCAACTTCTTCAACTATCCGCCCCATTTGAATAGCAGACGCTGCTCCCATTAAGGAGTGCGATTCAAAAATAATATCAACATCATCACCTACAGCATCACGAATTGCGCGTAACCTATTACCAAACAGACGCATTTGGGGTTTAGTAAAAAGTTTAGTACGATCAAAAGACGAGCTACCATCAGCGTTATATACGATGGGATCGACTTTTACTGCGTCATAACCTTGTGCTATGGCTTTTAATGCGGCTTCGGCATACTGCTCAGGCTCTATTAATTTATTAATTTCACTGTCCCAATCAAACTGTAATTGGCTCGCGTAGGTGCGTAATTTGTCATTCACTTTACCTCCAAGTAATTGATAAACCGGCACGCCAAGGGCTTTGCCTTTAATGTCCCATAAAGCGGTATCAATAGCACTCATTGCTGAATAAAGAACAGGACCTCCTCCTAAGCCCCAGAAGCTCTCACGTAACATGCGTGACCACAATAATTCGGTATTAAAAGGGTTGAAGCCGATAAGTACTGCTTCACTAATTTCTTTAATCATGGCTGCAGCAGCACTATGTCCCCAGTCATACGCTAAACCTGCCTCACCAACACCAGTAATACCTTCATCGGTATAAATACGGACGAACACAGGGTTCCATGCCGTTCGTTTTGGGCAATGGATATCAAACACTTCAACATGGGTAATTTTCATAGATTTCTCAATTATTATCAGGAGAGTTTAGGCTCAGTTTATATCGTTTTATCGCAGTATGTGTCGTTTAAACTTGTACTAAGACGCAGAGCACTGTGTGAACACATAGGTTAATCGTATGCACTTAGAAATAAAAAGACTAATATAAGCTAATTAATAACCCTATTAGTGATTCTTAAAGGTTTTTATTACTGGATTATCTTAGTTATAGGGCAAAACTTGGGTCACTACGGTAGACGCGGCGCAACATTGCTGGCCAGGCTTTTTGACCACCTGTTTCACCTGAGTGAACAATATTTGCTTGCGCTTTAATACCGTCAATAATACTTTGTGGGGTATAAATAGGTGTCATGCCAGATGCCTTAACTTGTAACTGTATTTCACAAGCACGGGTTAAATCATACATATGCATAAACGCATCACCTATGGTTTTACCTAGGGTTATTGCACCATGATTACGCAGTAACATAAAGTTTTTATCACCTAAATCAGCTTTTAATCGAATTTTTTCAGCATCATTCACGGCTAACCCTTCGTAATCATGATAACTCATCGAAGCTAGAGCAAACATCGAATACTGGCTCAAAGGTAACAAGCCTTCTTCAACACTGGCAACGGCGACTGTTGCATTAGTATGCAAATGCAACACACAAGCCTCTTCATGTCTAGCCTCATGAATAGCGCTGTGAATAGTTAAACCTGCTGGGTTAATGTTAAAGGGGCAATCTTTATCAATGATATTACCGTCGATATCTATTTTAACTAAATTTGAGGCAGTAATTTCTTCAAATGCTAAACCAAACGCATTAATTAATAGATGTTCTGTTCCTGGTATACGCGCAGTTATATGAGAGTGAATGAGGTCGTCCCAACCGTGCAGATACAACAAGCGATAACAAGCGGCTAAGTCAACGCGAACTTGCCACTCTTCAGTCGATACTTTATTTTGTAAATCAGGTTGTGGTATTTGCAGCATTAAAGTCATTCACTTTATATTAAAAATAGTAATCTTATCAATTTTACCTGATCACTAAGGAAAAAATAAAGCGGTTTATATGATGGCTTTTAAAATGGCCGATATTAATAAAACAAAAACTAATATGGGAATGATCTTTGCGTAAGTTTTTTGTTGTTTGTCACTCATCGGTTTTGCAAATTTTTCACCCAATATCACCATCAAAAAAACAGCAAAAAATACAAAAGCTAATATAATTATTAAGGTCATTATTCTCTCTTTAACGTAGTTTTAGATACCTAGTTTTAACAAAATCAATTACCATAAACAACCGAACAATTTACGATGCTATAACGTTATGCAACAAACCGATAATTTTTATCAAAAACGTCGTTTTATTATAAAGTTAGGCAAAGCTTTACATAAGCTTGGCTCGACTGCATATCGTCTTGAAGATAGTTTATTATCTATTGCAAGGTTTTTAGAGCTTCGTGCCTCGTTCATCATAACACCAACAGCCTTGACGTTTATTTTATCTGATGATGAAGATGATCAACAATACAATCACCTAGTTAGAGTTAGTCCCGGTGATATAGACCTTGGTTCACTTGCTAGAATTGACGAGTTAGTCGATGAATTAATTAGTGGCCAACGCACACTCGAAGAAGCCATAGATCGTTTAGCAGAGGTTAAAAACAAACCTGCTCCTTACGGAACTTTATTATCATTTCTTGCTTTTGGTGCTTCAAGTGGTGCCTTTGCTATGTTAATGAACACCAGTTGGCATGATGTATTTTGGGCAACGCTCTTAGGATGGGTAAGTTGTATATTTGTTCTATGGGCGGAAAGGTCACGACGTATGTCTGACTTACTTGAACCCATTTCAGCCATTACCGCCTCTTTACTGGCTTCTGCTATTTCAATTATTGACCCCAGTATCAATATTCCTATGGTGATCCTCTCCAGTATTATTGTATTTATTCCTGGTCTGTCGTTAACAGTTGGCCTATCAGAGCTGGCTGCTCGTCACTTAATGTCTGGTACTGCCCGAATTATGGACAGTATTATGGTGTTATTTAAGCTGTATTTTGGTGCGGTATTAGGCATGGCTTTGGGTCAATTATTATGGGGGCAAGTAATTTTTGTTCACCCTGATACTATGCCTGTATGGACTTCATGGGTTGCGGTAACGACTTTATCTGCAAGCTTGGTTATTCTTTTTAAGGTGAGATTAAAAGATGCTCCTTGGGGCATGATTGCAGGTTATTTAGCCTTTGGTGTGAGTATTTGGGCAAGTAGTTACCTAGGTATTGCCTTAGGCGCTTTTGTTGGCGCTTTTGTATTAGGATTATATAGTAATTTATTTTCTCGAATAATGAATTTGCCGTCGAGCATTGTAAGGCTGCTAGGCTTAGTTGTTTTGGTACCCGGTTCAAAGGTATATATTGGCCTCAATAGCGCTGTATCAGGTCAAAACATGATTAATGTTCCAGACCTTGGATCACAAACTTTTTTAATTTTTATGTCGTTAGTCGCCGGCATTATTTTTTCTAATGCGGTATTACCTCATGGTAAAACCTTGTGAGCTTACCTATTTTACAGGTGTAAGCTACATTCAAGTAGACTAATTAATTAGTCTACTACTCGTAAATATACCAGTGAAATTAATCTAGAAGACTTCACTTTAAGCACGACCTTTATATCTGAGTGTATTTTTCACTAAACACTTCAATAACTGAGTACTTATTAATAACCGTGAAGATAAACCTCTTGGTTAAAAGTGGTGTTGATACCAACTTTTATTCTAAAATTTTGTTACTAATTTGTACAAATACGCTAACTGCTTAATTTATCTAAACAATAACCTTATTGATAATTATTATCATTAAGGTTATTATAAACACAGTTAAATAAGGTTAATTTTTTTAGAGATTTATATGTACGTTTGTATTTGCAACGGTATTACTGATACCCAAATTGAAGCAGCTATAGATAATGGCGCAGAAACAATGAGAGATCTAAGTAACGATCTCAACATTGGTTCGCAGTGTGGTAAGTGTTGCCAGTGTGCAAAACGTGTAATGAATAAAAAATTAATACAAATCGCGGAACTACAACCACAAGTTGCTTAGGCATTACTAATATTCACTTATTTGAAATTAGAGTATCAATTTAGTTAGCTAATTGGACAATAATTTTATTAATAATTAGTTAGTTAATAACTATTAATAATTAAGCCATCATTGATTGCAAGTAATTTTCAATACCAGAATGGTTAATAATATACTGTTGAGATTCGATCCAATCAATTTGTGATTCAACATTCTCTAATAACCCCTCTGCTAAATCTCTACTAATATAGTCTTGTACTTGTTCACTCTCGACAATTAAATTTTGATAAGCTTCTCGCGAAATATATTCAAGATCCATATTAGATTGCAACATTTCTGCAGCATGCTCACCAATAAATAAGCGTCCAAGATCTTGTAAATTCGGTAAGCCTTCTAAGAAAAGAACACGTTCAATTATAGCATCTGCATGTTTCATTTTTTCTATTGAAATTTTATAGTCAGCCTTGTTAAGTTTTTCTAAGCCCCAATTTTTGTACATTCGAGCATGAAGAAAGTATTGGTTTATGGCGATGAGTTCTACCGCTAAAGCACCATTAAGTAACGCTATAACTTTTTTATTGCCTTGCATTATAACTCTCCTTAATCTGGTAAATGTTGACCCATATAAGATTGGATATAATTTTGTAATCCAATTTTATCAATAAGTCCTATTTGTTTTTCCAACCAATAAACATGATCTTCCTCAGTATCTATTAACAGTTTTTCCAACATTTCGCGGCTTTGATAGTCTCCTTCACTTTCACACAAAGTAATAGAGGCTTTCAAGGCGGCTACAACTTCCATTTCTAATATTAAGTCATTAGCTAGCATGCTAGGTACATCTTTTCCTATTAATAAATCTCGTCGAGATTTCAGATTAGGGGTGCCCTCTAAAAACAAGATACGTTTAATTAGTGCATCGGCATGCGTTATTTCTTCTTGCATTTCATGATCAAGTTGTTGGCAAAGTTTATCTAATCCAAAATCCTCGTACATTCTAGAATGAATAAAATATTGATCTATGGCTGCTAATTCATTGTGTAATAATCCGTTTAGACTCGCGATTACTTTTGGGTTACCTTTCATGCTGAACCTCTATAAATTAATAATAAAATTAATACTCTTCTAAGCGTAGTAGAAAGGCGCTAATATATCTAATGTAAATCTCAAAAAAATATTACTAAGTATCTATTTTATAAGTGAAAATCATTTGTATTTGCATTGTTTTTTTTAGTTATAAAACAAAGTAATTTACGAATATAAACTCATTCAATATTGAAGTATGAATTCAAAAAGAAGTTTTAATATTAATGAATAATTAACTTGGTAAATAAGTTAGTAAATAACTTAGTAAATAATCAATGACGGAGTCAATAAAATTGAAGAGGGGCTGAACTTAACGTTTACAAATTGAGCTACCTCGAAGGAATAACTAAATAAGCTAGCACTGACCAGTCAATACTAAAATACAGGGGGTCTATAAACTAAATATAACAATGCTTAAGGTTGACTCATTAATATAATAATTTAAATAGGTCATTTAGCCATCTAAACCTCTAAAACATTGCAAGATATAACAAATCAAGATACAGTAGGCCTTTAAGCTTTTGAGTTAACGAAGATGGTTAAAATCCGTCACTGTGCCCGCAACTGTGAATGAATAAGTACTTTTGATAAATATAAAAGTATCTGTTCAAAGTCAGATAGCTAGCTCACTAAGCATACACTTATAACCGTGCGGGAAAACACGCTATTTATTATGTCTACACTCATCAACGTCTCTCAGTTAACCTGGAAGATTAACAATAAATATATCCTAAATAATATAAACTTTGACGTTTGTAAAGGTGAAATAATAGGTATTATCGGCCCTAATGGGGCTGGGAAAACATCGCTACTTCGCTGTTTAACCAACCAAACTAACTTACTCAATGACAAAAACTTACGTGGTAGTATTTTTTTAAAAAAACGTGATTTAACATCCTATTCAAGCAAACAAATAGCTAAACACTTTGCCATTGTTATGCAAAAAAATGAGACGATTTTTGCTCTTTCGGTTAATGATGTTATGAAAATGGGGCTTTTACCGCATAAACCGCTATTTGCTTTTGATACCGACCATGACAAAACACAAATATTATTAGCCTTGGATAAAGTAGGTCTTAAACATGAAGTTAATCATAACTTTAATGAGCTTTCAGGCGGTGAACAACAACGCGTATTAATTGCTCGAGCATTAGTGCAATCTAGTCAAATTTTAATTCTCGACGAGCCAACAAATCATCTAGATGTATATTATCAGCATCAAGTATTACGATTAGTAAAACAGCTTAACCTCACCGTTATTATGACTGTACATGATCTTAATTTAGCCAGTTTATATTGCCAACGTTTACTTTTATTAAATCATGGTCAACTACTTGCAGATGGCTCACCAACTGAGGTGCTTACCCCCGCTCAGTTACAACAAGTCTTTGGCCTGCCTTGCAAACAAAATATTGACCCTGTTAATGGTGCAACACAAGTATCTTTTTATTTACCCGAGCAAGAATCTCCATCTAAAAAAGTAATGGTAGTTGATCATGTCTAAGCTAGCCCTTACTTTTATAGCTCTTGTCTTGTTAATGGTGTTATCTGTTGTTATGGCCATAACCTTTGGTCCAGCCAGTATTAATACCTCTGAATTAATGAGTTGCTTATTTGCTACATGCAATAATTCAATAGTCAATTCTGTACTTTGGCAAGTACGTATACCACGTGTGTTAGTGGCACTCGTTGCAGGAATGGGTTTAGCTATTGCTGGTGCAATATTACAAAATACCACCAGAAACCCACTCGCAGATCCTTACCTTTTTGGCATTGTCTCAGGAGCAGGATTAGGTGCAACAATTGCCAATATAACCTTGGCAAATAGCCTGACTATAGCACTACCACTAGCGGCTTTTTTAGGCGCTTTATTTTCAGTACTCATTGTCGTTTTTATAGCAAAAGTATTACAGCAGATGGAGCAACTTCTGCTAGCTGGTGTAGCGGTGTCATTTATGTTGGCGGCTATTACCCAATTTATTTTATATTTTGGAGAACCTTTTGCCACTAATAGGGTGATTTTTTGGTTAATGGGTAGTCTAGCGCGCGTAGAAATGATTAACTTTTATGTTATTACTAGTGTTCTGATGCTTGTTATTATCTGCGTTATTGCCTTTCATAGGCAAATTGATGCGCTATTACTCGGTGATGACAGTGCCAGTAGTTTAGGGGTAAATGTTGATAAACTGCGTTTATTAATGTTGGGGCTTTGCGCTGCATTAACAGCCACCATCGTTGCCTATTGTGGTGGTATTGGTTTTGTTGGTTTAATGATACCGCATATTGTCAGACACCTTATTGGCGTTACCAGCCTCAAACTAATACTTGGTAGTGCCTTAATTGGTGCAATATTTTTAATCTGGGTTGATGTGATTGCACGATCATCGCTACCTCATGCAGAAATCCCCATCGGTATTATTACATCTGCATTGGGTAGCCTATTTTTCTTGTTTATCATGTATCGCTCTCGTGCGGTAGCCTAAATATTTAACGTTAACGTATAAAAAGTAGTAGAGATAATCTAATGACTGATAAAAAAATAACTGATGACGAATTAGCCAATAATCATAAAGCTAGAATGCAAAAGCTCAAAGCAAAGGTTGACTCACGTATTGACGATGCTACCGACGAGCGAGGCTTACTTATTGTTATTACAGGTAATGGTAAGGGCAAGAGTACTTCAGGTTTTGGTACTGTTGCACGCGCGGTTGGTCATGGTCTTAATGCTGCTGTTGCACAATTTATTAAAGGTACTTGGGCATGTGGTGAACGGCAATTACTTGAAAATGCGGGGGTTAAATTCAGTGTCATGGGTACAGGTTTTACTTGGAATACTCAAGACAAAGAAAAAGACATTGCCGCTGCTAAAGTGGTTTGGATAAAGTGCAAAGCTTTATTAAAAGATCCGAACATAGATCTTGTGTTGCTTGATGAAATGACCTACATGCTCTCTTATAAGTACCTTGATTTAGATGAAGTTATTGAGGCGATAACGCATCGCCCAAAACAGCAGCACGTTATTATTACTGGTCGTGCCTGTCATAGAGCTATTATCGATTTAGCAGACACAGTGAGTGAAGTACAATCGATAAAACATGCCTTTGATAATGGCATAAAAGCACAAAAAGGTATTGATTGGTAGTGATATGAAGTGATCGTAAATAAGTAAATAAGTAAATAAGTAAATAAGTAAATAATGGCTAATATTTTACGATTTAACTTTGTGATTTAACACCAATAACTATAACTATAACTATAACTATAACTATATGAAATCAAAATACTTAATTTTTATGCTAGCGTTAACGTTAATATGCTCAGTTTCGTTTGCGTATGCTATAACACCTAAAAAACCTAGTATTATTGCGCTTGCACCACATATTGTTGAAATGCTCTATGATATAGGCGCTGGTGAGCAGATTATTGGTACAACTACCTATGCTGATTACCCAGAAAGCGCTAAAAAAATTCCTAGAATAGGTAATCATGCCCGCATACAAATTGAACGAGTTATCGAGTTACAACCAGATCTTATTATTGCATGGAAAAGTGGTAGTCCCAGCGATGATTTAGGCCGATTAGCGCAATTGGGTTTTAAGGTTATTTATTCGCAACCCAATACTTTTGAGGATATAGCTATTGAGCTTCGCCAATTTGCTGTACTAACTGGACACCAAGTAGAAGGAGAAAAAATAGCTAAAGCCTTTGAAAAAAAACTAGCAGACATTAAAGAAACCTATCAAAACAAAACTAAAATAATAGGTTTTTATGAGCTTTGGTCAAGACCCTTAACCACTATTGCTAAGGGGAGTTGGCCACAACAATTTTTAACAGCTTGCCAAGTTACTAACCCTTTTGAGCAGGCATCAACACCGTATCCTCAAATCAGTATTGAACAAGTATTACCAGCATCTGTACAAGTTATTATTCAGCCGTTATCCAGCGCCACGAAGGCAAGAGAAACGTTTCCATGGCAAGATTGGCCGATGATCCCTGCAGTTGCTAATAACCACATAATTCAACCTAATACCGATGCTATGCACCGTATGACCATAAGAAGTTTAGGAGCTCTCAAGGACTTATGCCAAGCAATTGATAATACCCGTAATCAATTATTCGCTAGTCATATAAAGATACTCTAAGTGCGAAGTAATAAAATGATATCAATAGTCAAACAATATAAAAATACTGGCCTTATCGATTTACTGTTTTGTAAAGTATCACTCTTGGTAGTATTATTTTCGACTTACGGTATATTGTTACATACACCACTCAGTGCGCAAGAATTGCCAGTTAATACCCAGCAAAATAACGATAGTATTGAAGTTATTAAGGTTGTTAATAGCCACGAATTTTCTCGTCATAACTATCAAATCATCCGCCGAGAAGAGTTTATTCATAGCGCTCAAAATTTATCCGATATTCTCAGTCAAGTGAATGGTATTCAAATTAGGAAGATCAGTGGTGTTGGTAACCCTGTTTCTATTTCCATTCGTGGCTCTAGCGCCAAGCAGGTACAATTTTATATTGATGGCCAGTTAATTAATGATGGGCAATTTGGTGGTTTTGATCTTAACCAAATTCCCACAGAGCAAATTGAAACGATAGAAATCAGTAAGGGCCAAGCATTAGGTACGGGTGCTTCACCTATTGGCGGTGTTATTAGAATTAACACTTATAATCCTGTTGAAGATACCAATAAAATAGCACTTTCGTTGGGCTCTTTTGGTTATCAAGAACTCGCATTAATGCAAAACACCGCATTCAATCACCACAGTTTAGCACTCGGTGCTACTTATTTGGCCAGTGATAACGATTATGATTACTTAGTGCCTTCACCACTCAATGATCCCAATAACCCTAACACTGAGCCACTCGTAAATAATGGTTTTAAAAAGTTATCATTATTTATTAACGACAGCGCTCAATTAGGTCAGCATCAATTACGATCAAATATCTCGTATAATAGTCAAGATAAGGATCTCGCTAGCTATCGAAATAATTCCCTAAAAAACAAAGCCTCAATCTCCTCTGATAAACTGAGGTATAGCCTAGAACACAACTGGATAAGCGATATTGATTACCTTGATACCGTGAACACTGAGTATTATGGAGAACATACCGATGAAGATTACCAAGATCGTTTTTTAGAGACTAAACAAAGCAGTTCAAAATATACAACACAAAAGCATCATATCAGTATTAAGCCAAGCTTTACTTTGCCCAGTATTACTTTCAGCCCTTATATAGATACTAGTAATGAAACGTTCAGTTCAACTAGTGAATTTAACAGTGACACTAAACAATGTAACGGTATTAGTGCTTGTGATTTAAAAGCGACACAACAACAATTTAACGTCGGTGGGCGTTTGTCTTGGTCAAGTCAATCCTTGCCTTTGTCCAGTTATGTGTTATTTAACCGCTTAAGTGAAGACAATAGTAACATCACATTAAATCAAGCGAATAACAGTAAAAAAATAACAAATAACGCTTATAACACACAAGAGTTTGGTCTTAGCTATAACACAAACAAAACACAAAGCGCACTGAATTGGAGTGATGGTATAAGAACACCCACTATGTTTGAATTATTTGGTGACAGAGGCGCCTTCAAAGGTAACAGTAATTTATTACCCGAAGAGGCAGAAACTTATTCTACGTCATTAAATTATAAAGAAACGTTAGCGAGTATCGCGCTAAGTAGTACGATGGCGATTTACTATCAAGCAATGGAAAATGCCATTGTTGCCGTATTTAATACCAGTGGTACGGGGAGCTACAGAAATGTTAGCAGTGCCAAAATTAAAGGCCTAGAGTGGCAACTTAACAGCCAAATAACTAACGCGTTATCAATGTCATTACAAATAAATTTACTTGATAGTAAGACTAATTCGGCTTTTGTAGCGTTTAATAACAAAAAACTACCCGGTATTTACCATCAACAATACAGTGCTTCTTTGGATTATAAATTTAACAATCAATGGCAAATAAAAATTATCAGCCAACTTGACAAAGCACTGTATTTTGACCGTCCTAATATTTCATCGATATCCAACAAACGGGTAACCGATTTATCAGTGCAGTGGCAATTAAATAACTACCGCATTAATTTCAACTGCGCCAACCTTTTTAATCAGGCATACCAAGATCTCGCTAACCGACCAGCTCAAGGTCGAAGCATACAATTAAAATTTTCAATAGAGGATATATAAATGTTAACTCAGTTTAAATCAAAGCTTTTACCACTCAGTTTGGTGTTAGGCACAGTACTACTTTCTGGTTGTAATTCAGATGACAATAAGGCACCAACGATTAGTGGTGATTTACAACCCGTAGTAGCTGAAAATACCCTTGAGGTTGGTCAATATACAGCCACCGATCCTGATAATGATGGCATTACGTTATCATTAAGCGGTAATGACAGTGAACTTTTTAGCTTGTCACCAGCGGGGTTATTAAGTTTTAACCAAGAACCTGATTTTGAAGTAAGTGAAGGGGTACTTTACCGTCTAACTATCACAGCAACAGACGACGGCAAAGGTCAACTTAGCAGTAATATTGCGGTAAGTGTTGCTATCGGTGACGTGTTAGAGCCTAACGCATTAGCGGTAGTACAAACTGATGCACCCGATTTTTCTAGCTCTGAGGTTGTGTACATCGATACTTTAGCACAACAAGTTGAGTCTGGTTATTACACTAAAGGTGCTTTCCAAGGCTATACAATAAGTAGTTATAAACAAGTAGTATTTCATATTGGTCAATTTTTTGTTGACACTATCGCTAAATATAATATCGATGCTCCTGAAAATAGAGACACACAGGTTTGGGAATATTCAACCCAAGATGTAGATCAAGAACAAAGCGGTAATCCTTATACACTCGTTTCATTGAATGACAGCAAAGCATATTTAATACGCTATGGTTCAAGTAAGGTATGGGTTGTTAACCCGCAAGCAACTAGCAGTGAATTATTCAAAATTGGTGAGTTAGATTTAAGTAGTTACGAGAATGAAAATAACACGCAAGGTACAGCTAACCCAGCGGCTGCAGTAATAAATAACAATAAACTATTTATTGCCATGCAGCGCCAAGATGACGCTTTTGCACCAGGTTCAGCTTTTGTTGCTGTGTTTGATACGGAGACAGATCAAGAAATAGAGACGAACAGCAGCAGCGAAGACACTGTTAAAGGTATTCCTCTGGTAGGTGTTAACCCATTACAAAATAGCCTAGTCGCTTATGGCGAACAAGTCTTTGTAACTAGTGCTAGCAACTATTACGGAGACTTAAACTTATTATTAAGTCGTATAGAAACCATTAACGTTAATGATTACACATTAACTGAAATATTAAACGCGAGTAATATCGAAAATAATGCCAAAAACTATATTACATCAAGTGCAATTGTATCTGATGAAAAGGGCTATTTTTACACAACTGAACAATTCCCAGATTTCACATCGATTAGTACTCTATACGAATTCAACCCAACCACCGGTGATATTATCAATGCTAATGTTAATGATTCGGGTACAGAGTCTATCAATTTTATTGGCGTAGATGCCTTAAGCTTTTTATGGGTAAGTGTCGCAAACCCCGAAGCTCCCGGTATTGATGTGATTAATACTGAAACCAACACGTTGCAATTTAATCGTTTGCCAACATTATTAAATCCTAATAAAATCGAATTTATTGAAGAGTAAATCACCTCATTATATAAAATATTTTGCTACTAAATGTTTTATTACTGTATATAAATAAAGCCTGCAATTGCAGGCCTTATTATCAAATATTTTTAATTAATTCCTATTTAATTAGGAATTAATTAAGTTCGATATTTATCTCTACTTGATCAAGTTTTTTATTAAACTCAATACCCTGTATTAAGTTACTTGCGCTTTGAAAATGACTAATATAATCTTGATAATCATTGGCCATGGGGCTATTAATTAACATCACATTAGTTGATTTCTTATTAGTCTGTAAATTAATAATTTCTTCATAGCCCGTTAGTGGTCCACTAATGGCTAGGTTACCTAATTGAGGCCCAAAGTTGGTCCATTTTGCTGGCATTAACAACTGTGTTTCTGGGTCAAAGGTAGTAAAGGTAAAGCTAACTATTGCCATAGGGAAACCAGTGACAGCACTATAGTTATAACTCCCATCTGCTTGAATCTCTGAAAAATTTCTGTCATCTATAGGTGGTTTCTCTGTTGCAGCTTTTACGACAAAAGAACTTGCTGCGTCACTAGTAATAATTTGTTGATGAGTTTTTACAACTGAACTTCCAAAAATTGAACTACTTTCGCCAAACTCTTGGGTAGCTCTTGATTGATAGTAAGCTTCACTAATATAAGGGTGAGTATCAAAAATAAGTAAATTGGGCTGTGTCTCATCAACTCCAGTCAAAAAGTGTTGTGTATCATCTATTAATTGATTAGTTATAAAGCTTTGATGAGGTAGGGGTAACTCTTCATTATCTGCTACTTGAAACGCCGATAAAGACCAAAGGACGGCTTCATTACTATCAAACGTATTAGAAAACTCCGCAACCGCTATTACTTTCTGATTAGGATCTTGCCCTGAGACTGAAAATGAATGCAATGGCCAATCTTGGCCAATAACTCGACACACCTCAACACCCTCAAATAAGGTAGTACTGTCGTTTAGTGCTTGCCAATTATCAAATGGCAAAGAGCTATTAACGGAGGTTTGTTCGCTAAATGGTCGATGAGAAAGACTAAGGTTTTGCTTAATACACTCACAACTACTGTTATCGAGTTTGTTATCAAATTGAGCTTGGTAATGAGATGGCGTAGCGCTATGTGCTTGATAAAAACTGACTATATTCAAGCCCTTATTTTCATTACCTTGCTGATTTTGAGTGATTAACGTGTAATTAATAAATTCATTTGTTGTGACAAAATTGATAATACCGTCATCATTAGCCTCATGAGTTTCTAAGGTTTGCCAGCTATTGTCTTGTACTAATAGTTGTACATCAGTAAAAGCTGATTTAACGCCACACTTATTGGTTAGTTGTGAAGTTAATGAGAAATTATACTCAATTGGCACTGATGGTGGTTCAGGAGTACTTGAAGAACTACCGCCACAGCTTTGTAAAATATTGATGGTAGCTAATGCGAAGATTAATTTTTTTTTCAACTGTCTTTCCTTAAATCGTTAGATTTATAGTGATTCCTTAACATGAGTTAACATGAGTTAACAT